>RCUF01000461.1_pt1 | contig 12526 bp, 11 predicted proteins | sample 2166311 | NCBI WGS metagenome assembly RCUF01 (sample SAMN09932608, study PRJNA488358) | compost metagenome | feature: garden; material: soil; isolation source: compost soil in 4-hydroxybenzonitrile-enriched culture | place: Germany: Experimental Botanical Garden Goettingen | collected 2016-01-27
TTGCTCATTCTTTCATTTCTACTTTAAAAAAACTGTATTTTTGCATACTTTTCCTAATCTTGTACCTGTTTTTACTAATGACGTCGTTCTTTCTTTAGTTCAACTCATCTAATTTATCCGAATAGAAATCAATTGCTTTTTTATAACTCATAATATTTGTGTCTTTTGTCGTTTCTGTAAGACATTTTAGTAACAACTCCATTGTTTTACTATGTTCGTTCAAATTATACAATGTCATTGAATAAAACGTTTGAATATATGTACTTCCTAATCCTATTAGTGCTCCTTCTAACTCCTCTGAGAACAACCCTATTTGGATTGCGTTTTCGTAAAACATTACTGCTTTCGCTTCTTCTCCTAATAAGTCGAAGCTCCAGGCACATTGATAGTTAATGGATGCATTATCAGGGAACTTCTGTACCAACTTTATAAGTATTTCGTTAGATTTTTTGTAATTTCCGTTCCTTCTTAAATCAATCGCTTCAGGCCACGAGAACACAAATCTGGTCCTATGATGATTATATCAGGAATTCGGCAGGTATCTAAGATCAACATTTCCTGTAACAGAGCCTTCTTTTTAAGCTGCAGAAATATTAAAAAAAGAAACCCTACGTCAAAGACGAGGGCTTCTGGTGATCGTTGTATCCCAAGACATTTCTATATGTCTCTCTTAGGAGAGGCACTATTATATTATGCGTATTATGCGACCTTTTTTTCAAGCTGAATGTCGACGAGAAGCTGGCCGATGCTGGTTTCAAGCGTGAGCATCTTATCAGATTGGTTCCGACCGGAGCAGGTATCGGCAATCTCAATTGAAGGAGGCTGGATATCGCATTGTACCTGGTGCTCGAACAGACCGGTCATTGCATTGCCGCTGATGATGTTGACGACCTCGGAGATGGCGGAGGCGACGAAATCATCCAGCTCGTTCATTTCCATTCCGGAGAGGATGCGGACGATCTCCAGAGTCATGCTTTCAGGAAAGCAGTAATCAATTTTGCCCTCTAAATCGCCGACGATGCCAATGCTGACGTTGACGGCTTTATTTTTCAGCTCTGAAAGCTGCTCCGGCGGCGTTTCCTGAATGTCCAGATCAAGCATCAGCCGAAACACCTCCTGGGTTGCCTTAAAAAAAGGATGGGAAAAGTCCGTCATGCTTCCACCTCCAGCCGATGGATATAGTCGGCAATCTTTTGATCGGAGACAGCCACATGGTTGATCAGCCAGGCGACCAGCTTGCCTGCGAATTTTTGCACGAGAGGTTCCTCATAGCCCTGTTCCTCGAACAATTTCACGAATTCCTGAACCTCGGCGGTGAATTCAGCGTGAATCTCGCAATGCCGATTACAATCGGGGTAACCTACCTTTCTCTGATAGCACTCTTCGTCGTGAAAATGCTTCACCACGTATTCCTTCATAAATTCCAGCGTCTCTTTCACCTTCTCGACCTTAAGCTCCCATAGTTCTTTGGAGCGAAGCACGATCAAAAAGCTCTCCACCCGCTCAAACAATTCCATGTGCTGCTTGTCGATCAAATCCACGCCGAGCGTATACTTGTCCTTCCACATCATCAGTAGGTCTCCTCCTTGGTATTTTATGTAAATCTAAAAAGGGCAATCCTCATTATACGACACATACCGACAAAGTAACTATGAAATTTGTTGCGGTCAATTCGAGTAATCATTTCAGGATAAAAATTTACTCTAACTAACGCTCAATTGGCAGAGGACTGTCAGACATGCGTCAGGCCAGCATCGTTAAAATTCCCAAAACGGGACGATTCTCACGTTTAAATTCCCATTTTGGGAATTTTTCAATGTCCTGATTAATTGTTGAGACCCTCAAGTTCCTGCAGCTGTCGTAAAAATAAGTTTTCCGTACGCTGAACAAAGTTGGCACGGATTTTGCTTGTTATAAGGGTGAGCGCTTGTTTGTAGAGGAAAAGCGGATCAGGGGGAAGGAGTGATGGGTGTCAAGCCTGACAGAGCATACCTGATTTAGCAAACCCGATACGACCAAGCGGGATAAATCCAAACGAAAGCGACCGGGAGGGGATTGTTTTGAGTGGGAAGGCTTTGAGTATTCCGAAAGAGCTTGTTCTAGAGATGTATAAAAAAATGCAGCGTATCCGCAAGTTTGAAGAAACGGCGGCGACGTTTTTTGCCGAAGGCAAGATCCCTGGGTTTGTGCATTTGTATATCGGCGAGGAAGCAGTGGCCGTAGGAGCCTGCGCGAATTTAAGGGACGATGACTTTATAACTAGTACGCACCGCGGTCACGGCCATATCGTGGCCAAAGGCGGTAATTTGAAGCTGATGATGGCGGAGCTGTTCGGCAAAGAGAGCGGATACTGTAAGGGCAAAGGCGGCTCGATGCATATTGCGGATGCGGAACTCGGTATTCTCGGAGCGAACGGCATCGTCGGGGCTGGTCACAATATCGCGGTTGGTGCGGGCTGGAGCGCGCAATACAGAGGGACGGACCAGGTTAGCGTCTGCTTTTTTGGTGACGCTTCCACAAATATCAGTTCATTTCATGAAGCGATGAATTTGGCCAGCGTATGGAAGCTGCCGGTCATATTCGTCTGTGAGAACAATTTGTACGGCATCTCGGTCAGCCAGGAAAGACATCAGGCAATCAAGGACATCTCCCTGCGGGCAGCAGGCTACGGTATTCCTTCATTAACCGCGGACGGTAATGACGTGTTTGCAGTATATGAGCATGTGAATACGGCGATCGAACGGGCGAGAGCAGGCGGCGGACCGAGCTTGCTGGAATTTAAAACCTACCGGCACCGTGGCCATTTCGAAGGGGACACGGGTGCGTACAGACCGGCGGATGAGGTCGAGGAATGGCTCAAGAAAGACCCCATTCCGAGACTGGAGCGGTACATGCTGGATAAAAAAATAGCCGATAAGAAGCGAATAAGCGAAATATGCTCGGAAGTGGAAGCTGAAATTCGTGAGGCGCTTGATTTTGCATCCGGCAGTCAGGTGCCGGAGATTGGAACATCGGTTCTGAATATATACTCGGATTTGGTTGAGGAGGCGCGCGTACGATGAGAAAAATGACTTATGGCGAAGGAATCCGTGAGGCACTCCGCATTAAAATGCAGGAAGATCCAAACGTCGTGCTTCTGGGGGAAGATGTGGGGCCTTACGGCGGTACCTTTGGCGTGACTAAAGGACTGTGGGAGGAATTTGGCGAGCGGCGGGTTCGCGACACCCCGATATCAGAAGGCATTATTGTCGGCGCATCGGTCGGGGCGGCTGCAACGGGGCTGAGACCTGTCCCTGAGCTTATGTTTATGGACTTTATAACGTTCGGGATGGATGGTCTGGTCAATCAGGCGGCCAAGATGAGATATATGTTTGGCGGCAAAATCTCTGTTCCGATGGTTCTGCGTCTGCCGACCGGCGGCGGAATGAACGCGGGCGCGCAGCATTCTCAATCGCTTGAAGCGTGGGTAGCTCATATTCCCGGCCTGAAGGTGGTATTTCCATCCAATGCGGAGGATGCCTGGGGCTTGATGCTGACGGCTATTGAGGACGATAACCCGGTTTGCTATCTGGAGAGCAAGGCGCTGTATTCGCGCAAGAGTGAAGTGCCGGATCATGTTGCTCCGATTCCGTTCGGTCTGGCAAAAGTTAAACGGGAAGGCAGCGATGTCTCGATCATCACCTACGGCAAGCAGGTTCACGATGCGTTGACGGCTGCGGAACAGCTTTCGCAGGAGGGAATCGAGGCCGAGGTGATCGACTTGAGATCGCTGTATCCACTCGATAAGGAAGCCATCCGTGCCACCGTCGCCAAGACGCACCGTGCGGTCGTCGTTACGGAAGAGGTGAAGCGTGGCGGCTACGGCGGGGAGCTTTCCGCTATGATTTCAGAGGAACTATTCGATGAGCTTGATGCTCCTGTGGTAAGGATAGGCGCGCTGAACACGCCTGTTCCTTACGCTACTAATCTGGAAGCGGCGGTGCTCCCGAATGTTGCAGATATCGTCAATGGGATCAAGGGCATGGGCTTGAAAAAATAAGGTTTACTTAATAGAACAGCTCAAACATGGAGGTACGTAAAATGGCCGAATTTATCGTGATGCCCAAGCTGGGGCTGACCATGACAGAAGGAACTATATCCAATTGGCGGAAAGCCGAGGGAGAGCACATTGAGCAAGGGGACATTCTGTTCGATGTGGAGACCGACAAATTGTCCAATGAAATAGAGGCCAAAGTAAGCGGAGTGCTCAGAAAAATCCTCGTTCAGGAAGGTGAAATCGAGGTGTTTCGTCCGGTAGCGATCATCGGCTCGCAGGATGAGGATATCACCGCTTTGCTGTCCGGCGAAGGCGGTAATGTTCAGGGCGGAGCCGACGAGGAGGTACTGCCTGAAGCGACAGAGTCCGCTCACACACCTGTCATCTCGGACGAAGCAGGGAAAGCGGACGGCCGAATCATAGCATCGCCTCTCGCCAAAAAAACAGCCGGCCATTTAGCAGTCGATTTGGCGCTAGTCCAAGGAACCGGCCCGGGAGGACGGATTATAGAGGCGGATGTACAGCAAGCAGCAGCCACCAAGGGCGATAAGAAAACGAAGGCGTCACCAACCGCCGTGAAGACTGCCGCCGCTTTGGGTGTGGATATCTCCGGCATCCAAAAAGACGGAAGGATTATGAAGACGGATGTGCAGTCGTATTATGCAAACGCTCATCAGGCTGAAGTTGCTAACGGCACAGCCGAAGAAGCGCGCAGGGTGCCGATGAACGCGATGAGGAAAGTGATCGCGAGACGGATGCTGGAAAGCCAGCGGATTTCGCCAACAGTGACCTACAATATGAAGGTGGATACGACGAATTTGGCGCTGCTGCGGGAGCAATTGAAAGATACCTATAAAGTAACCTACACCGATCTGCTGGTGAAAATCGCAGCGAAGGTGCTGATTGAATATCCACTGTTAAACTGCTCCATAGAGAACGACGAATTAGTGTTGAGAAATTATGTCAACATCGGAGTTGCCGTCGGGCTGGATGAAGGTTTAGTTGTTCCGGTTGTCAAGCATGCCGACCGCAAAGGGCTGCGCGAAATGTCGGAGGAAGTGCAGGGGCTGGTTGCCAAAGCGAGAAATAACGGGCTTGCTCCGAGCGATATGTCGGGAGGCACATTCACGATTACCAACCTGGGAATGTACGGGATGGAATCGTTCACTCCAATCATCAATCAGCCGGAAGTGGCGATATTGGGTGTAAACGCAATTATCGAGACGCCGGTAGCGGAAAACGGTCAAGTGACCGTGAAGCCGCTGATGAATTTGAGCCTCACCGCCGATCATAGAGCGGTGGACGGCGCTGTAGCAGCCGGTTTTATGCAAAAGCTGAAAAAGTACATTGAAAAACCTGCGCTTCTGCTACTATAAGGGGGTAGAAAACATGAAAATTGTAGTATTAGGCGGAGGACCCGGAGGATACGTGGCGGCGATCCGGGCGGCGCAGCTTGGGGCGGATGTGACGCTGGTCGAGCGAAAGGCGCTTGGAGGGACCTGTCTGAATGTCGGCTGTATTCCGACGAAAGTGCTGCTGCATACATCGGAGCTATACGCGCAGCTCAAGCAGGATGGTAAAGAGCTCGGGCTGGAGGCTGCGGATATTTCGTTCAATTGGCCGCAGCTGCAAAAGAGAAAGGATAAAATTATCAAGCTGAACGCCGGGGGAATCGACGCCCTTCTGAAGAAAAACAAAATCGCCAAAGTGATGGGTAGCGGAACCTTTATTGGTGAGCGTGAGCTGAAGGTGACAGCGGCGGATGGAAGCAAGCAAACGGTGAATTTTGACTATGCGATTATCGCCACCGGCTCCGAGCCGACGCGAGTTCCGATACCCGGTGCGGATCTGGATGGGGTGATATCCAGCGATGAAGCGTTGGCGCTGCCCGAGGTTCCGGAGAGTTTGTGCATCATCGGCGGTGGGGTGATCGGCTGCGAATTCGCCAGCGTGTACAGCAGTCTCGGCTGCCGGGTGACGATCGTCGAAATGCTGCCTGAGCTGATCACGACCATGGATCAGGATACGGTAGGCTGTCTGATGAAGCAGTTTGCCAAAGAGGGTATACAAATCCTTACGAGTACGCAAGTGGAGAGAATTGAACGCACAGAGAGCGGATTGAAAGTAAGCACGACATCGTCGGGTGTTAGCCGGATGATCGAGGCCGATAAGGTACTGATCGCGACGGGAAGAAGGCCGGTTACCGACGGATTGGGGCTGGAATGCATCGGAGTAAATGCTGACAGACACGGAATCAAGGTTAATTCGCGTATGCAGACGAGCGCCAGCCACATTTATGCGATCGGCGATTGCACAGGCGGTATTATGCTGGCGCATGTCGCCTCAGCCGAGGGAATGATTGCTGCGGAAGCGATCTTGGCTGAATCTTCTTCAGACATCGACTTTCGGACGATACCGTCTTGTGTTTATACGAGGCCGGAGCTTGCTTCGGTAGGAATGACGGAGAGGCTGGCGAGGGAGAAGGGATTTGAAGTGAGAACAGGAGTGTTTCCTCTTCAAGTCAATGCGAAATCGATGATTATGGGCGAGACGAACGGGCTGGTCAAGTTTGTCGTCGACGCCAGGACGGATGAAATCCTCGGCCTTCATATCGCCGGACCCAGAGCAACGGATCTTATTGCGGAGGGAGCGCTGGCCATTCGACTTGAAGCGACCCTGGATGAAATCGCGACGACCATCCATGCCCATCCCACTGTGGCCGAGTCGCTTCTCGAAGCAGCTCACGCGGCTCATCATCGGGCAATTCACCTGCACGGATAGAGAACGATGGAAGCCGGTTCGCCGGCAGCTTCATTAATTCAGCCTGAATAAGATGAATGTTTCATATTTTGTTCATCTTATTCAGGCTTTTTATTGGTGCAGCCGATTTATAATAAAAGCAACAAAATGTAAGCGTATTCATAATTTCATGACAATCAGGTGAGCGTATGAAAACCTCTATGGAAATGAAGCAGGCTGCGTCACTTGCCCCGCAAATGAGGCTGTCGGTGCAAATATTGCGGATGGGCTCTCAGGAGCTGGAGGAATATATCTTGGGGCTGGCGGCCGATAATCCGCTAATCGAAGTGACCACATTCGCGGATCGGCTTAACCGCAGGGATAAGGTCAATCCCGGTATGCCTTTTCCAGATGAAGGGATGCTGACTGCTCCCGAGGAAGAAAGCCTTCATGATTATTTGATCGGGCAATTGAATCTGCTGTCTCTCTGCAAGGGGGAATACAAGATAGCCCGTTACTTGATCGGCAGCCTGGATGGCAGCGGATACCTTGAGGTATCCCCGCAAGAGGCGGCAGAAGCATTGGGGGTGGATTTAGTCATTGTACTAAGTGCGCTGCGCGTCGTGCAGTCCCTTGAACCCGCTGGCATCGGTGCGGCCGATTTACGGGAGTGTCTCCTGCTGCAGCTGGAGCATACGGGTCAAATGACACCTTTACTTAAAGAGATAATACAACGTTACCTCGACCTAATCAGTAAAAAACGGTTTGACTCGATTTCCAAGCATTTAGGAGTTTCCGAGTGCGTGATTCTTGAAGCATACCAGACGATCCGCTCGTTAAATCCCCGTCCGGGCAGTGGGTTTGGCAGCGGGCAAAAAAACGTATACATTGTGCCTGACGTATTGGTCACCGCTGCGAATGACGGGTTTGACATCAAGCTGAATGACGTCGTTTGTCCTGAAGTGGCGATTTCGTCTTCATATTTGCATTTGCTGGAAGGAAATATCGATGAGAATATCCGGCGATACATGAATCGGCAGCAGGATCAGGCCAGATGGATCATGAGCTGCATCGCAGCGCGCCGCCGCACCCTGTTTCGCACAACAGCGGCAATTGTGGAATGGCAGAGCGCTTTTTTCGAAAAAGGTCCGAAATATTTGATGCCGATGGTGCTGAAAGATATTGCCGATCGGTTGGGCTTGCACGAATCTACTGTAAGCCGGGCTACGAAACATAAATATGTCCACTGCGATTGGGGGACATACGAGCTGAAGCGATTTTTTGCACCCGCGCTGAATCCGAACAAATGCCCCGGGATGTCAGGGAATGATGCGAAGCGGATGATTCGTGATATTGTTGATCGTGAAAATAAAAGCAAAACGAGAAGTGACCGGGAAATCGCTGAATTGCTGCAACGACAGGGTGTCTTCATCTCACGCAGAACCGTTGCCAAATACCGGGAGTCCATGAATATAGCCAGCGCTGCGAACCGCAGGCAGCGCGCGATCTGAAAAAAAGCCAGAGCCAGGGGAGTGAATGTCGCTTGCTGATCAACTATGAAAAATCCATTCGAAATTGGGAGCAGTTCACGAAATACGATACTCTAACAGCGGATACAAGGACGGAGATTGCCGAATCATGGATTCGCTGCCGTGAAGCCGGTGTCGATCCCCTGCATGGCCGAGGGGAGCAGGTCTCATCTGAAGAGCTCTTCATTCGCCTGAGCGAAAGGAAGCAACTAATCGCCGTGGCCCGGCCTGTAATGGACAGTGTTTTTCAAATAATAAAAAGCACAGTCTACGGCATTGTATTAACCGACCAGGACGGCGTTATTTTGGAAACGGTGCATAATGAGGATATAGAACCGGAATGCGCGAAGGTTAATTTTTTTCAAGGAGCACGGTGGGATGAACGAAGCGTGGGCACAAACGCGGTCGGAACGGCGCTGGCGACAGGCCAGCCCATCCAGGTGCTCGGGGGAGAGCATTACTGCACCTCCCATCATCCGTGGACTTGCTCGGCGGCGCCGATCCGCGACAGCAGGGGCAGCATTATAGGCTGCCTCGATTTATCGGGCAAAGCGGAGGATGTTCACACTCATACGTTCGGGATTGTGGTCTCTGCCGTCATCAGTATCCAGGAGCAGCTTAATGTCATGGAAACGCATGGTCTGATGGATACAGTGTTCAATTCGATGATGGATGGACTTCTTTTGATCGATACGGATTACCGCATTGAAAAAATAAATAGCCGATTGACCTCAATATTCAGATTGGATGCGGATGAAATATATAGGTTGAACGTGCGGGAAATGCTGGATGCCGGGGAGATCGAGGAAGCGGTTTTTAGCCGCAAGCAGCATCTGAACTATCCGGACTGCACCATCAAGGCCGGAGAGCACAGAATTGATTGCATGGTCGATATTTTTCCTTATGAATTCAACAACCGGGTTCTGGGTGCCGCAATCCTGATCAGGGAAGCGGGGCAGGTACGCAAAGCGGTCCATCAAATTGCCGGGTTTAAAGCCAATTACAGCTTTAGAGATATTGTAACGCGCCATCCGGTAATGCTGGAAACGATCGCCTTTGCTCAAAAAATCGCCAAAACGGACTGTACCGTCCTGATTGAAGGTGAGAGCGGAACCGGTAAGGAGCTGTTCGCACAATCGATTCATCAGGCCAGCAGTCGCGCAAACGGTCCGTTTATCGCGATCAATTGCGCCGCATTGCCCAAGGATCTGGTAGAGAGCGAGCTGTTCGGGTATGAGAAGGGCTCTTTTACGGGTGCGCTGCGCGAAGGGAGTCCGGGAAAATTTGAACTTGCAGATGGAGGGACTCTTTTTTTGGACGAGATTGGCGAGCTGTCCTTGGAAATACAGGCCAAGCTGCTGCGGGTATTGGACAATCACAAGGTCAGAAGGATCGGGGGACGGCATGAACGAACCCTGGATGTCAGGGTCATCGCCGCGACGAACAGGGACCTGCAGGAGGAGGTTGCACTGCATTCCTACCGGAGCGATTTATATTATCGCTTGAATGTGATCAATATACAGCTTCTGCCCTTGCGGGAACGCAAGGAGGATATCGCGGAGCTGGCCAAGTCGTTTTTGCACGCATGCAACCGGGAAAGTACCGGACTGCCGAAGAAGCTTGGCACTTCCTTCCTGGAGGCGCTGCAGGAGCAAGAATGGAAAGGAAACGCGCGTGAGCTGCAAAATATCGTCAAGCGTGCCTTTTATGTAAGCGAATCGGAAATTATCGACGAATCTCATTTGCCGTATGGCATGAGGGCAAGCCGGGGTGAAGGCGGTGCGGCGGCCGGGCGGCACGGAATGACAAGCTTCCGTGATATGGAAAGGGAGGGCATTGAGCAGGCGCTGCAAGCATGTGACGGAAATGCAGTATTGGCGGCAAAGCTCCTGAAAATCGGCAAATCCACCATTTACAGAAAGATCGACGAATACGGAATCAGACGTAAATAACCCAACAAGCGAGTCTCCAGATTATGCTTTGGAACTCGCTTGTTTTTTGGCTTTTTGGTTTTTGCAGGCTCACTGAATCTTTTAAAGGATCTCGATTTTCTTGCTGAATAAACTATATCCGTAAATATATTGTATAATGATTCAAACTATTAAAGGAGATTTAAATAAGGATGTTTATTCTGATTGCAATTGTAATAGTGCTGCTATATGCGCTTCTCGTCTTTTATATTGGCTGGAGCAGCTGGAAATGGATGAAGCCGCTGGTATCAGCAAGGTTCAAATGGTTCTATATTGTCGCTCTCTTGTTTATGTCCAGCTCTTTTATTTGGAGCCGTTTTGTGAGTGCTCCGTTTTTTAGTGTCGTGGGTTGGTTTTGGCTCGCCTTTTTTTCAATTTCGCTGCTTATTGTACCCGTAGTTCATTTGGCACTGTGGCTGATCCGGCTAACAAGTCTACCCTACCATCGTATTCAGAAATGGACGGGTGCTGTAGCTCTTATAGTGATTGTTTCGCTTATTTTCTATGGTTCGTTTAATGCCTACAGCCCAATTGTGCGTAAATATGAAGTAAATATTGACAAGCCGGCGGGTAATCTGAAGGAGCTGAACATTGTCATGGCTTCAGATATGCATTTCGGCTTACTTTCCGGCCGTAAGCATGCTGAGCGCATGGTGGAGATCATCAATGAATTGAAGCCCGATTTGGTGCTGTATCCGGGCGATATCATTGACGATGATTTGGATGCGTACTTGAATAAAGGAATCGACAAAATTATTTCTAATGTGAAGTCTACCTATGGCGTTTATGCCTCTTTAGGTAATCACGATAAGCACCAAGGAAATATGGAGCAGCTGATCGCGGCTCTTGAACGAAGCAATATGGATGTATTGTATGATGAGAGTGTTGTCGTCAATGATGAATTGATCATTGTCGGTCGTAAGGATAAGACGGAACAAGACAGGGCTTCCTTGGCAGAATTGATGACTGGAATATCCACTGATTTGCCGATTATACTGCTGGATCATCAGCCTTATGAATTTGACAAGGCTGTGCAGAACGGTGTTGATTTGATGCTGTCAGGTCACACGCATCGCGGTCAAATTGCCCCGGCTCATCTGATCACACAAGCGATGTATGAGAATGATTGGGGGCTGCTGCAGAAGGATTCTTTCTATTCGATTGTTTCATCCGGCTACGGCTTTTGGGGTCCTCCAATCAGAATCGGCAGCCGTTCTGAAATTGTGCAGATCTCTGTGCGATTTACCGGGGCGACACACTCCATTGAGCTGTGAGCTACCTGAGCAAAAAGGGGGATTCCACATGGAAAATTACGTGTTGAATAATGGTGTTTTCATGCCGAAGGTTGGGCTGGGCGTCTACAAAATTAAAAATGAACATGAAGATGCATTAATATGGGCTTTAAGAAATGGATATCGTCATCTGGATACTGCGGCATTTTATCATAATGAGGAGCTTATTGCCCGTGCGATCAAAAAATCAGGCGTAAATAGAAGCGATATCTTTATCACAACAAAGGTGTGGAGCTCTGATCTTGGAAAAAAGACAAAGCAAGCTTTTGAAGCTAGCTTAAAGAAACTGCAAACCGACTATATTGATCTTTATTTGATTCATTGGCCTGCAGCTAACTATCTCTACAGCTGGGAGGTATTGGAGAGCTTATATAATGAAGGAAAAATCAGGGCCATTGGTGTGGCCAATTTTGAGCAGCAGCATCTGGAAAAGGTAATGGAGCAGGGATCAATCGTACCTGCAGTAAATCAAATACAAACTAACCCTTTCCTGCAGCAAAAGGAACTCCATGATTACCTGGTTAAGCACAACATACAGCATGTAGCTTGGGGACCCTTCGGACATGGCAACAAGCAGTTGTTGAATCATCCTGTACTGACAGAAATTGCAGAAGGGAACGGTAAAAGTACAGCGCAAGTCATGCTCAGGTGGTGTATTCAGCGCGACATCGCAGTTATTCCAAAATCCATTAATCCCGTAAGACTGAAAAACAATATGGAACTATTTGACTTTGGCTTATCAGAAGAGGAAATGAACAGAATATCCGCATTGGATCAAAACAAAAAAGGATTTGTCAATCCAAGCAACAAGCTTTTTCTATGGATAACCCGTATGATTCGATAACATGCACTCCACTTAGAAAGTACGAGCGTTATGCCTTGCCATCAATTTAATAGCTTGCTTTGTGATATGACGGTAGTTGGGGGTGGTAAGAAACCTCTGACTGCCGTCTTTTCTAA
>RCUF01000462.1_pt1 | contig 12487 bp, 16 predicted proteins | sample 2166311 | NCBI WGS metagenome assembly RCUF01 (sample SAMN09932608, study PRJNA488358) | compost metagenome | feature: garden; material: soil; isolation source: compost soil in 4-hydroxybenzonitrile-enriched culture | place: Germany: Experimental Botanical Garden Goettingen | collected 2016-01-27
CCCCGTTTTTAAAGACTTTCTTTAATAGTAACCTTATCCTTTACTACGTTTTCCATATACTGCTTGCCCCAATCGTACATCGCATCCAAAATAGGCATCAGGCTTTCCCCTTGAGCAGTTAAAGAATATTCCACCTTAGGTGGGACGACAGCATAAACCTCTCGATGAACGATTAAATCCTCTTCTAATTCTCGAAGCTGCGAAACAAGCATTCGCTGCGTAATGTCTGGAATAAGTGCTTTAAGCTCGCCAAAGCGTTTCATTCCGCTTTTTCCCAAATGCCACAAAATAAGCATTTTCCATTTTCCACCAATCACAGATAATGTTAGCTCTTTTTCACAATTAAACGTTTTTTCGCACAGATGTCCCATTGATAAAACCTCCTTATTTATGCTGATATGCTTAATAGTATACTTTTGGACACTATATACTTTTTAAATCACTATATCATTTTTTTATCACAATCTAAAAAAAATGTGCGTACTTACATAACTTAATAATAGCATTTATACTCAAGTCGTACCAAGCGTACACAACTATCAATTGAGGAGTGAATTGAGTATGAAATTACAGTTGGCATTAGATTTGGTTAATATACCTGGAGCGATAGAGGTTGTGCAAGAGGTTGAATCATATATAGACGTGGTCGAAATTGGAACGCCAATTATTATTAATGAAGGACTTCATGCAGTTAAGGCGATTAAGGAAGCTTTTCCTCAGCTTGAGGTTTTGGCTGACCTGAAAATTATGGATGCTGGCGGCTATGAAATCATGAAGGCTGCAGAAGCAGGTGCTGATATTGTGACCGTGCTTGGAGCAACTGATAATGCAACGATTAAAGGTGCTGTTGAAGAAGCAAAAAAACAGAAGAAGCAAATTATGATTGATATGATCAATGTGAAAAATATTGAAGAACGAGCTGCGGAGATTGATGCATTAGGGGTAGATTACATTTGTGTCCATACGGGCTACGATTTGCAGGCAGAGGGTAAGGATTCATTTGCAGAATTACAAGCGATTAAAGGAGTTGTCAAGCAAGCAAAGACAGCTATTGCAGGAGGAATAAAGCTAGCTACACTTCCAGAAGCGATTAAGGCTAATCCTGACCTTATTATTGTAGGTGGTGGAATTACAGGACAGGAGAATAAGAAGGAAGTTGCTGCACAAATGAAGCAGTTAATAGATGCAAAATAAGGAGGCTCAGTTATGTCAGAAAGCTATACCTCTTTGCTTATGCATGAATTGAATCAAGCAGCAGCTCATATTAAGCAGGAGCAGCTTGATGCACTCGCAAGGCTTATTTTACAGGCTCCTAAGGTGCTAGCAGCAGGCGCAGGCCGTTCAGGGCTGATGATGAGGGCTCTAGTCATGAGATTGATGCATTTGGGCATACCTGCTTATGTAGTCGGAGAAACAGTGACACCTAGCTTTACTGCGGGAGATGTGTTGTTAATCGGCTCGGGTTCAGGTGAAACAGCAAGCTTGCTTGCTGCTGCACAAAAAGCAAAAAAGCTTGGTGGGGTTATTGGAGTAATCACCTTAAAACCGCAATCCTCCATCGGTTTATTAGCTGACTATACCATACAGCTTTCTGGTTCGACTAAGGATGCTGGATCTGAACAAGGTCAAACCATTCAACCGATGGGTTCATTATTTGAACAAACACTGTTGATTGTATTAGATGGTATCATATTGTCACTTATGGATAAGCAGGGAATGGATAGTCAAGCCATGTATACAAGACATGCGAATTTGGAATAGTGTCTGCGCTATGCAATGTTAAAACAGCCTCAATTCTGAGCAAAATTTTTGTTCTGAATTGGGGCTGTTTAATAGTTCGTTAACCTCATTTTTATTAAATAAACTATAAACAGAGAGGACGATAAAACATTTGTGCCCGATAAGCTCGCTATACTAATTGGACGTGCAATGGTTAGTGGGCCGCAAAAGGTTTTGTCCCGCAATTGCGGAAAAATTCTAAACGACTCCATTACACTGATTGACAAAGCCGGTGTACAGGTATATTCTGTATATGAGTATATGCTCATATACAGAATTACGAGGTATCAAATTTTGAATGGAGTTGTTATAAATGGACAAAAGTAATCATTCTTTTCTAAGTGATGAAACGACGCAAAATGTAGCATCCATTTTTAAAGCTTTAGCTGATCCAACACGGCTTCGGATATTGTATTTGTTGTCTCAGGAAGAGTGTTCGGTATCGCATATTTCGGAGGTTTTGAGCTTATCCCAATCCGCTATTTCACATCAGCTCAGTTTTTTGCGAAATTTGAGGCTTGTGAAGTTCAGAAGATCAGCAAATACGCTTTACTACAGCTGCGATGATGAGCATGTCATCTCGTTGCTGATCCAAGCAATTGAACATGCTGAATGTGACCACAGAAGGGGTGGGGAACATGCATAATCACAATCACGATCATGGAGATGTTCATAATCACGATCATGATGGACATCACAGCCATAGTCATGGACATCACCACGGCCATAGCCATGATCATCATGCAGCCAGATCAGGAGGCAAAAAGGGGCTGCTTATTGCACTAGTGATCACGGGCTCCATTGCTGTATTAGAATTCATTGGTGGACTCGTAACCAACAGTCTGGCTCTTTTGTCGGACTCGGGTCACATGCTAAGTGATGCCAGCTCGTTGGTGCTTAGTTTATTTGCACTATGGTTTGCATCCAGAGCAGCTAATTCACGCAAAACTTACGGTTACTATCGGACTGAAATTCTGGTTGCCTTGTTGAACGGAGTCACACTATTTGTTATTGCCGCTATTATTATCTGGGAAGCCTACGGACGGCTGATGGAACCTCCGGTGGTGTCGAGTGGTACTATGATTATCATTGCATCAATTGGTCTGTTGGCCAATCTTGCCAGTGCTTGGGCTCTTCTGAGAAAAGGGGATGTCAAAGGAAATATCAATATGAGAAGTGCATATTTACACGTTCTAGGTGATGCGCTCGGCTCGATTGGTGCTATTCTTGGCGGGATTGTGATGATAGTGTTTGAATGGTATATTTTTGACCCTATTGTAAGTGTTGTTGTAGCATTGTTGATTCTAAAAGGTGCGTGGGGAGTAATTACTCAGTCTGTACATGTGCTTATGGAAGGAACCCCGTATGGTGTAGATATGGAAGAAATCAAGTCCCAGCTTGAGAAAATCCCCGGTGTCATTGAGGTACATGATCTGCATGTGTGGAGCATTACTTCAGGGATGAACGCTCTCAGCTGTCATTTAGTAACGGGCGAGGAGCCAGGACAACAACGTATTTTACAGGAGGCTATTGAGATTTTAGAAGTGAAGTTCAATATCGGACATACGACGATTCAGATTGAAACTCCGCAAATAAGACATCAAGAGCTGCTTGTATAGTGTAGATTGATGAGATCTCTATAGACGTAGTCAGGACGGTGAAAACAATGGTAATTATTAATTTCATAAGCTTTATCCTGTTCCTTGTATTTGTAATCAGTTACTTCTTGAAGTTGTATATTTTATCGGGAAGAAATCAGATTAAAGCGAATGTCCTTGGCAAAAAAGGCAAAAGTGCCGGGGTTACTATCGTCGAAATGATTGTGAAATTATCCTCTTTTGGTTGGGCTGCTGTATGGTGTTTTCATAGTTTGTTCGGAAATACTTTGTTCAAGACAATGTTTCTAAGCTCAGCTGTCAGCTTGATCGGGATCATGGCTACTGGAGCGGGAGTTACTATTTTTATTATAGCTATGGTGCAGATGAGAACATCGTGGAGAGTGGGAATTGACGATACATCAAGAACGACACTTATAACAAGCGGAGTCTATCGATATAGCCGTAATCCTGCATTTGTTGGCTTTGATTTGATGTTTATCGGTTTGTATCTAATGTATCCGAATTGGGTGACGCTCTGTGTAGCTGTACTGAATTTAGTGGCTTTTCACTGTTTGATTCTGCAGGAGGAGAAGCATCTTAGAAGTACCTTTGGAGAGTCTTATCATCTTTTCTCACAAAAGACACCTCGTTATCTGTGGTTTCGATTATAATAGCTAAGGGGGTGTTGCGAATTGGAGTCTGGCTTTACTTCAACTTATGTGGAACTTGATTTTAAGAATGAATACAATGAACGCTTAAAGAGGGCGTTTACAAACCCGGTAGAAATCGTCTCCGTAAAGGGGCTCCAGGATGTTAGACCTGCCTTAAGAAGGATACAAGAAGCGGTGAAGCAGGGGTATTTTGCGGTTGGTTATGTATCTTATGAAGCCGCCCCGGCATTTGATCGATCATATAAGGTTAACGGTGCTGCTGTCATGCCGCTGCTTTGGTTCGGAATATATGAAGGTTATACCATAGTGGAAACTGAAGGTGCGGGAGATGACTTCCGCATTTCTTCATGGAAGCATACTCAGAGCGAAGATACGTATCATGCTAGTATCGGCGGGATTCATGAGGCCATTGCTCGAGGCGAGACTTATCAAGTGAATTATACGACTCGTCTCCGGGCACAGTTTCAAGGTGATGAGTATGCACTGTATAAAGAGCTATGTGCTGCCCAGCAGGGAGACTATAATGCTTTTTTGCGGATGGATGGTCATAGTATTCTTAGCGCTTCTCCTGAACTTTTTTTCAATAAAAAGGGTAATCAAATTCTAACTCGCCCCATGAAAGGAACAGTAGGACGCGGACTTTGGCTTGAAGATGATAAGAGACAGGGCGAATGGCTGAAGGCATCGGCAAAAAATCAGGCAGAGAACGTCATGATTACGGATCTTTTACGCAACGATCTTGGTATGATTGCAAAGACGGGTACAGTATCGGTTCCTAATTTGTTTGATATAGAAAAATATTATACGCTCTATCAAATGACGTCTACGATTACTGCTGAAATTGAAGAGGATACGGATCTTGAAGCGATATTCTCGGCATTATTTCCTTGCGGGTCTATTACAGGGGCTCCAAAGGTGAGTACGATGGGAATTATTGCAGAACTGGAGGATACTCCACGGGAAGTGTATTGCGGTGCTATCGGAATTGTTGAACCAGATGGATCATCCTTATTTAGCGTTGCGATTCGAACGGTACGAATTGAGCATGCTTCAAACGTGGCAGAGTACGGTGTTGGTGGGGGGATCACATGGGATTCGACCGCAGAGAACGAATATGCTGAGGTTCTGACCAAGGCGTTATTGCTCACGGAACGAAGTCCTGATTTCAGGCTGCTGGAATCGCTCAAGCTTGAGGATGGCGAGTATTTTCTAGTGGACGAGCATTTACACAGATTAGCTGATTCGGCCCAATATTTTGATTACTCTTTTTCAAGGGAACAGGTTGTTAAGGAGCTCCAAAATCTTGCTCTGCGCCATCCGATGGGAGTTCATAAAGTGAGATTACTTGTTTCCAGAGACGGAGATATTGTTACAGAAACCTCGCCATTACCGGATATGACACCATGTCAGCATGGCAAAAATAGCGAGGCTGCAGCGAGAACTGTAGTACTTGCCAAAACACCAGTGTCTCGAAATGATCGTTTTTTATACCATAAGACGACCCATAGGCAAGTTTACGAGAAGCACAAACAGGAGGCTGCAAGTGACGTTTTTGATGTGTTGCTGTGGAATGAAGACGGAGAGTTGACCGAATTTACAACCGGCAATTTAGTTGTTGAAATTGATGGGGAGCTATTAACTCCAGCTCTTGGGAGTGGATTGCTTGCTGGAACGTATCGCAATTATCTTTTATCTACAAATGTAATCAAGGAGTCTGTGCTAAAAGTGACCGATATCTCTAGAGCAACTCAGCTGTGGTATATTAACAGCGTACGTAAATGGATCAAAATAATAATAAATGCTGGAGGGGAGCAGGATGCCGGATCGTCCTCAATTGGACCTGAATTCTTTTAGAGAGTTATTGCAGCATGGTGGGCTTCAGGATAAGGAGAAGGTTATGATTCAAGAACTGATCGAGCATGTTGAAGAGCTGCATGCAGAAAATGCCAGGCTCCGAAAAACTCTGTTACGAGTGAATGCGGCGAATAACCCAAGAATGTCTACCAAATTAAAAGAAGCTCTGTATGAGTAAGTACAACAAAAATAGAAAGGACCTTATCACTCGATTTTGAATGCTTGAGGGAAAAGGTCCTTTTGTAATTATATTTTATTGATCAGTAGTTGGTTCCTCGGTCGTCTTCTTCCGAAATCTGGGACCAACATAATTACGCTTGCGATCCCGGAAAAATATCCAGCCTCCAAGAAAACCGATCCCAATGACAAACAGAATAAGTCCTACTCCAAAATCCAGCCAATCGAATGTTATACTTGTAAGCGAATCATCACCGTGTCTTGACATAAACAGGAATAGAGCATCCTTCATTTTCAGGAAGCCGATCATAGCCAAAATCCCGGGAATGACTAGAATGATAATGGCGATGAAGCGAGAGATCATTAATTTCATCTATGTAGCTCTTTCCTTTCTGATTTGGTTATGATTTTAATCATACCCGTTTCATGAAATTCTGTCTATTTGATCCTTATTTGTATTACGTGAAAAACAAGGTAAAATAAACGTAGCGCTATGATTAGAAAGATTCAAATTATATTATATTATGTACTTTTAATGAGAATAGGTGGAGATAATCTAATGGCAATTTCATGCGATGTAGCGGTATTAGGCGGCGGAACTGGCGGTTATGTGGCAGCAATCCGTGCGGCTCAATTAGGTAAAGAAGTTGTTATTATTGAGCAGGACAAGCTGGGAGGGACATGCTTGCATAGAGGATGTATTCCTACTAAAGCCTTGCTGCGCAGCGCAGAGTTATTTGCTCAAATGAAGGAAAGTGCAAGCTATGGTATTGAAACCAGCGGTTTGTCACTCGTTTTTCCCAAGGTTCAAGAGAGAAAACAGGAAATCGTAGATCAATTGCATAAGGGCGTTCAATATTTGATGCGTAAAAATAAAATTACTGTAATCCAAGGTTCTGGACGTGTTATTGGGCCTTCGATCTTTTCTCCTAAGAGTGGTGCAGTTGCTGTTGAATTAAATGATGGTGAGATGGAGACAGTTGTGCCAACGAACCTGATTATCGCTACTGGCTCAAGACCACGTAATTTGCCTGGTCTGACTCCGGATGGACAGTATGTGCTTAGTAGTGATGAAGCGCTTGTACTAGATGAACTTCCTGATTCAATGATAATTGTGGGAGGAGGAGTAATAGGTGTCGAATGGGCTTCCCTGCTAAATGATTTTGGTGTAAAGGTAACCGTTGTCGAGGCGGCAAATCAGCTTTTACCGAATGAGGATACGGAAGTGGCCAAGGAGCTCCAGAAGCAATTGGAACGTCGGGGTATTATTGTCGTAACAGGAGCTATGGTGCAGCCAGATACATTTGAAGTTAGGGATAATAAAGTACAGATTTCATCGACTCAGGGTGAGAAGCAGACCATTCTTACTGGTGATAAGCTTCTGGTATCCATTGGCAGACAAGGTAACCTGGAAAATATCGGACTGGAAAATACCGATGTCGCTCTGGATCGGGGATATATCCGTGTCAATGAACATATGCAGACGACAGAACCACATATTTATGCGATTGGCGATTGCATTGGCGGGCTGCAATTGGCACATGCGGCAAGCCACGAAGGCTTGGTGGCTGTTAATCATTTGGCGGGCGAAGCTTCTCATGGATATCAGGCTGATCAGACCCCGCGCTGCGTATATACTCGGCCTGAAGTCGCTTCAGTTGGGATAACCGAAAAAGAAGCAGTTGAGAGGGGCATTAAAGTAAAAATCGGCAAGGTTCCATTTTCAGCGATCGGCAAAGCAATGGTTCAAGGTGAGAAGGAAGGTTTTGTGAAGATCGTAGCGGATGAACTGACCCATGACATTGTTGGTGTGCAAATGATAGGGGCGCATGTTACTGAACTCATTGGGCAGGCTGCGCTGGCGCAATTGCTGGATGCTACTCCTTGGGAGATTGGTCAAGCGGTTTTCGCCCATCCAACACTATCTGAAATTTTGGGTGAGGCCGCATTAGCCGTAGATGGCAAATCCATCTCCATATAACTATTATTTTCTTTTTGCAGTGAAAGGGATTATAATAAGGTTAATCCAAGTCTTAGTACCAGGTTTTAAGATAAGGACATGGTCATAAGATGATGGTGCCAATTGAAGGAGGTAACTCCCATGAATGCGAAAAGTTCAGTTTCAACCAAGCCTAAACATGAGCAGCTCGGATTAAGCAACACCGAAGTGGTGGACATGTATAAATATATGCTGCTCGCGCGTAAATACGATGAACGAAGTTTATTGCTTCAGCGGGCTGGAAAAATTAATTTTCACGTATCTGGCATTGGTCAAGAGGTAGCGCAGGTTGCTGCTGCATTTGCGTTAGATCGTGAGAGGGACTATTTTCTGCCATACTATCGAGACTATGGATTTGTACTCTCGGTTGGGATGACACTTAAGGAATTGTTTCTATCGGTTTTTGCAAAAGCGGAGGACCCAAACAGTGGCGGGCGGCAAATGCCAGGACATTTTGGATGTAAAAGACTACGCATCGTCACAGGATCAAGTCCTGTAACGACACAAGTTCCGCATGCGGTAGGCTTGGCTCTCGCGGCCAAAATGAAAAAGAAGGATATCGTTTCATTCGTAACCTTTGGCGAGGGTTCCAGCAACCAGGGGGATTTTCATGAGGGATTAAATTTTGCCGGGGTTCAGAAGCTGCCGGTTATTGTAATGTGTGAGAACAACCAATACGCGATCTCAGTACCTATCAAAAAGCAGCTTGGCGGTAAAGTAAGTGATCGCGCGCTTGGTTATGGAATCCCTGGAGTTCAAGTGGATGGCAATGATGCATTTGAAGTTTATCGTGTTGTCAAAGAAGCGCGTGAACGTGCTGTTCGCGGCGAAGGTCCTACTTTGATCGAAGCGATGATGTATCGCCTTTCGCCGCATTCCACTTCGGATAACGACCTTGCTTATCGTACCAAAGAGGAAGTTGATGAAAACTGGAAAAAAGATGGTTTACCTAAAATGAAGCAGTATTTACTAGATCATGATCTCTGGAGTGAAGAACAGGAAGAATCATTGCTTAGAGAGATTCAACAGCAGTTGAAGGAAGCGATTATGAGTGCTGAGCAAGCGCCATTTCCTAAGCCTGAAGATACGCTGCTGCATGTGTATGCCAGCGAAGGGGAGGTCTAATTATGCCAGTTATGGAATATATCGACGCCATTCGCCTTGCCATGAAAGAGGAAATGGAGCTGGATGAGGATGTATTTGTACTTGGTGAAGATGTCGGTGTAAAAGGCGGCGTATTCACCACGACGAAAGGCCTGCAGGAGCAATTTGGAGAAGAGCGTGTCATCGATACACCTCTTGCTGAATCTGCAATTGCAGGTGTAGCGATCGGGGCAGCCATGGTTGGAATGAAGCCTATTGCGGAAATGCAGTATTCGGATTTCATGCTGCCAGCTACTAATCAGATCATTAGTGAAGCGGCTAAAATCCGTTATCGTTCAAATAATGACTGGAATTGCCCGTTAGTCGTTCGTGCTCCAATCGGTGGAGGAATTTTTGGTGGATTATATCATTCCCAATGCGCTGAATCGATATTTTTCGGTACTCCGGGGCTTAAAATCGTAGCTCCTTATTCAGCATATGATGCGAAGGGGCTACTTAAGGCGGCTGTTCGCGATCCGGACCCGGTACTGTTTTTTGAACATAAAAAATGCTACAAGCTGATCAAGGAAGATGTGCCTGAGGACGATTACATCGTACCGATCGGTAAGGCAAATGTCATCAGAGAAGGTTCTGACATCACGGTGATCGGATATAGTCTCCCTCTGCACTTTGCAATGCAGGCTGCTGAAGAACTAGAGAATGAGCAAGGAATTAGTGCGCACATTCTGGATCTACGCACCCTGCAGCCGCTTGATCGTGATGCAATCATCGAGTCTACTCGCAAGACAGGCAAGGTGCTGATTATTCATGAGGATAACAAGACCGGTGGTGTTGGGGCAGAGGTAGCTGCTATTATTTCTGAGGAATGTCTGTTCGAGCTGGATGCACCGATCCAAAGATTGTGCGGACCGGATGTGCCAGCTATGCCAATCAGTCCGCCTATGGAGAAATTTTTCATGCTAAATAAAGACAAGGTCAAAGAAGCAATGCTTCAATTGGCGCTGTATTAACCTTGGGAGTGAGTGAGAAAATGTCATCCAACAAACAATTAATTGATGTCGTTATGCCTCAGTTAGCGGAATCACTTGTCTCAGCAACGATCGGTAAATGGCTGAAAAAGCCGGGCGATGCTGTGGAGCAGTATGAACCCATTTGCGAAGTCATCACGGACAAAGTCAATGCGGAAATCCCATCCACTCTCGATGGAGTTATGGGAGAACTGCTTGCAGAAGAGGGACAAGAGATTCAGGTTGGTTCTATAATATGCCGGATTGAAACCACGGTTGATGCGCCTGCAGCTGGCTCAGCAGCAATTGCCAGTTCCTCCACTGGGACAACTGCGGTTGATCATGGAAACGCAGCTGGGATTTCCCCGGATGTTGCGAGTCGCAGTCGGTACTCTCCAGCCGTTCAAACTTTAGCAGCTGAGCATGGTCTAGACTTGCGGACTATTCAGGGAACCGGATTAGGTGGACGAATTACACGTAAGGATGTATTAACTTATCTCGAAAATGGCGGGTCGGCAGGTCATCCTACTTCGCAAGCAATAGCTCCATCTGCACCTCAGGCAGCTCCTGTATCCCAGCCTGTGAGCCAAGCACAAGCAGCTCCGGCAGTACTGAATCAGGCTGCTAACGAGCCAGTTCGTCATTCAGGCCTACATCTGACGGAAACGCCACGAATTCCTACAATCGAAGTGGAAGGTGGAGATCGTTCAGAGTATTTTATCGACGTCACGCCTATTCGTAATACGATTGCGACGCGTATGCGTCAGAGCGTATCTGAAATTCCACATGGCTGGATGATGATTGAAGTTGATGTGACGAATCTTGTGCAGCTTCGTAATAAGATCAAAAATGAGTTCAAGCAAAAGGAAGGCGTAAATCTGACGTATCTGGCTTTTCTTATGAAGGCAGTAGTTAGCGCAATTAAGGATTATCCTATCATGAACTCTGTATGGGGAGTCGATAAAATCATCGTGAAGCGGGATATCAACATCTCGCTTGCGGTAGGTACTGAGGATTCGGTACTGACTCCAGTTATTAAGAAAGCCGATCAGAAAAACATTGCGGGTCTTGCTCGTGAAATCGAAGAGCTGGCAACAAAGGTACGTGCAGGTAAATTGAAGCTTGATGATATGCAGGGCGGCACATTTACTATCAATAATACAGGTTCCTTCGGGTCTATTTTGACTCAGCCGATTATTAATTATCCACAGGCTGCTATTTTAACATTTGAATCGATTGTGAAGCGTCCGGTCGTAATTAATGATATGCTCGCGGTGCGTTCAATGGCAAATTTATGTCTGTCGTTAGACCATCGTATTTTGGATGGGGTCATTTGCGGAAGATTTATGCAGCGAGTTAAGGATAATATGGAGAGTTATTCTCTTGATACTCAAGTCTATTAATCCTTGGAGGGCTGATGCGGCATGACCCAACCGTTACAAATTCAATATATTCCTATGATGGAATATGGCGATGCATGGGACAAACAGAAGAAGCTGGTCAAGGATATTGATGAAGGACAGCAGCAGGAGCACCTGCTGCTTCTTCAGCATCCACCTACTTATACAATAGGCTCACAGCGTCATCCTGAGCATCTATTGCTCGGACCAGAGCAGCTGCGTGAGCAAGGGATCTCCGTGTTTGAAATTGATCGCGGCGGGGATATTACTTATCATGGGCCTGGACAGTTGGTTGGATATCCGCTGTTATGGCTGGACGGTTCGAAGGGACTAGATCTGCATGGTTATTTAAGACAGCTTGAGCAGGTCATCATAAATTACTTAAGCAGCTTTGGGGTTGTTGGCTCTAGAAAACCGGAGTTTACCGGAGTTTGGGTCGGAGACAGGAAAATTACGGCAATCGGTGTGAAGTTCAATAAATGTCGACATCGCAAGGGGTTTGTTACGAGTCATGGATTTGCTTTTAACATTAAATCGGGGATTGAAGCCGAAGGGTTTCGGGGAATTATTCCGTGTGGTATTCAGCAGTACGGGGTAACTTCGCTGGAAGATGTCACAGGACAGTCGATGACCGTAGAGCAAACCGCACGTGACATCATCCCCTATTTTAATGAAGTGTTCGGATACAATGGCAGCATTGTTATTAACGAATAAACAAAGGCTCAAGCAGTGCAAGAAGAGTAGAACCTACCATAGCAAACAGCATGATATATACGACGATTTTTAACCATTTTTTCTGCATATGTTACAAATCTCCTTCAGGTATATTAAGTGTTGCAGTTAAACTATATTTTAACGTAATCATCGTACAGAAGAAAGTGAGGAAAGTCCAGTGGTT
>RCUF01000463.1_pt1 | contig 12466 bp, 12 predicted proteins | sample 2166311 | NCBI WGS metagenome assembly RCUF01 (sample SAMN09932608, study PRJNA488358) | compost metagenome | feature: garden; material: soil; isolation source: compost soil in 4-hydroxybenzonitrile-enriched culture | place: Germany: Experimental Botanical Garden Goettingen | collected 2016-01-27
TGGCGGGATCAAGCGGTGCAGGGATCGTCTTCCTTGCACCGCTATTTCTAGTTTTGACACTAAACCGACTTTTGGGACAGCCCCATCATTTACTTAGATCAATTAATTATTTCTTGATAGGATGTTCCAGCTCGACATGTCCCATTAAAGTATCCACTTGTTGTCCATCTACAGTCAACTCGAGCTGCTTTACTTCGTCAAATTGAAACATTGTTTGCTTTAGTGCATCAATCGCCAGTGACTCACCACCAGCACCTAGTCTGGCTTCGTCCGGTAACGTTATATCCACAGTAACTTGACCATTTGAAAACGCAGCCGATTTTAAAACAACTTTTTGCCATAATGATATTTTACCCTGCTCTGGTGTCTGAAGCGCCCCAAAAGCTTTTTCATATTTTTGGGATTCATCAACAAAAGTAATTTGGCGTTCTGCCGATTGCAGCTCCATTAAGTCATTATCTGTAAAATAAACTTTTATAGATTGTTTAATCTCATCAGGAACAGCATTATCTTTGTTAGTATCATCGGTAGCATCTACCGTTTGATTACTGTCCGTTCCTGTATCAGGTGCTGCTGTCACTGGATTTTGAACTGCTTGGTCTGGAGACTCATTTGAGCCATTTGGAGCGGCTTGCGGCTTCTGACCGCACCCAGCAATAATGACAACAAGCAGCAATAACAATCCTGCAATCCATTTTCTATTCATTGAACTTCCCCCTATAGCAGCTAGGTTATGATGCTGACTTTTATAGACCTAGATACTCCTTAATTCCTGCGACAATTCCTTCAGCTACACGCTGCTGGAATTCTTCCGTATACATTAGAGTTTCATCACCAGTGTTGCTGAGATATCCAGCTTCCAAGAGTACCGCCGGCATCACCGTTTCTCTCGTAACATGCAAGCTGCTGTAGCGAACTTTGCGGTCATTTAATCCGGTTGCTGCAACTAAATGCTTATGCATCACATTCGCGAACGGAATGCTCTCATCTCTTGAATAGTATGTCTCGGACCCGCTAGGGTTATTGCCTGTTTTTATAGTATCCAGACTGTTTCCATGAATGGAGACAAATAGATCTGCTGCCAGATCATTCGCTACTTTGACACGATCCTGCAATGACATTGTAACATCCGTCGTTCGCGTAAGGACAAAATCAATCGATGGATCCTGTTTCAGTATGGTCTCAACTTTGAGAGCTACACCTAGCGTAAAATCCTTCTCTTGCTTCTTAGTTACCCCGATCGCGCCCGGTTGACTCCCGCCATGACCCGCATCGATGACGACAAGCTTTCTGCCTGTGTCTCTTTTCTCCTCCAAGTCGATAAATACCTGACCTTCACCGGAATTCGTAACCGAGTAGAGGCTGTCTTGATTCAGAACCATTACAACACGAATAGTTGAAGGTGAATTACTAAAAAGAGAATAGCGAATCCCTGAGATTTTGGTATCGTCAGTTATTGAAAATTCACCTTTGGATTGATCATCTAATGAGAGTGTATTCTTAAAGTTATCAGAAAAAGCAGCCTGAGGAATATCAACTACGATTCTAGAAGGCGCAGTCAAAGTAAATACCTGTGGTTCAATGTTGCCAGTAGCCGAGATAACTAGTCTGTTGTCGCTATAGCTCATTCCTTCTATTTGAGCCAAATTAACATTAGTCCCAGTCCCATTAGGAGAATTGTTTGTATTTGGTGTTATTGACTCGCTCTGCTCCGGTTGATTGACTACTGTAATTACCTCCGTTGTAGATCCCGGGCTGGAGCTGGTGCCACCGTTAATTATCTCACCGTCTGTTCCTCCATTTGGGCTATACAAATATGCCGATTTATCGGCATTATCCCAGCTTACCTTCAGCCCCATCTGCTCCCCTACAAACCGCAGAGGAACCATCGTCGTATTGTTTTGTAGAAAAGGTGCGGTTGAAAGCGAAATTTTGCTGGAATCTACTACTGCCTGATCACTATTTACAACCAGCTTGAGCGATGTTTTATTTTGCGAAATAGTGACAGTTCCCGTCTTTTGCTCCCATTTCACATCATACCCAAGCCCTTCGGCAATGACCCGTAGCGGAACCATAACATTACCTTTCACAATGTCGGCCGCTGCATTGTCAGGCTGCTGCAATTCCACACTATCCAAATAAATATGTGTCGTCGATGGCGCAGCACTGCCCATCACAGGAAATGCAAGGAGAAAAAACATAAACAACATGAATGATCCAATTTTTTTCACTTGTATCCCTACCTCTACCATAGGTTGCTAATTACTTCCATAGTATCAGATTATAGCCCGTTCTGATAGACATATATTTTCATAGAGAGACAAGTTCAGACAAAAAAGCGGATTAATCAAGAAAATCTCTTATTTAAAAGCCAGGTTCTTGAACTCGAAGAGCTCCACCATATCCGGCTCCCCCTAAAAAAATGCAAAAAAAAGCCCTGGTAAACTTATTCAGTCTACCAGGGCTTACTTTTAAAATAGGCATCAGGCAAATTTCTTTTTCTCGTATGCGGCGATGAGATCTTCATGTTGAAGAGTAAGACCGATGTCGTCCAAACCTTGGAGCAAGAACTGACGGCGGTGCTCATCGAGATCAAATGCAATGTTCAGGCCATAATTGTCAGTGACCGTCTTATTCTCAAGATCAACCGTCAACTGGTATCCATCATTGTTAGCAGTACGTTGGAATAAATCCTCAACTTGCTCTTCAGACAGCTTGATTGGCAGAATACCGTTCTTGAAGCAGTTATTATAGAAAATATCTGCAAAAGACGGAGCGATTACACAGCGGAACCCATAGTCAAGGATCGCCCAAGGCGCATGTTCACGAGATGAACCACAACCGAAGTTAACGCGTGAGATCAATACAGATGCATCTTCATAGCGTGGCTTGTTAAGTTCAAATTCCGGATTTACATTTCCTTCTGTATCAAAACGCCATTCATAGAACAGAAATTGTCCAAATCCTGTACGCTCAATGCGTTTCAAAAATTGTTTTGGAATAATAGCATCAGTATCGACATTTACACGATCGACCGGACCTACAATACCAGTTAGTTTTTTAAATGCTTCCATGGATCAATTCTCCCCTCTCAGACTTTGTTAACTTACGACTTCCCATTCCCGAACATCGACGAAACGACCTTTAATTGCAGCCGCTGCCGCCATAGCCGGAGATACCAGATGCGTTCTACCACCGCGACCTTGACGTCCTTCAAAGTTACGGTTTGAAGTAGATGCGCAACGTTGACCTGGTTCAAGAACGTCAGGGTTCATCGCAAGGCACATACTGCAGCCTGCTTCGCGCCATTCAAAACCTGCTTCAACAAAGATTTTGTCGAGGCCTTCTTCTTCAGCCTGGATTTTAACACGGCCTGAGCCAGGTACTACTATAGCAGTAACCTTATCTGAAACCTTGTAGCCTTTAGCAATTTCTGCCGCTGCTCTCAAGTCTTCAATACGTCCATTAGTACAGGAACCGATAAACACATAATCGATTGCGATGTCAGTCATCGGAGTACCAGGGGCCAGACCCATATATTCAAGTGCTTTTTCAGCTGCTTTACGTTCGTTATCAGATTCAAAATCCGCAGGATTAGGAACGTTCGCATTAATGTTAGTACCCATTCCCGGGCTTGTTCCCCAAGTTACTTGTGGGATCAACGCATCAACGTCGAAATCTACTACACGATCAAATTCAGCGCCCTCGTCAGTTGTGAGATTCTTCCATTCAGCAACAGCTTGCTCGAATGCTTCACCTTGAGGTGCATGCTGACGACCCTTCAAATAATTAAAAGTAGTTTCGTCAGGAGCGATCAGACCAGCTCTTGCACCAGCTTCGATGGACATGTTGCAGACCGTCATACGTTCTTCCATTGTAAGCTCGCGAATGGCTTCGCCAGTGTACTCAATAACATAACCTGTAGCAAAGTCAGTACCGTATTGAGCAATTACGCCCAAAATCAAGTCTTTTGCAGTAACACCTGGTTTGCGCTTACCCACAAAACGAACTTCCAAAGTTTTAGCTTTCGCTTGCTGCAAGCATTGAGTTGCCATTACATGTTCTACTTCACTAGTACCGATACCGAATGCAAGCGCACCAAACGCCCCATGAGTAGACGTATGGCTGTCACCACAAACGATCGTTTTACCCGGATGAGTAAGGCCCAGCTCAGGGCCCATAACGTGAACCACGCCTTGATCAATCGTATCAAGGTCATACAACGTAACACCAAATTCACGGCAGTTTTTCGATAAGGTGTCGATTTGCTGCTTGGAAATAGGATCTTTAATGTTGAAGCGATCCTTTGTCGGTACGTTGTGATCCATTGTCGCAAAAGTAAGCTCCGGACGGCGTACTTTACGTCCGCTAAGTCTCAAGCCTTCAAATGCTTGCGGTGAAGTTACCTCGTGTACAAGATGCAAATCGATATACAGAATGCTTGGCTTGCCCTCTTCTTGATAAATAACGTGATTGTCCCAGATTTTTTCATACATTGTCTTTTTAGTAGTCATCAGAATTCCCCCCAAACAAGGATTCAACTTTAACGAATTGTGATCTGGTAGTGGAGCATGCTAGATTTACTATCACCTGTCACTTAACCAGTACGCTAACTACAACTCGTATGCTGAAACTAATATATCATTTTCGACTTCATTGTTCCAAGATATAATATCTATAAAAGCGATAGGTTGAAACTATAAGTCAAAAGAAAAAGCCATAATAATATTATGGCTGCCACTTATGATTGCAGTTTCTACATTTATTTACCGGCTTCTTCATAAAGCTAAAAACAGAAATAATGATCGGTACAAAGGCTGCGATGAATAGCGGCCAAAATATAAGCAGACCAACCCATAACATACATGCTGCAATCGCCAACCATAACAAGAAATAGTATAGCTTGTTTCTGGAAACAACTTCATTCGAGCTGCATTTCGGACAAGACTCCCATTTATCACTCATACTACTTTCCCCTTTGAATTTTATATAAGAGCTCTGTATTTCTTTAAAACGAGTCGATTCCCATTACATGATCTTGCGGTACTGGCCCAATACTACGACTGTCATTACTGTGGTTACGATTATCACCCATTACAAAGACATGACCCTCAGGAATTTCCCATACCTGATCCGTACCTGTCTCCATAGGCTCTTTGATATAAGGCTCATTTAGCTGCTCTCCATTACGAAACACATTACCGTTCTTAACTTCAATAGTGTCTCCAGGCAGACCAATTACTCTTTTTACAAAAAAAATTTCTTCGTCACCCTTACCTGAAAACAGATTAATGATCGGATGCTCCATAAAATCATCCATTAAGCTGCGGTCTCGTTCAACCCGGCTGTCAATAATAACGATATCTCCGTAATCAGGGAGTTTGTCCAATGTATGATTTATCTTCCATGCATATATCCGTTGCGTGTCATTTAAAGTAGGCTCCATCGAATACCCGTCAACCTTATATGGCTGAATTATAAAAATACCGATTACCATACTAAGTACAAAACCGATGATGATAGCGACGCTCCAGCTTTGAATCTCTTTTAAAATCTTTTTCAAGTCCATACCTCCACTTTATATCATTTGGTTCTATTATACATAGAATCTTTCTCACTTCTCAAATATAGGAATAGTATATTACTATTGTGTTATTCGCATAATAAAAACTGATAGAGGTGATACCATGGAACTTAGACAGCTTCAATATACACTTCAAATTGCCGAAGAGCGTAATTTCTCACGCGCTGCTGATAAACTGCATATCGCCCAACCTTCTCTAAGCCAACAATTATCCAAGCTGGAGCAGGAACTTGGGGTCAAGCTGTTTCAACGCAACACAAGCACAGTCGAATTAACCTATGCTGGAGCCAGCTTTATTGAACACGCGCAAAAAATAATGGATGCCGTTGAGCAGCTTCGTCAAGAGATGGATGACATCTCACAGCTCCGAGCTGGACGTGTCGTAGTTGGCAGTATGCCGATCACGGGTTCACATTTGCTTCCTTATGTACTTCCGGCCTTTAAGGCAACATATCCCGAAATTCAGGTAAACCTCTTGGAGGATACTTCTCTGAACCTGGAGAAACTAACCGCTGGCGGGGGAACTGATCTCAGCCTCCTCTCCCTTCCTTTACAGGAGCCATCGCTTACCTTTGAGCCAATTGGCGAGGAGGTTATTGATCTTGCCGTACCGCCGGAACATCCTTTAGCCAAACTGAAGCAGCACAAAAATAGCGTATCTATAGAAATGCTAAAGGACGAACCGTTCATTGTACTCAAAAAAGGACAAGGCTTCAGAACGATGACGGTTGATTTGTGCAAAAGCGCTGGATTTGAGCCGAATATCGTTTTTGAGAGCAACAATATCGAAACCGTACAATCGCTTGTTGCGGCCGGTATGGGGATCACGTTCGTTCCAAGATTTATTGCCAGAGCCAAACGGAGCGAGTTAATTCCAGTGTATATCCCGTTAGCTGATCCGGCACCTAGCCGGACGCTGGTCATCGCTTATCGCAAAGGCCGCTACTTGTCAAAAGCAGCTGAAGCTTTTATTGAGACGTTCAAAGAAGTACTTACTCATCGTATAAACTAATTTTATAGCTTGTATAAATGCGGTCTACGATCATCAAATACAGGAATTTTCGATCTAACTTGGTCAACCAGTGACAGATTAATGCTTCCAGTAACAATCTCTTCATCTTCGCCGCCTTCGGCAACAATTTCACCCCAAGGATCGATGATCATGGAGTGACCGAAGAAGGAATCTTTACCGCTAGCCCCCGTTCGATTGCAGGCGACTACATACATTTGATTTTCAATGGCTCTTGCCATGAGTAATGTCCGCCAGTGATGCAGACGGGGATGCGGCCATTCCGCAGACACAAACAGTACCTTTGCCCCTAGTAATGACAAGCTTCTCGCCAGCTCTGGAAAGCGGATATCATAACATATTGAGGCTCCAGCCAAAACTCCGTCTAATTCAAAGCTGACAATTTGATCCCCGGAAGTTAAATGCTTCTCTTCCTCCATCAAGCGGAAAAGATGGATCTTGGAGTATGAAGCTGCTTCCTCCCCTGAGGCAGAGAAGATTCTCATCGTATTAAAAACTCCAGCATCTCTTTTTTCAGCGATTGACCCTGCAACTACATGAATGCCATGGCTTTTCGCAAATTCAGCAATCCATTCCCGACTTTCCTCACCGTTCGGATCAGCAATTTCATGGATGATGTCCAGCGCATAACCTGTGTTCCACATTTCGGGCAGTATGATAACGTCAGGCTTGACTTCACTTGATGCTGCGATCTCCATTTGATTCTTTAAATAGTCCCTGTTGCGGGAAGGGTTACCTAAAGTGATATCAGTCTGTATAAGTGCAATCTGCCATGTTTTTGCCTGTTCGGTCATGTTCATCACCCTCTCCTTATTATCCGATCTAATCTGATTACATCATAATGGCCTCTTTCAGGCTACGCAAGACAAGGAAACGTTATTTCGAGTCACCCCCAAATACCGTCTATGCAGCTCGGATAAATCGTGATAAATTTAATTTAACATATTTTTTTGACCGGAGTGTGAACATAAATCTATGAAATCCAGCATCCCAGACCCGGAAAAATCCCCTTTTACTATAGAAGCTGCTGATATTATGCACAAGCTTCCCAAGTTGCAGTCGGCAATCCGCTCTATCACAAATATTCACCCTTCACTGGATATCGTTTTCTCAAGGAAGCCGTTATGCGGATCGGCAAGCTTGGATTATTTTAACTATGTTAACCATTTTCTTTTGCAAACCCAATGCGTGCATGGTATTCTAACAGTAATTCGAAGTGTTGAATCAATGAACGATAAAACGTGAAGACGGGACCATTAAGAGAAGATAGCGGCGCCCAGAGAGCGATTCCTTGGCTGTAAGAATTGCACCCGCACTCTCCGAAACCTACCCCCGAGCGGCCAGCGCATGCTGGACAGCGCCCCTGTTACCGGGCTATAGAGTCGGATGATTTAATCATCAATGAAGGTGGTACCGCGGAAGCCAAACTTTCGTCCTTTGCATGCAGAGGCGGAAGTTTTTTTTATAGGCTCTCATTGACTCGTTCGTTATTATTACACACCATTACAGCCACAAGGAGTGATCTCCATGCAACGCCGCATCGTTGTTAAAATCGGGAGCAGTTCGCTTACCTCACCTGAGGGAGGATTAAACAAAAGAGCTGTCGCCTATTTTGCTGCAGAGCTCGCGAGGATAAAGGCCGCTGGTCATCAAGTGTTGTTAGTTTCCTCCGGGGCCGTCGCAGCAGGCTTTAGAGAAATTGGATATACAGAGCGCCCGAAGCTGCTTCATGAGAAGCAGGCTGCTGCTGCCGTTGGGCAAGCTTTGCTCATGCAGGTCTACCGGGAAGAGCTTGCGGATCATGGCATCTCGGCTGCCCAGGTTCTGCTTACCCGTACAGATTTTCAAAATCGAAAAAGAATGGGTAACGCCAGCATGGCCCTTGAGGAGCTGCTCGTTCGCAACATTATTCCGATCATAAATGAAAATGACACCGTCTCTATAGACGAGCTTAAATTTGGAGATAACGATACCTTATCCGCCCTGGTTGCGAATTTAATCAAAGCGGATCAGCTTATAATTCTGACTGATACAGATGGCCTCTACACTAAAGATCCTCGTATTGATCCTTCTGCAGAACGAATTGAACGGATTCAGGAAATTACGGATGATATTTACCTGATCGCCGGAGGAGCAGGATCTGAAGTAGGCACAGGCGGCATGCGTTCCAAAGTAGATGCTGCCAAAATCGCAACGCGTGGTGGAGTTCCTGTATTTATTGGTAAAGTGAATCAACCAGGTGAATTGATCGGAGCTCTTGAAGGAGCAGGAAGAGGTACTTATTTTGAAACTCAAAGCTCCTCCCTGCCTCGTAAAAAGCAATGGCTCGGATTTCTCTCGACCCCCTTTGGATCTTTAACTGTCGACCAAGGTGCAGAGGATGCGCTCATTCATGGTGGAAGAAGCTTGCTGCCTGTAGGTGTGCGCAAAGCAAAAGGACATTTCCATGTTGGAGACGTTGTAGAGGTTGTCAACACAGACGGAGAGATACTGGGGCGCGGTATCATCAACTATGATATTGAACAGTTGCTCGAAATATTGGGATTGCCCAGCTCTGAAGTAGTTAAGAAGATCGATATTGCCCATCGTCTGGAAGTTATTCATCGTGATGAATGGATATCACTTAAATCATAATTTAATTTTTAATTAGGTCGAGGAGGTATTTGTATGAGTGAAGTACGACAAAAGGCTGAGCTGGCTGGCAGAGTCACTTCTGTTCTAAGCAGCTTGTCAACCGAACAGAAAAATGCAGCACTTCTTGTTGCTGCACAGGCGTTGATTAATGCTAGTGATGACATTATTGAAGCTAACAAGGAAGATTTGCAGCGTGGCCGGGACAACGGAACATCGGAATCGCTGCTTGATCGGCTTGCTCTTAATAAGGGGCGGATTGAAGGCATTGCGGAAGGATTGAAACAGATCGTAGAGCTGCCAGATCCAATCGGCGAGACGCTTGAGACAATAGATCGTCCTAACGGTCTGCATATAGTCAAACGTCGCGTTCCCCTCGGTGTAATCGGAATCGTCTATGAAGCTCGCCCTAACGTTACAGTTGATGCGATCGGGCTCTGCCTTAAAACAGGCAACGCTGTTGTTCTTCGCGGGGGATCTTCGGCCCTTTCCTCAAACCGAAAAATAGTTGAGATTATCCACGAGGCTCTTAAAGGTACAGCCGTTCCCCGTGATGCTGTCCAGTTGATCGAGGACCCAAACCGTTCCTCTGTAGACGAAATGTTAAAACTGAACGGACTGCTTGATGTTGTAATTCCACGCGGCGGCAGCTCACTGATTCAGAACGTTGTACAAAATGCCACCGTTCCTGTAATCGAGACAGGCGCTGGTATTTGCCACACTTATCTTGACGCTTCCGCTACTCCTGAAATGGCGACAGCTATTTCAATTAACGCCAAAGTTCAGCGTCCTTCTGTCTGCAATGCGATGGAGACGCTGATTGTCCATGAGGATTATGCAACGGCTCATCTTTCCGCCCTTGCCGAAGTATTCAAGGAAGCCGGAGTGGAGCTTAGAGGCGATGACAAGACTCGTTCTATCGTTAATTGGGCTTCTGAAGCAACTGATGAGGATTATGCAACAGAATATAACGACTATATTTTAAATGTAAAAATCGTAAGTAACCTGGATGAAGCTCTGTCACACATTCGCCAGTTTAGTACAAAACACTCCGAATGTATCGTTACAGAAGACCGTGAGAACGCGCTGCGCTTTCAGCAGGAAGTGGATGCAGCCGCAGTATATCATAATGTTTCTACCCGATTCACAGACGGCTTTGAATTTGGATTTGGTGCAGAAATCGGAATCAGTACGCAGAAGCTGCATGCAAGAGGACCTATGGGACTCCCTGCTCTGACTTCAAGCAAGTATATCATTGACGGCAACGGGCAAATTCGAGAGTAATACGACAGGAGGTCATACTATGAATTCAACTCATCAAGCAAGTCTAGGTTCAATCTGCTTTTACGGTGCAGGATCAATGGCTGAAGCAATTGTCCGCGGGCTCATCCATAAAAGTGTGGCTGCTCCGAAGCAAATATCGATGCTTAACCGCAGCAATCAAGAACGCCTTACTTACTTAACACAGCTGTACGGCGTGTTAACTGGTAATAGCGAGCAGGACAAGAATAAATATCTTACTGAAGCCTCGATCATTGTACTGGCTATGAAGCCCAAAGATGCCAAAGAAGCCCTCACTGAGCTTGGTCCTAAGCTACAGGAGGGACAATTGATCGTATCTCTGATCGCTGGCATCTCCATTTCCACACTTCAACAATTGCTGGGAACGAACGCTCCGATCGCACGCTCGATGCCTAACACATCGAGCTCTATCGGGCTTGGCGCTACGGGATTATCCTTTTCCGAGGAGACAACTGACAACCATGTTCAGCAGGTTCTGTCCATGTTCCAATCTGTCGGTATCGTCAGTGTCATTCCCGAAGAACAAATGGACATTTTGACGGGAGTTTCCGGAAGCGGTCCAGCATATATCTACTACATGATCGAAGCGATGATTGAAGCTGGTGTTGAAGGCGGACTCACTCCTGGCCAAGCTCGTGATCTGACGGTACAAACCGTGCTCGGCGCGGCTTCTATGATGCTTGAGACTGGAGAAGATCCAGCGAAGCTGCGTAAGGACATCACATCGCCTAACGGATCTACTCAGGCTGCATTGGAGGTGCTCGCAGACAAAGACTTCACCAATACAGTTAAAGCAGCCGTACACCGTTGTAAAGAACGCTCTTTCGAGATGGGACAAGCTGTGAAGGAGACGCTTTAATGAAAACATACACCTTTTGTGACTTTTACAGATATTAGATCCGACTTCATTAGGCTGGAAGGAGAATAAAAATGAACTTTGCCGACATTCCTTTGGAAGAGAAACAAGCTGCCCTTCATGATTTACGGGCGGTCAAGGAACAATTTGCCGCTCGCGGGTGGTTCCCCGGAACAAGCGGAAATCTTTCTATACGGGTTGGCGACTTCCAGCCTGATCAGTTCTATTTCGCTATAACATCCAGCGGTAAAGACAAATCGGTTAATACACCGGAGGATTTTCTCTTTGTTGATGCAGCCGGAGAACCTTGTGAGACAACTAAATTGAAGCCAAGCGCAGAGACGCTCATCCATTCTAAAATCTACCGGATGACTGGCTGTGGAGCTATTTTCCATGTTCATACCGTATTCAACAATCTGCTTAGTGAGCGATATGGGAATGACGGATTTGTTCCTGCACAGGGGATTGAGCTCATTAAAGGCCTCGGCATATGGGAAGAGAATGCTGCCATTCGCATTCCTATCGTTCCAAACTATGCCGACATTCCTTCAATCGCCAAGCTGATACCTGGTGCAATTCAGTCAGACATTCCCGGTATTTTACTCCGTAACCACGGTATCTACGTGTGGGGCCGCAACGCCTTCGAAGCAAAACGTCATTTAGAAGCTTTCGAATTCATACTTGAGGTAGAATATCGCAGACTCGCACTAGGCGTGTAGATAGTTTACATGTAAAGGAACCACTGGACAACAGTTGGCACACGTTGCTGGCCGAACATTACTCCAGCGGTTCTTTTAAATATATGCACTCAAGTCATGTACACATCTTAATCCCATTTACGCAAATAGAGACTCAATTACCTCCTACTTCATCGCACTGCAACGTATCACCAATTCCACCACACTATGAAATTCCTGCAAAAATACATCTGTTTAGACTTATGGTTCCGGCAATCGCATAATTCCTGCAATAATACATCTATTTCGAGCTAAAACTCCAACTACTGAACTAAACTTAATGTATTTCCTGCACTTATGCAGGCTTTGAGCTTGATTTACTCTAA
>RCUF01000464.1_pt1 | contig 12449 bp, 12 predicted proteins | sample 2166311 | NCBI WGS metagenome assembly RCUF01 (sample SAMN09932608, study PRJNA488358) | compost metagenome | feature: garden; material: soil; isolation source: compost soil in 4-hydroxybenzonitrile-enriched culture | place: Germany: Experimental Botanical Garden Goettingen | collected 2016-01-27
TAACATCATATCCATTAAAAAAATCTCCAGATCTGTCATTGAACATGTTTGTTCTTTGACAGTAGTCCGGAGATATAGGTTCAACGCTATAAGATTCGTTTATTTTCCTTCCTCAACACTCTTCTCAGCCAATTGTTTGTCCAATTCCTTCTGTCCTCTCTCCTGAATAGATTGAAGAGCCTCATCAACGGATTTTTCACCTCTACTAGCAGCCATGAATTCGGAATTCATAATATTAGTAAATGTACTATTAAACTTGTTAGGAATCCTTTTATCTTGCCTATTATAATTTAAAGACCAATCCATATTTATATTTTTATAAAAAATTTCCATTCTTTTTCCTTCCGGGTTATACATATAATCCGTTCTAGTAGGAATGGCGTGTGTCGTAGTTCTCGATTTCATCTTGGCAACTTCTTCACTATTAATAAACTTGACTAATTCCCACGCAGCTTGAGCTTCCGAAGTATTCGCGTTAACAGCATAAATGCTGTAGAACATGAACATTGGAGCTGCTTCCCGATTGGATTCACTCACTGGCGTTGTAACGACATCCCAATTTAAATGAAAATCGTCCCCACGTTCTGTTTTTGCCCAGTATATATTGTTGTTAAGGTAATAGTAATACTCTAGCGTCATCGCACTCTTTCCCGTAATAAAGGAGTCATACACATCTTCTCCATAGTCCTTTATTTCTAAGGTCTTGGATTGATGAACATCTACCAAGGTCTCAAACAATTTCTTATAAGACTCCGTATTGATTGTTACTTTCATTTCTTTAGGATTAACCGTTTTAAGGCCATGAGATGCTTCCATATTATACCTAAGCGCTCCAAGATAATTTTTATAGAATCCACTTATTCCATCCTCTACCGGAAACCGTTTCGCCAACTGAAATACTTCCTCCCATGTCATTCCATCTTGGGGATAAGGAATATTATATTTATCAAATAGATCTTTATTATAAAATAGACCGTGGTTACCAAAGTATGGTGGCAATCCGTATAGCTTTCCCCCACCACTTTGTCTAAGAAAACCGATAATTTCCTGATTCATTCCTTCTAAATTGAATGCATCATCCGTGATCACGTTATTCAGATCAAGCAATTTCCCCTCATCCATAAGTTTTACATAATCTTCATACGACAATAGTAGTACATCTGGTTTTTGCTCCTCTAGAACCTTATCAATATTACTCCATGGACTAGCGGTAACTACCTTAACCTCAATATTAGGATATTTAGCTCGGAACAAATCCCCATAATCTTTATTAAAGAAATTTAAGCCACCAGAATACATTACTGTGATCGTAGCCTGCATTTGCGAGTCGCCTTCGTACTGGATGGTTTGTTTCGGTGTAGAAGAGCAGGCGGTTAATACTATCGATGTAAGGAGAATTACTAACAACCATGTTGTTAATCGTTTACTCATTGAATATCCCCCTATTTTTTGATGACCCTACTGTTCTTGACGATAATTTCCCAAAAATGTTTCATCTTAACATCATATCCATTAAAAAAATCTCCAGATCTGTCATTGAACATGTTTGTTCTCTGACAGCAATCTGGAGATTTAGGTTAAATACAATCACCGTTTATTTATCTTCTTTGTTACTCTTCTCAGCCAATTGTTTATCCAATTGTTGCTGCCCACGCTCTTCAATAGACACAAGTGCCTCGTCAATTGTCTTAACACCAAGTGCAGCAGCCTTTAATTCCGATTCAACTATGCCGTAAAAAGCATTCAAAAAAGATATAGGGATATTTTCATAATAACTATGACTCACTAGAGTCCTGTTCATTTTAAGATTTGAAAAAAAAGCTTCCATTCTCTTACCTTCCGGATTAAATACATAATCAGTTCTAGTTGGAATATTATTCGTAGTTGTCCGAGAGTTAATTTTAGCAAACTCTTCACCATTTACAAACTTTACAAACTCCCATGCCGCTTGAACATTTTGAGCTTTAGCATTAACAGCGAATATAGTTGGAATAAAGAAGTATGGTGTTGCTTCCCTGTTGGATTTATCTACTGGTGCAGTAACCACATCCCAATTTAAATTAAAATCTTCGCCACGCTCTTGCTTGACCCAATAAATATTGTTATTTAGATAAGTATAGTATTCAAAAGCCATTGCACTTTGCCCCGTTATAAACGGATCATTTTTCGCGAATCCATCATGTCCAAATATATTTAACGCTTGTGATTCACTCGCGTCTAGAATAGTCTCGAATAACTCCTTATAGGAATCCGTATTAACTGTAACTTTCATATCTTTGGTGTTGATTCTCCTAAGATCTTTAGCTTCTTCCATATTACTTAGAAGCGAGCCCAGACTAGGAGTATACAGACCACCTTCTCCATCCTCTATCGGGAACCGTTTAGCTAGTTGAAGGACTTCTTCCCATGTCATTCCATCTGTTGGATACGGAATAGTGTACTTATCAAACAAATCTTTGTTATAAAAGAGAGCACGATTACTAAATTGAGGTGGTAAACCATATAATTTCCCTCTGCCGCGTTCTTTAAGGACATCAATGACTCCCTGATTCATACCCTCTAACTTAAATGCTTCATCCGTAATTACGTTATTTAAATCATACAGCTTACCTTCATCCAAAAATTCTCCATATTCATCGAAGCCTAGTAGTAATACATCCGGTTCATCTTCTAGATTATTAATTAACTTAACATCAATATTTGGATACTTTGCTCGAAATAAATTTCCATATTCAAAATTAAAGACCTCTTCCCCCCCCTGAGTACTTCACTGTAATCGTAGCCTGCATTTTCGAATCACCTTCGTATTGAATAGTTTGTTTAGTAGATGAACAAGCTGTAAGAAAGACAGACATAAGCATGATTACTGCTAACCATTTTGTTAATCGTTTACTCATTGAATAGCCCCCAATTTTTTTGATGACCCTACTGTTCTTGACGGTAATTTCCCAAAAATGTTCCATCTTAACATCATATCCATTAAAAAAATCTCCAGATCTGTCATTGAACATGTTTGTTCTCTGACAGCAATCTGGAGATTTAGGTTAAATACAATCATCGTTTATTTTTCTTCTGTTTTACTCTTCTCCGTCAATTGTTTATCCAATTGCTCCTGTCCACGCTCTTCAATTGACTTAAGAGCCTCATCAAGTGTTTTGACTCCGGCCATTACTGCCTTCGCCTCAGACTCAATAATTACAAACAATTTAGACGTGAATCGAACTGGAATTGCACTTTCGTCAACTAAAGCCCAACTCATGTTTGGTTTCTTATTGTAAAATACCTCTAATCGCTTTCCTTCGGGATTATATATGTAATCCGTTCTAGTTAATAAAGAAAGGTTAGGTGTCTTTGATTTTGCTTTAGCAACTTCTGCGCTATTTACGAACTTGACGAGCTCCCACGCCGCCTGAGCTTGCCCAGATTTGGCATTCACAGAAAAGATATTCTGGAAAACGAGAGATTTAGTTGTCCCCCTATCACTATCATTTACTGGAGCTGAGGCTACGTCCCAGTTCAATTGAAAGCTGTCACCGCGTTCCTCTTTAGCCCAATAAATATTATTAAATATGTAAGAATAGTACTTTACTGTCATGGCACTAGTACCTGTAATAAAAGGATCATATATACTTCCCCCACTCTGAACTGGGGAGACTACTGCTTTTGCTTCATATGCATCCAATAGTGTCTCGAAAATTTTCTTGAAAGATTCAGTATTTACTGTAACCTTCATATTTTTTTCATTGATCATACTAAGGCTATTATTATTAGCTACTTCCTCTAAAAGTGAGGAGAAGGATTCCATGTAGAGTCCATTTATCCCATCTTCCCCTGGAAAACGTTTGGCTAGCTGAATCAACTCTTCCCACGTCATCTGATCCTCCGGGTACGGAACATTATACTTATCAAATAAATCTTTATTGTAGTATATCGCCTTATTGGTAAATACCGGGGGTAGTCCATATAGCTTTCCCCCTCCCTGCTGTCTAAGGAAATTTACCAGTTCAGAGTGCATTCCATCCAAGTTAAATGCATCGTTCGTGATTAGATTGTCCAAGTCATATAACAGATCTTCCTCAATAAGTTTTTTGTAATCCCAAAAGTTTAGTGCAAATACATCCGGTTTCTCTTTCTCCAAGACTTCCTTGTAGCGTCTATCCCAATTATCAATTACTGTGACTTCAATATTAGGATATTTCGCGCGGAACAAATCTCCATAATCTTTGGCAAACCATTCTTCTCCCCCAGGATACATTAATTTAATGGATGCTTTCATTTCTGGATCTCCGTCATACTGAATCGTTTGTTTCGGTGTAGAAGAACAGGCGGTTAATAATATCGATGCAAGAAGAGTTACTGCTAGCATTGCTGTTAATCGAATCCTCATCGAATAGCCCCCTATTTTTTTGATGACCTCTACTGTTCTTGACGATGGTTTTCCAAAAATGTTTCATTTTAACATCATATTCATTAAAAATTGAATATGTTTGTTCCCTGGCAGAACCTAACTAAACCACCGCAACCGACTCATACCACTGAGACTGTGCTTTATACATCTGGGCATATTCTCCATGAAGTCGCAACAATTCATCATGAGTTCCCTGCTCCACAATTCGCCCGCCTTTAAGCACCAAAATCAAATCTGCATTCCTGCAGCTTCCCAATCGATGAGAGATCATAATGCTTGTTTTTCCTTCCACCAGCTCGGAGAATCGTTCGAACAAGGCAGCTTCCGCTAATGGGTCTAGTGCAGCCGTAGGCTCATCATAAATCACAAGCTCTGCATCGGCATTAAAATAGGATCTGCTTAACGCTACTTTTTGCCATTGACCCTGCGATAGCTCTTTTCCTCCTTCATACTCATGTCCTAGCTGTGTATCATATCCGCCTGGTAAACGCTGTGAAATCATATCTACTCCTGTCTTGGCAGCTGCGATCTCCAGTTGGGCTTCATTATCAATAGAGGTGATATTTCCAAATCCGATATTTTCCCGCAAGGTTAATTGATATTGCACGAAATCCTGAAAAACAGCGCTAACCGCTCTGGAATCATCATCTTCAAATATATCCTTACCTTTCCATAACATTTGCCCTCGTTGAGGTCTGTATAGACCAAGCAAGCATTTGGCTAGCGTACTTTTACCCGCCCCGTTATGCCCAACAACCGCAACCCTCTGACCCGGTTTAATATGAAATTCAATATCCGATAACGCAGATTCAGTTTGATTCGGATATGTAAAGCTGAGTCCTGTAACCACAAGCCCGCCAGATGCAAGTGCTAGCGGATTGATGTAGACGTCCTCCTTCTCCTGCATCTCATCCTGCTTTTTATCCGGAAGGTGGAGAAATTGAATCAGGTCGCTGGTAAACAGAGCATTCTCATAAATGCCTGATAAATTGGCGGAAATTAGCATGATGTTGTCCTTGGCGGTCGTCACGGTCTGAATCATCGCTACAAAAACACCAACGGTCATGCTTCCCGTATAGCTAATGAACAAAACAACGATAGTAGAAAGTGCCGTAAAGGAATAGGAGAATAACTCAGTAAATCCGCCATACCACTGCCCCGTTTTCTCTAACCCTGCCTTTTCCTTGGCATTTTTCCAGTATAGCCTGCCCCATTTATCGATAATGTAAGGATAAAGTTTGAACAGCTTCATCTCTTTCGCGGATTCTCTTCTTGTCATCAATCCCATCAGATAACCCACTTTTCGATGTGTCGGAGTTTGGCGATACATTTGCTCATATCTTTTCTGGCCCAGCTTCATATTGATGATAAAGGAGGGGATGATTAAGCACAGCACACCTACTGACAGCATCCAATGAAAGCTTGTGAGAACGATTAAAAGCGAGATTAGTGTTACAACACTTTGCAGTACCAGAAAAAAATGATCCAGCACCGAAAGTCCGCGATAGGCAAGTCCTTGAGTTACTCTTTGCAGGCGATCGTAATATTCCGACTCTTCGAAATATATATAATCCAGCCTCGAGCATTTATCCGCAATAACACTGTCCATTTTATATTGAGCCTTTTGCTTAATGACCAGGAGAAGCATATGAGTAATTGATCTCAATCCTAAGGAGACCAAGAAAAATAACGCCTGCCAACCTACCGTTGTTAAAGCAGGTACAAGCATTTTCGAGTCGCCTTGAAACAGTACCGCAGCCTGTTCCACGAGTTGCTTGGTCAAATAGATTTGAACTGCCGGCTGGAGTGCTTCCAGTATCCGAATGACGATCATAATAAACAATCTTAGAGGAGAAGACTTCCAAATGAACGGAACAATTTCAAAAAATAATCCGCGAATGACTCCTTTACGACTCAAATCAGAACACCTCTCTTATACCCCTTGCAGCAACTCAAATTTATTTTTAGTTTTCATGTGGTTCACCATTTTTTCAATAGAATCCAAGAGATATTCAGCATCCTTCAAGCTAACTGATTCATGCAGGCTAAGTCTGATACTGCTTGAGGAGATCATTTCATCATTTGTAATGGCCATTAATACACGGCTTGCTTTTGCTTTGGAGGAACAGGCTGACTGAGAGGATACAACGATTCCCTGTTTAGCAAGAATCCCGATTAATATCGCAGAGGTGATCCCTTTTCCTATATATGAAAAATTAATGATGTGAGGTGAGGACAATGGAGGTAGAGCACTATTCATGATGATTTCAGGGATTGTCACAAGCTTTGAATACACCAGATCATGCAAGGTAGTCAACACCCTCACCGTCTCTTCCCGATTTTTAAGAATAAGCTCAATAGCCGTTGCCATGCTTAATACCGCGGGAACATTGGTTGTACCCGGCCTTATACCACGCTCTTGTTCTCCTCCATACAACAACGGGGCAAGCTTAACGGTTTCTTTTATAATTAACAGACCAATTCCTTTAGGTCCGCCGATTTTATGTCCTGATAGCGTGTATAGATCAATATCTTCTATTAATAAAGATTGTTTGCCAAATCCCTGTACTCCGTCTACATGAAAATGGATGTCAGGCTTATTTCTCAATAACTTTCCAATCTCTTGAATAGGTTGAATAGCTCCTGTCTCATTGTTTACATGCATTACACTTACGAGTACAGTATTCGGTTGCATGGATTCTTCAATAGTCGTTACACTCACCACTCCATTGCGATCCACCGGCAAAAATGTAACCTCTACGCCCTCTGCCGCCAATTGCTTGCAGCAATTGTAGACCGAAGAATGCTCAACTTGCGTAGTAAGCACATGCGGAATTTGTCCTGTTTTTTTTGCCCATGCTCGAACAACTCCCAAGATCGCCAGGTTGTTGCTCTCCGTGGCTCCTGATGTAAAAATCACTTCATTAGGCATCACCTGAAGCAGCGCGGATATTCGCTCCCTTGCTTCTTCTACTCGCAGATTAGCTTCAAAGCCCATGTCGTGAACAGAGGATGGGTTCGCAAATATTTGTTTCGTTGAATGCATCAGCTCATCGTAAACCTCAGGATGGAGTGGTGTGGATGCGCAATAATCAAAATATAATGAATCCATTATGGCCGCCTCCCTATCACAGTTTAATGGAATAAATGACTAAACAGCTTCTTTAACTTGCCTTCGCCATTCACACTTGCAAGATTGCTCACATCTTCCCCGCTATACACGTTACCCTTATTTAAAATTCGTCCATGTTCATCAACTGCGATACAGAACGGATGTGTTTTCACTTCAAATTCCTCTTCCATTTGCTCTGGAGATAGAGACACGATGCTCCATTTATTATGCAAGAAATCATCCAGCTCCCTATGATCCTCCTGATCACCTGTTGAAAAAATAACTACACCCGTATTAGGCAAACGTAAGTCCCTGATCTGAGGCAACAGCTCAATACAGCGCACACAATGCATGGACACAAACAACAAAATTTTTGTTCCCTTCATATTATTCAGTTGAACCAACTGACCGTTCTGATCGCTGTATTCATTAATAGTCAGGAGCTTTCCCGGATTTGGATCATGATCTATTGTCATTCCATTTTGCCCCCTGTCCCTGTAAATTGCACGTTTTCGATGCCCTTAATCCCCTTGTTTACGATTACATCGACTTTCTCGACAGTATTCACCGTATCTTGTGCCAAAACAATTCCTTGATCGGAAAGAACATAAATGTAGGGGAAAATCGCCGTCTTATATAATTCGAACTGAGTCTGCTCGTATGGAATCATAGGGATTTCAATTTGGTTTTCTTTTTGAACCTGTCTGAACTCAGCATCATCCCCATATATAAATAGAAGCATTTTCTTACTCGGCCATCTCTCTGCCAAGCTGTTGATTGTAGTAAAAATTTCAATACATGCCTGGCACGTCGTGGAAAGAAATAGAACGATGATTCCATCGTGCTCTTTTAAATCCATATGGGCATCAGCATCCACCAGGCCAGGAAATGGACTGCCTACAGGCAGACCCTGATTCCTTGGCATAAACCCATGAATGTTCTTATTTTTTTGTGATTTCAAGAAATGCAAATACCTATAGAGCTTCAAAAATAAACGGCGCATCACAATCATCCTCTCTGCTTAGTGGCAAAGTTGGATTTTTCCTAAATGAACGAATCCTAAATTAATTTTCCAAGTAACAGAATAAATTCTCAATGTCCGCTACCTCATCTACTCTCTCAATGATTCCCGTTGAATCCAGTGTTACAATCGTGGGAACTCTTTTAATCCCAAACAAATCAACGACCTTGGTAGAGCGTATAATAGGAAAATTATAATGTAAGTCCTTGTGGCTTACGTTTGGATATGTATCTTCGTCACCTTTAAAGACCAAATAATTGTAACCACCTGATTGATTAGCCAGCATTTGCAGTACCTCAAAACATAAACCGCAGGTATCGCTTAAAAATACTAATTTCGTGACTTTACCTGGGACTTTTTCAGAAATAATCTTCTTTCCGAACTGATCTCTTACTTTAAAAAGAGGGAGCAGATTACCCACTCCTCCACCTCGCGGCTGATCAAGGTCAGCATGATTTGTCTCTTGTGATTTGTTGCTATGGGTTAAAAAAAGTTTGTTGAATAGGGTAGATACCTTATTCATGGGATCACTCCTGTGGTAATACGATTATTTTTTTTCTTCATTGGTCTTCTCAGCTAATTGTTGGTCCAGTTGTTGCTGACCACGCTCTTCAATAGACACAAGTGCCTCGTCAATTGATTTAGCACCAACCGTAACAGCCTTTAATTCCGATTCAATTATGCCATCCAGAATGCCATAAAACTTACTAGGAATCTTATTGTATTTACTAAAATCCTTTATACCCATATTCATATTTAGATTCTTATAAAAAGCTTCTAATCTCTTACCTTCAGGATTATATACATAATCAGTTCTTGTCGGAATATTATTCGTAGTTGTCCGGGAGTTAACTTTCGCAAACTCTTCACTATTTACAAACTTCACAAACTCCCATGCTGCTTGAACATTTTGAGATTCTGCGTTAACAGCGAAAATCATTGGAATAAAGAAATAAGGTGTCGCTTCCATATTGGATTCATCTACTGGTGCTGTAACTACATCCCAATTTAAATTAAGATCTTCTCCTTGCTCTTGCTTGACCCCATAAATATTGTTATTTAGATAGGTATAGTATCCAAAAAACATTGCACTTTGCCCCGTTATAAAAGGATCATTTTTTGCAAATCCATCATGTTCAAAAAAATTTATCGCTTGTGTTTCATTTGCATCCACAATAGTCTGAAATAACTTCTTATAGGAATCTGTATTGACTGTAACTTTCATATCTTTGATATTGATTTTCTCAAGACCTTTAGCTAGTTGCATGTCACTCAGCAAATCGCCCAGACTACGAGTATACAGACCACTTACTCCATCCTCTATCGGAAAGCGTTTAGCTAGTTGAAGGACTTCCTCCCATGTCATACCATCTGTTGGATATGGAATCTTGTACTTATCAAATAAATCTTTGTTATAAAAAAGAGCACGATTGCTAAAGTAAGGTGGTAAGCCGTATAATTTCCCTCTGCCGCTTTGTCTAAGGAGATCAATAACATCCTGATTCATACCCTCTAATTTAAATGCATCATTCGTAATTACGTTGCTTAAATCATACAACTTGCCTTCATCCAAAAATTCTTCATATTTATCGAAGGTAAGTGCAAATACGTCCGGTTCATCTACATTATTAGTTATCGTAACCTCAATATTCGGATACTTTGATCGAAATAGATTTCCATAAAAAAAGTCGAATGAGTCTTTATCTCCATATCCCACTGTAATGTTAGCTTCCGACAAAGGATCAACTTCATATTGAATTGTTTCGTTACTAGCAGAGGAACACCCAGAAGATATAATTGAGACCAATAAAATAACTAATATTAGTCGAAATTTCATTTACACACCCCTTTTTAAAAATTTGTTTATCATTCTCTCAATTTTATTTACCCCCACTGACTTCTCATTTAAAAACATTTGATTCACTTCATCAGAATATTTAACTTGTTAATAACAAATGATTATTAAATAGTCTGCCGTTCTAACTGAACGGCAGACCTTTGTTCGTTTTAATTAATAATTATTGCCACAAGAATTCCTAACACAGTTGCATTCGTAGCAACCATCGCCATATCTCCGGCATGTTTCAGTCCCTTTGTAGCATGAGTTAGTATTACAGTAAGTATATAAATATGATGAAGTGCACATGTTTTTTCACCTCCTTTCCTGGAATCTAATTCAATAAGCAGTTAGCCACTTAATTCTCTTTTCTTTACAGCTTACTTATGCAGATACCCGCTCTTCACCGTACAATATTAATGATTGGACATGTCCTTCATTATTCACAACCCCTTTTGCTTGGATAACTCCATCCTGCGAAACAAAATATCCAAATGGAACAAAAGGAGCCTGAAGATCTTTTAAATTATCCATTCTAACAACCGGGGCCTTAATGTTATATTCTTTTATTGCATTACTAACACTCTCTTCGGTTCCCATCATAAATATTAAATATTGATACAGAGGCTTATTTTTCTGGAAATCGTTAATAATTGGATACACTTTGGAACAAGTTAAACAACCAGTAGATGTCAAAAATATCAATGTTCCTATCTTTTCGTTATTCCTTATATTCATTGGACTTCCGTTAACGGGTATATTACTTTCTAAAGGAAAATCGCTGCCCTTCGGTAATCCCTCATGCTGCTCATATAGGTTACTTTTAACTTTGATAGCTTCTCTCAAAATTGCAAACACACTAATTGAGATGACTATTACAATGCACCATAGAATGATATAGGATAAATCCAATGTTCCAAGCATGTTTGACACCCTTTCATTAATTTATCGTTGCTCCCCTGGGAATAACTTAATATATTGAGTTACCATTAAAACAAGTGAATATATAATTATTAAGCCGATGGAGGAAAATATGATCTGACTAATATCTGCTAAAGAATAGTTTTCAATCACTAAGGGGTCTGGCATCACGATCATATATATACACATGATTAGAAATATTAAGTTTCTTAAATTCATTACAATACCAAATTGTTCAATGACTAATCCTCCAAACCAGTTGCATTTAACTAGTCTTCCTCTCGCTTTCCAAGACGCCAAAATATATAAACATATCAGAATAAGAGAAATTATTTTCCCAATTAATAATGTAGTTGGTACTACTAATAGCACACACGCAATCAATTCCAAAAAAGCAACAGCCAGTACTCCAGAGTTTGTCCTCGATCGATTAATTCCTAACTGCCTCATTGTTTCTGAGAATGTAGCTGGCTTGACCAACTTACCTAAAGCGGCCATAAAGAACACTACACTAAAAAAGAATTGAATAAAAATTAACAAATACATATATTCCTTACATCTCCTCTCACTACTTTGAATGTAATCGCTACCAAAATTCTTTGATATAACTTGATGCTAATTGTATAAATACTATGTAAAATTCATGGTTTATTTACATGATCACAATAGTCTAAACCCTTACTATAAAATATTTACAATTAAGTACAAGAACTCATATTATTCACCTCCTTCCAAGTTCAGCTCTATAGTTAAGGCAAATATCACCTTAGCTATCACCTACAACAGGTCAGTGAAAACGTTTGCTTGAACGAGCAAAAAAGATTTGTTATGCGCGATAACAAAACAACAAGCTAAATCCACCATTCAGACTATAAACTATATGATATATCCTTCTCTTCCAAAATTATGTAATCGTTTACTAAAGCAAGTATAACTATATTTAATATCACTGTCAATAATATCCTTTAATAGAATTATATAATTGTTTTTACATATAAAAATCCCGCGGATAATACCAAAAGCCCTGTAAGGCTCTGATACAATCCACGGGATACTCAGAACATAAACTATTTTATTAGGCGATTTCTATATCCCCTAGATTAATATTTCAACTCAGAATACAACGGGAAACGATCTGTCAGGTTGGAAA
>RCUF01000465.1_pt1 | contig 12424 bp, 10 predicted proteins | sample 2166311 | NCBI WGS metagenome assembly RCUF01 (sample SAMN09932608, study PRJNA488358) | compost metagenome | feature: garden; material: soil; isolation source: compost soil in 4-hydroxybenzonitrile-enriched culture | place: Germany: Experimental Botanical Garden Goettingen | collected 2016-01-27
CATTTTTGCAGCTTTTCCTGATAACTTGCCTTTCCACTGCTAAAAACGAGGTTGTCCCTCAAAATTATCTTAGATAACTTTTGGGACAGCCTCGTTTTTATTTTGCAGGAATTAGATTTATAATAGATTTTTAGTGATGTATGCTTCAACCCAAAATAAACAATAAGAGGAAGAGGTAGTATGAGAAAATTTTGTAAGGAAAATTTATTTTGGATAAATGAACCTCAAACATATTTTATTAACGATGACAAAATTACGATTGTGACGGAGCCGGGAACTGACTATTGGCAAAGAACTTATTATGGTTTTCAAAATGATAATGCTCCTGCTTTATTAATAAAGGTAACAGACCGCCAATTTTCCTTTGTCGTGAAAACGGAGTTTGACAGTAAAAATCGATTTGATCAATGCGGCGTAATAATTTATCAAAACAGTGATAACTGGATAAAAGGCTCTATTGAATATGAAAATCAGGAATTCCAGCGTTTAGGCAGTGTTGTTACCAATCACGGTTATTCGGACTGGGCTACCTCAGACATTCCGGCAGCACAGAAATATATGTATTATCGGTTAAGTCGGCGTGACAGTGATTTCTGTATAGAGAACTCTTATGATGGAATAAATTACTATCAAATGAGGATTGCCCATCTATTTCAAGGAGAAGAAGAAATTCAAATCGGCATTTATGCCTGCAGCCCGGAAAATTCTTCTTTTGAAGCAGTCTTTACCGAAATAGCTTTTATGGACTGCCAATGGAAAGCGCATCAATAAGTATTAAAAACGGTCGACAAGGATTTAGATCCTGATCGACCGTTTTTATGTTTTTTCTATAGAAAATGGATCAGTAAGTTCTGACTGCCGATCTTCGATACAACAGCCACCCGGCTACTGCAACTATAGCGCTAATGATCCACGTATAATGAATGTAGGTGTGATTGTTATATTCAAGTGATGTACTGAAGTAGTCCATAAAATCAAATTTATTGTCGACTGGAGTATAGCTTAGCACGGCAATATATGCTGCAATCACCAGTATTCCAGGCAAAGTGCCATAGAGGTAAAAGACGCTGCCAATCAGGAAGCTAAGATAAAATATCATGCAGTATATTGCAAACTGTAAATAGCCAACGGATGCTACGGACCAGATGGGGGTCTCTAAATGATAGCCTAATGCATTTAATATCCCTCTTCCGCAATAAACGATTGTACATTGAATGATCGCCATAACTGCACAAAAAATCGGACCAGACACAATCGTTGTGAGATAAAATTGCTTGCGGGTATATCCTAGGCTCATCAGCAAAGGAAAGGTTATGGTAGCAGATAATATACCGCTTACCAGTACGAACACGGAGGCAGCACCGTAATTAGGCATGAATACAGAGTAGATCGTGCTTCCCGTTTTGCTTGACCAGTATAGGAGATCAAGCACCTGTACGATATTCACCACGATTAGAACTGCCCAGAAAATGATTAACGGCCGCCAATCCATCAATTGAAATGCCAATTGATTACGAAATGATCTCATGAGGCAATTCCTCCTTACCATGACTTCTTTTGTTTTTGCGAGTTAAATATACAAAAAGTTTTTGAAGTGGGACAGGACTGATCTCTACACCTTGCTGTCTCAGGCTCATCTCCTCCTCCAGCTGTCCGCACCAGACAACGATGCTTGTGCTTCCAAGACGCTCGTGATGCAGCACACGTTCATCGGGTATCAATCGTTCCAGGATAGATGAGTTTCCTTGCAGATAGTAGGCTTGCTTCATAAATTCCTCTGTCTCAAGATGTGAAGTGATCTTTCCGTGCTCAAGCAGAGTAAGATATTGAAAAAGTTTGGCAGATTCATCAATAAGATGAGTAGAAAGAATGATCGTCCTTTGGGACTCACCGTAGTCCCGGATCAGCAAATCGTAGAACGTCTCCCGCATATCAGCATCAAGCCCTAGTGTAGGTTCATCAAACAATACGACCGGGCATCGGCTGGCGAGTCCTTTGACGATTCCGACAAGCGACTGCATTCCTTTGGATAAATTTTTATATTTTTTATTAGCTGACAAATGAAATAGGCGCAGTAGCTGTTCTGCATAAGACTGATCCCAGGTCGGTATTAACAATGAGCAGAAGGTCATTAAATCCTTGATTTTGTAATCACTCCATGCTCGCTCATCGGATTTGACGAAACATATTTGCGACATAGCCAGCGGATTTTCGTGGATCGGCTGTCCTTCATATAGACATTTCCCGGAGCTAGGGTAAATTTGACCGGACAGAATATGAAGAAGTGTAGTTTTGCCAGCGCCATTTGCACCTAAGAGGCCATGAATTGCTCCACGTTCAAAAGCTGCTGTCGCTGAGGCGACAGCTTCGGTTCCTCTATATCTTTTGGTTAAATCATGACATTCCAAAATCACATGTTCAGCACGGCTCACGCTTCATCTGCTCCTCTCTGTATCATATCCGTCAATTGCTGAGGGGTAATACCCAGCTTGCCTGCTTCACGAACCATAGTGATAACATATTGCTCGTAAAATTGCTCTCTGCGTTTCTCAATCAATATTGATCTTGCGCCCTCTTTCACAAACATACCGATCCCCCGTTTCTTGTATAAAATTTCTTGATCTACGAGCTGATTGACGCCTTTAGCTGCTGTAGCCGGGTTAATCTGGTAGAAGGCAGCGAATTGATTCGTTGACGGTACTTGTGATTCTTCGGCCAGTCTGCCCTCAATAATGTCATCTTCAATTTTCTCTGCAATTTGTAAAAAGATTGGACGTCCATCGTCAGTTAGCAGTCCCATTGGTTCACCACCATATCGGTTAATTACTTATGTAACTAACCATATAACATATATAAAAACCTGTCAACAGATGTTCACCTGAAAAATGTATTTCAAATGGAAAAAGATTGAATCAGGCTGCCTCTAATTTCTGTAATCCATTCCTTTGTTTCCACGCTAAGCTCGGATTTGTCCCCATAAATGAGACAGGTTTCCCTCTCTGTCTGCTCGAGCTCCTTCATTGGAATAGAAACCAGATCGTTATCTCTAAGCAGCTGTTTGCGCAGATAAGACTTAGGAAGCAAAGCTGCTGCTCTACATGTCGGAAGCAGGCGGACAATCGCCTCAAAGGAGTCGATCTCCATTCTAATATCAGGGATGATGCTGTATCTGCCGAACAGATCATCAATTAATTTACGGTACCATGTTCCTTTGGAAAAAATAATCATGGAAAGGCCATTCAAATGTTCCATTTCGGCATGCTTAACTTTAGATAATTCGTGTCCACTGGGGATGACCAGCTCCAAATGATCATGAAATAGAGGAATGCATTTTAGACCGGATTCGCTGATTGAAGAGGCGATGACGCCGAGGTCTACTTTCTTGTCTCTCACATAGGAGACGATTTCATGAGTTTTCCCAGTCACGAGCTTAAGCTCAATGTCAGGAAATCTATTCATAAGCGCCGTCACTAGGGGCGGAAGGGTCGTCTGAATGGTCGTGAGACTTGCGCCAAGCGTAACGATACGGCGTTCCGTTTTTTTAAATCTGGAAACGGACTGTAAAAAGATTTGGTGGCGCTGCCGTACTTCAATAGCATAGTTATATGCTTCCTGTCCCACTCGGGTTAACTCCAATCTTTTTCCTTTACGGTTAAAAAGAGAAACTCCCCACTCCTCCTCCAGCTTGACGATTTTACGAGATAATGCGGGTTGTGATAAGTTAAGCAACTTGGACGCTTTGTTCAAGCTGGATTGCTCCACGACCGTGGTAAATACGATAAGTTCTTCTAACATGTAAATCTCCCCTTGGGATTAGTTTATGTGATTGCTTATGCGTTTTTTTTATAATGATTAATAAGTATATTGCAATTCCATTATAAGCTGAAAAGGAGTAACATGAAAAGTGACACAAGTTGTTCACAAGTTACAATAGTTACAAGCAAGACGACTGCCTTTTGTGTAATTTTTCATATATACAATTGATAGGTTGTAGAGTACGCAGTCAGGTATTAATATTAAAAAAATGAAGATCACTGAAAGAATGATGTAGATGGGAAAGGGGCATACGAGCTTATGAAAGGGTTTTATTCCAGAAAACTGCACTCGCTTTTGGGGGTAATTCCGTTAGGTTTTTTTATTCTGGAACATATGCTTACTAATTTTTCTGCGGTTGAAGGTGGAAGTCAGGGCTTTAAGGATAGTGTAGCTTTACTGAATAGCTTACCGCTCGTCCTAGTGCTTGAGATATTCGGGATTTGGCTTCCTATTTTGTACCATGGTGTTTATGGACTGTATATCGCTTTTCAGGCAAAGCCGAACAATTCACACTTTAGAAATGAGCGGAATTTCCGCTATTTGATGCAAAGAGTTACTGGAGTAATTGTTTTCGCGTTCATTATTTGGCATCTTTATGAGACAAGGCTGCAGGTAGCTCTAGGTAATGTTACTCATGAAGAATTAGGTGGAGTCATGCATGGAATTGTAATGAATCCAATCTTCTTTACTTTATATGTAATCAGCGTAGTTGCTGCTTCGTTCCACTTCGCAAACGGACTTTGGTCGTTCCTCGTCAGCTGGGGGATTACGGTTGGACCACGCGCGCAGCGTGTATCCTCTCATATTTGCTTGTCATTGTTCGTGATTGTTTCAGTGATGTTCGTATGGTCGTTGTTTGCATTCCGTAGTATTGAGTTTCAAGCGGATGGTGTAGCGATACTTCAAACGGTGAAGACGCTAATCTAGATGCCGTCTGATCCATAAGATTTATAGAAGGAAGAAGGAGGCCGTTAGCAGCGGACAGGTGAAAAATTAGAAAAGCCTGCAAAAATGCAATTTTTTGGGAGTTGAATGAAGGGATTGAGCAAAAGCTTGCAAAAGTGCAGGAATATTGCTCGAAATGGTTAGTTTGAAGAAGGTTTTTAAATAAAGCCTGCACTTTTGCAGTAATTTAGCGTACCTAGCGAATTTATATGATCAAAGCCTGCATTTTCGCAACAATGCTGTATCAAGCCCCATTCTCCCAATAGCGTAAATATTGAAGTCAAAGCGAAAGCAATGCTTACGAAGTAAGTTTTACTCGATGTAAATAAATGAAGCTTATGCTCACAAAACTAAGCGGACGCTTACGAGGTAAGTTTTGCTCGAAGTGAATCAAAGAAGCTGATGCTCACAAAACTTTTAGGAGTTGAACATATAGATGGCAAAACAAAGCGTAATAGTTGTTGGTGGTGGTCTGGCCGGGCTGATGGCTACAATTAAAGCGGCGGAAGCTGGAGTTCAGGTGCATTTGTTCTCGTTAGTTCCGGTTAAGAGATCCCACTCTGTTTGTGCGCAGGGAGGGATTAACGGAGCAGTAAATACGAAAGGCGAAGGTGACTCTCCGTGGGAGCATTTTGATGATACGGTATATGGCGGCGATTTTTTAGCAAATCAGCCTCCTGTTAAGGCGATGTGTGAGGCGGCTCCAGGAATTATCCACTTGATGGACCGTATGGGGGTCATGTTTAACCGGACACCTGAAGGGTTGCTTGATTTTCGCCGCTTCGGAGGTACGAAGCATCATCGTACTGCGTTTGCTGGTGCGACAACAGGACAGCAATTGTTATATGCACTGGATGAACAGGTTCGTCGCTATGAATCAGAAGGTCTCGTTACCAAATATGAAACTTGGGAATTCCTATCAGCAGTTCTCGATGACGAAGGTATTTGCCGTGGTATTACCGCGCAAAATCTTCGCTCAATGGAAGTTATTACATTTGCTGCAGATGCTGTTATTTTAGCAACGGGTGGACCCGGTATTATTTTTGGCAAAACGACAAATTCAGTTATCAACACAGGAACAGCAGCCAGCGCGGTATATCAGCAAGGGGTAAATTATGCTAACGGCGAATTTATCCAGATTCACCCTACGGCCATTCCGGGAGACGATAAGCTGCGGCTGATGTCTGAATCTGCTCGTGGAGAAGGCGGGCGAATCTGGACCTATAAAGACGGGAAACCCTGGTATTTCCTGGAGGAAAAATATCCTGCCTACGGTAATCTGGTTCCTCGTGACATTGCGACACGTGAAATTTTCCATGTCTGCGTGGACGAGAAGCTTGGGATCAATGGCGAAAATATGGTGTACCTTGATCTTTCTCACAAAGATCCTAAGGAGCTTGATGTCAAGCTCGGCGGAATTATCGAAATTTACGAGAAGTTTATGGGTGATGATCCGCGTAAAATTCCAATGAAAATCTTCCCTGCGGTTCATTATTCGATGGGCGGCATGTGGGTCGACTATAACCAGATGACGAATATTCCCGGATTGTTTGCGGCAGGGGAATGTGAATACCAATACCATGGTGCGAACCGTTTGGGAGCCAATTCACTCGTATCTGCAATCTATGGAGGAATGGTGGCTGGACCTAAAGCGGTGGAATATATTCGCGGTTTGAAAAAGTCGGCTGAAGATGTAAGTCCGGCGATTTTTGAACAAAATCGTAAGGCGCAGGAGCAGAAATACGAAGGCTTGCTAGCGCTGAATGGAACTGAGAATGCCTATGTACTTCATAAAGAGCTCGGTGAATGGATGACGGATAATATGACCGTAGTTCGATACAACACCAAGCTTGAAGCTACAATCGGCAAAATCAAAGAGCTGAAGCAACGGTATAAAAACATTAACATTAACGATACTTCGCGCTGGAACAATGCAGGGGCAGCGTTTACACGCCAGCTGTGGAACATGCTGGAGCTGGCTGAGGCCATGACGTTGGGCGCTCTTATGCGGAATGAAAGCCGCGGAGCACATTATAAACCGGATTTCCCAACACGTAATGACGAAGAATTTATGAAGACGACCAAGGCGACGTGGACGCCGGACGGTCCACAAATTTCTTATGATGCTGTGGATGTCTCACTTATCCCGCCGCGTATTCGCGATTATTCGAAGGATAAATAGAGGGGAGTGCAATGGTTATGGCGGATACAGCCACAATATCCAAAAAGGTGAAATTTATTATTACGCGCCAGAACGATCCCGAGTCGGCATCGTATACGGAAGAATTTGAGCTAGACTACCGTCCAGGGATGAATGTTATTAGTGCTCTGATGGAAATTCAGCGGAACCCTGTCAATCTTAAAGGAGAGCATATTGCTCCTGTTTGCTGGGAATCGAACTGTCTGGAAGAGGTATGTGGAGCCTGCTCGATGGTGATTAACGGTAAGCCACGTCAAGCTTGTGCGGCCCTCATTGATAATTTGGAACAACCGGTTCGAATTGAGCCGATGCGTACGTTCCCTATTGTCCGCGACCTCGTCATTGACCGCAGTCGGATGTTCAACTCCCTGAAACGTGTTAAGGCATGGATTCCAATCGACGGTACCTATGACCTTGGCCCAGGGCCAAGGATGGCGGAAAAGAAACGTCAATGGGCGTATGAGCTGTCTAAATGCATGACCTGCGGTGTATGTCTGGAAGCTTGTCCAAACGTTAATGACAAGACGAATTTTATAGGCCCTGCACCGATTTCACAGGTTCGTCTATTCAATGCTCATCCAACAGGTGAAATGAATGCAGAGGAAAGGCTTGATGCATTGATGGAGGATGGCGGCATCGAAGGCTGCGGCAACTCGCAGAATTGCGTACGGGCTTGTCCAAAAGGTATACCGCTTACGACATCCATCGCTGAAATGAATAAAGCTACAACAAAGCATATGTTCAAGCGCTGGCTTGGCGTGTAAGCTGAAAAAATAAAACAATGGATAGCTCATCCGAGGCTTTTGAAGACTCGGATGAGCTTTTTATTATATTATTGATATATTACACTTGAATATACGGAGAGGGTGGATAAGTGTGAGCTATGAAGTGGAGATTAAAGAATTGACGGTATTAAGTGCGGATAAGCTTGAACAATTATCAGAACTGCTGGTCGCCGTTGTAGATGATGGGGCGTCGATAGGTTTTTTGCCTCCTTTAGATTTGAGGGAGGCAAAAGCATACTGGCAGGAAGTGCTAGAGCCCGGAGTCGTGCTATGGGTGGCACAAGCAGGTGATAGAATCATCGGAACGGTTCAATTGCAATTGGCCATGAAAAAGAATGGATTACATCGTGCGGAAGTGGCCAAGCTTATGGTTCATCCCGAGTTCAGAAAGCATGGAGTCGCTAGAAAGCTCATGAATACGCTGGAGATTTCTGCGAAGAACATAGAGAGGAGCCTGCTTGTACTGGATACTCGATCAGGAGATCCTTCAAACCTGCTTTATCATTCGCTTGGTTACATCAAAGCTGGAGTGATACCGCATTATGCGAGATCATCAGGCGGTAAGCTGCACGATACTATTTTTTATTATAAGGAAATTTAGAAGTTTTGAGAGAGAAAAAGGTATGTAAATGAAGGGGGGAACTGAAGGGGATAAGCGGATTTTAGAGCAAATGCTGAATATCGGATGGGCGTATAATTCCGACGTATTGACCACAGCTTGTGATAATGATACTATCGTTGCGCATTCCAATTGGACGTTGATTTACGCTTGAAGTTATTTGATGTAAGGAATCGTGGATATCGAGAGTAATAGGAGTGCGATTCATTAGTTTAGTGATAGGAGCATTATAATAATGGTCCATTCCGGAACGACTGCACATCGTCAAGTAGAACTTATCACTCATAACAAGGCCCACTGGCACGTCTCGTTTATCACACACTACGATACATGGTGATTCAGGATAACTAAACATAACTCGGATGGTATCTCGGCAGCTTGCAGTGTTGTAAACCTTTGGCGCATGCTGAATGTAATTTTTGATAGAGCTATCAACATTTGTGTTAGTAGTCTCGAGGCATAAAACGTTCAACATTGCCGATGCTTCAGTAAATGCTGCGCTATTCATTGTTTCTTTCACCTCCATGAATGTATTGAGTAACTGTTTTTATATTAGCGCTAGAACGTTAACAGCATATAAAGCAGTGTTAATCCTGTGTAAAAACATCCTTCACCCAAACAAAAGGCTGCCCTGGTCATATTTATGACTTCATGGGCAGCCTTCGTTATTAATATTTATATATTGCTTTACGATAAGTTCTACTCAATGAGACCTGCTGCTTTTAACAAGAGGTAAATGGATGAAGCGGCTGTTTCACGAGTTGTCGCTGCATTTGGATTGAAATACACGCCGATCTCGCCATTTTTACCTTGTTCTCCGCTGATTACACCTGCACCCGACAATAATTGAACACTATCTTTAGCATAAGCTGCTATTTGGCTTTGATCAGCAAAAGAAACGGCAGTTGTAGCTTTTAACTCTTGTCCTGTCAGCTTAAGAGCTCTGCCTAAAATAACGGTCAGCTCCTGACGTGTTACTTTAGCATTTGGAGAGAATTTATTACCGCCGGTGCCTTGAATTAATCCTGCTTCAAAAGCGGCCGCAAGATCATTTGCATACCAGTCCGTTGTTTTGATATCCGAGAAATTAGGTGACGCTGTAGATTTGAGTCCAAGAGCTCTGACAAGCAAGGCAGTAAACTCTGCACGTGTCAGGTTGTTATTTGGCGAGAACTTGTCTGCACTTGTTCCTTCAATAATGAATTTATTTGCAAGTACAGTAATCTGAGCTGCTGCTGAAGAACCGGAAATATCGGCAAAGTTAACTTTGCGGTTTACAGCTGCATATACAGAGAACCCTGGACGACTTACAGTGACGATTGTGGAGTCACCTCTCTGAGCTTGGAATACGGAAGCGATGGGTGAAACTGAACCATTGGCTTCGTATAGAACACCTGCTGTACCAGGTTCAACATGCCCTGGAATCGTAAATGATCTTTTGATAAACACATTATTTGGTATTTTAATTGACTGTTTAGAGCTATTATTCATCCAGTTAGCTTCAAATTGTACTGGAGTTCCAATTACCGAAGCACCGGAAGCGTTAAATATTGATTTGTACTTATCTGACGCAGCTATTGTGACAACAAGTTCAGCTCCGTCGGGCGATTGTTTTAGCAATGACACAGGTAATGAAATGGCAGAGCCTCCGACGTTTATAATGACTGAGCTGGATGCTTCAAGGCTATCGAGCAGCTTGATTTGTTCTGGAGTCAGAACAATATTTACATTTGACTCGCCGCTAACAGGCGCATTAATTACAATTGCAGCAGCAGATTTCCCTATTGACTGAATGGCTGCTTTTAGATCGTTATCGCTAATTTTTGCGGTGGTTAAATCCGCTGCCTTATTAGTAGTAGCAGTAATTACTCTGGACTTGGCAGCTTGTTCAATAATAGCCTGGGCAGAAGCCGGAACAATTGATGTATTCGAATTTGAAGAGCCAGGTTGTGGGACAGATGGACTTGAGATGCCGCCGCCACCGCCTCCTGTGCCGCCCCCAGTGTTGCCGCCAGGGACTGGATCGGTAGAATTATCTACACGCAGGACAGCGTTGGCAGAATAAACGATTTTACTGTTATCCGGGCGCTTTGCAATCGAATCATTATTCACTACTTCAAAATTTAATAACTGCGCAGCAAAGACATTAATTTCGTAAGTTCCGTTCGGAAGATTTTGAATGACAGCGTTATTGTCAACAGCATTATACTTGTTAGTAAGCCCTTGGAACTTATACTCCCCTGGACTAAAATACTCATTGATAGAATCCGTAATTTCTATTGAGTAATAACCAATTGTTTTGTTGGTTGGAATATCAATAATCTCAATTAACATCAAATTTGTATCATCTGCAAGTAACTTGAAACTAAGATCCGTGGATCGTTGTGTACCTTTGTTTGGGTAAATCACTGAGTTAGTAAGTGCAAGCTCCTGAATTCCTAATCCGTTAACAGGTAGTTTGTCCCCCACATAAGCAACAAATGGAAGATGCAAATCAGGTGCGCCGGGACTCGATAGATTGATTTGGCCTTCATAAAAACCTCCTTCAGCATTGTCTTCTACATTTAGTGTTAACTGAAATTTCGTAGTGTCACCAACGGAAGCAGATACAGCGCTTTGGCTGAGAACAGCTTCAACACCGTTATGTTCAAAATGCCAGTCAATATCAGCAGTGTAACTCACCTCTGACGAGGAGATATTTTTTAACTGCAGCTCTTTCGTTGTAATTGATCCGGGAAGAACTACGCCGAAGCTCGCTGATGAGTTGTAGTTGATTACTTTTTTTGGATTGTAGTTTGGATCGAGAATCGTGATAGGTTCGACCGCCTGCAGCAGGGCTGGAGTTTGAAGGGCAGCGGCAACATTAACGCGACCTGCTCCTTGCTCATAGGCGTTATATATATATTCATTCGAATCATATAAAACTTCTGCCGTATTCGTCAAAGCGGATCGAATGTCAAAATGAGACCAGTCCGGATATTTCTGTTTGAGAAGAAGCGCCAAACCTGAAATATGCGGAGCTGCCATACTGGTTCCATTGAATCTCTGATACGCGGTCTCATAAGAGGGTCCACCGTAAGCTGGTATAGTCGACATTATATTTACACCAGGCGCAACAATATCTGGTTTGATGCCTAATACGGAATCAGAGTTTGGTCCTCTAGCAGAGATGGCAGCCACAAAATCCCCAGGTAGAGTATCCTCTTCGTATGTGTCATCGAAGCTCACCTTCAAGGTTTGGTCGGGATTACCCAGTAAAGTCCTTGCCAGTGCCCTTCCTTCGATTCCCTTTAAATTAAAAGTAGGAACAAAGAGAAAGCTGTCGCCTAGATTATCAACAATAAAATCATCTCGATCAGTAATGTTGTTGCTTAAATCAACTTCACCATTCAGTGCAGTACCATTGAACAACAGAACGGCTTTCGCTCCGAAATAGCCAGCATAATAAACTTTTTCGAAATAGGTAATATCTCCGCGAGAGATCAATACAACCTTATCTCGAACATCTTTATTGATGAAATCGTTCATTTTTCCAAGTCCGGCATACACGACCTCAACTGGTGAGTTACCCATAATTGAAGCGAAATCGGAATTTCCCGTCGTCCAGGCCATGACTCTAAAGTCGAGTTTGTCATAAGTTGCTGTTGTAACCGAGCCAGCATCCTGAAGTTGAGGGGTTAGAGCCCCTGAATATAGCTGGCTTTCGGTGTTTACTGCCCCAACGGAGATAGCTAATTGTGATGTTGCAGGTGCTCCAATTGAATAATAATCAGGCCCGGCATTTCCGTTGGCGACTACGACGATGGTTCCCGATAATATCGCATTGTTAATAGCGATGGCATGTGGCGAATTCACGTTTTTGTTCGAATCTGAGCCAAGGGACAGATTAATGACGTCGACACCGTCTTTAACGGCATGCTCGATACCGTCAATAACTTGAGCAGTAGATCCTGACACCGCATTTGGATCATTGCTTCTCATATCACGGCCAAGAACTTTATAAGCGTACAAGTCGGCTTCGTAAGCGATCCCTTTTTGTACAATGTCACTTTCGGTGTT
>RCUF01000466.1_pt1 | contig 12403 bp, 11 predicted proteins | sample 2166311 | NCBI WGS metagenome assembly RCUF01 (sample SAMN09932608, study PRJNA488358) | compost metagenome | feature: garden; material: soil; isolation source: compost soil in 4-hydroxybenzonitrile-enriched culture | place: Germany: Experimental Botanical Garden Goettingen | collected 2016-01-27
TTCTTCAGTCAGAAAGGAGATTGGTTTCATGAGACAAATTCGCGAGGAGGACCATGCAGTAGTCATGGTGGATGATGGACAGGTAGTTGCAGAAGTAGGCTATAAATCCATAGATGACCACTCATTGGTCATTGACCATACATTTGTATCCGAGCAGTTACGGGGTCAAAAAATCGGCAAGGAGCTTATCGACCGAGTGGTTGATATGGCAAGGAATGAGCATAAAAAGGTTATTCCTGCTTGCTCGTACGCGCTTGCTCTGTTCAAGCGCCATAAGGAATACAGTGACGTATGGCAGCAATGAATATGGATCATCAAGGCTGCTTAATTGCATAACCGACACAACACCGGAGCGGGTAATCAGACCTTCCCGGTGTTTTTTATGTGTGCATAAAGCTTGTAAAATCAATGCATTCTACCGTTGATATAGGGAAGTAAAGGGCTATTCTCAAATGTTGAAGCATATTTTCTGACAGATGGCTATGAAATTGTTCATACTGTTGTCACTTCACAGGCTGTCCATGAGTTCTATATAATATATTATGGTTATGACTACAACAGTAACGAAAACCTGAATTTAAACGAAGGAGACGCTCATGATGAATAAAGCGAGTGAGGACAAGCAGTACGTTCCAACGAGCAATCGTAATTTTACAGCCTTGATTATCACCGTTTCCATTATAGCCAACGTGATTATTTTGCTGCTGTTCTTTTCGCCGATCGGATACCAGGGTAGTGTGAGTTTTGATCTCACTATTTTCCCAAGGCTGAATGCGATTTTTAACAGCTTCACATTTATTTTTCTGGTGGCTGCACTGGTTGCTATTTTCAAAAAGAACATTAAGCTTCATAAAACCTTTGTTTTGCTGGCCTTCGCCAGTACCGTTTTATTTTTATTTTCCTACCTGACCTTTCACTACATTTCGCCGGAAACTGCAAAATATGGTGGGGTGGGTATCCTTCGGCCGATTTACTTTACGCTGTTGATTTCGCATAGCATACTGGCTGCGATTATTGTACCGCTGGCCCTGTTCACGGTTGTATGGGGATGGACGATGCAGGTAGCAAAACATCGTAAGATTGCACGCTGGACGATGCCGATTTGGCTATATGTGAGCTTGACCGGGGTACTGGTGTACGTTTTCATGGCCCCATACTATTAATAGCTGTGAACCCTTTGCGGGTTGATTTAGGGAAATGGCGTCTCTGCTGAAGAGACGTCTTTTTTGTATCCAATAAAAGAAAAATTATTCCTTCTAAATTTATTTTATTGAAAAAACGTTCCTTCTTTAGCGGTATTTCTGCTATAATTTGCCTTAATCAACTAAGAACAAGGGGGTCACCATGTGACAAAGAAAGCGAAAGGCAGGTTACGGTTGCTTGTATCTATGCTAGCGCTGGTTGTACTGCTGAGCAGCTGCGGTGGTGGAGGATCAAAGTCGGAAAAGGTTGACGGAGGGAAAGTAACACTGCAATTTTGGACCATTGCACTACAACCTACATTTACCCCGTATTTCAATCGGGTGATTGCCGATTATGAGCAGAAGAACCCCAATGTCAAAATTGACTGGAAGGATTACCCTTATGACGCAGTAACCAACAAGCTGTTGACAAGTATCGCTAGCAACAGCAGTCCAGATGTAGTCAATCTCAATACAGAATTTGCTAGCCAAATGGGCTCCAAGGGTGCTGTTGTTGATATGAATGAGCATTTGTCGCCCGAGGAAAAGGCTGCTTATTTCGAGGGTATTTATAATTCTACAGTTATTAACGGTAAAGCTTATGCGCTACCCTGGTATACCGGTACAGAAGTGCTTTACATGAATACAAAGCTGGTCAAAGCTGCCGGATTGGACCCTGCCCATCCGCCCAAAACCCGGGAGGAATTGTCTGAATGGGGCCGTCAGATCAATAGAAAAATTGGCAAGGCAGGCTATGCTCAGCAGCTTGTATCCAAGCTTTTCGCTGTGGACGGCATTCCTATCCTAAATAAAGAAAAGACAGCGGCGGCGTTCAATACACCAGAAGCAGTCACCATGATTGATAATCTAAAAAAACAGATGGAAGATGGCGTTGTACTCAAGGAAGACGCTGACTTCTCACAACAAGTGAAATATTATGCCGGCGAGCAGGTTGCTTTCGAGCTGGCAGGCCCGACGTTCATCAATTTTATCAAAACGGCAGCGCCGGATGTTTATAAGAACACAATTGCTGTCCCTGTCCCAACCGGCAAAGCCGATGTGCGGCTCTCCAACTCCATGGACCTGGTCGTACCTGCTAAGTCAGCACATGTGGACGAAGCAGTGAAATTTGCTGTTTTCTTGACAAACGCAGAGAGTCAAACAGCTTTTTCTAAAGCGGCGAATACACTACCTTCCACGAAAGACTCCATTAAAGATCCATATTTTACTCAGTCTGACAAATCATTAGAAGCACAAGCCAAGGTAGTATCCGCGCAAAGCTTGGATAAGGCGACAGATTATATGGTCGGTGTGCCTAATGCCAAAGATGTGAATAGTGCCATCGCGCGAGCTTTGCAAAATATGGTATTGAACGGCACGGATACGAAGCAGACGCTTACTGCTCTGGAGCAGGAAGTGAACGATATTTTAAAGCAATAGGTTTGACAGGGGAGTAAGTGAATACTCCCCTGTTCATTTATCAAAATCAGGTGGTGATGCAGCATGATCAAATGGTTGAGGTCGGAGTCCTTTACGGCCTGGGCCTTTATGACGCCGGGACTGTTATTGCTTGCCGTCTTTGTATTTTGGCCTATTATTTACAGCATTCCGCTGGCATTGACGGACTACTCTGTCATATCAGATACCCATTTTGTCGGCTTGGATAATTTTGAAGCGGCGTTTAAGGACCGTAACTTTCTTATTTCGATTTGGAACTCATTGTTGTACGTGCTCATTGTCCCCTTTCTTCAAATTTTCTCCATCCTGATGGCTGTGCTTGTGAATAGCCGTATCCCGGGAATTAAAATATTTCGTACGACCTACTACATCCCTGTTGTGACTTCGATGGTAGCGGTAGCCTTAATTTGGAGCTGGCTGTTGGGCAAAAACAGCATAGTGAACTACTTGCTCATGCAGGTCGGCTTGATTAGCAAAGACATCCATTGGTTATCGGACAGCAACTTGGCTTTGTATGTACTAATGTTCATCACAATGTGGAAGGGACTCGGGTATTATATGATGCTCTATCTGGCTGGATTACAAAATATTCCCCAAGATCTGTACGAAGCCGCTAGAGTCGACGGAGCAAGCCGATGGCGTCTGATTGTCCATATTACTCTTCCACTGCTGAGACCCTACGTTCTGTTCTGTACCCTTATATCGCTCATGTCAGCTATTCGCGTATTTGATGAAGTATATGTACTAACCAAGGGTGGGCCGGGAACGGCCACGTTGACATCCAGCTTGTATATTTTTCAAAAGGGCATGGAGCAGTTTAATTTTGGATATGCTTCCGCGCTTGGCTTAATTGTCGGTGCAATGATTGCCGTACTTAGTATTATCGTATTCCGATTCAATAGGAAAGGCGGTGTCAATCCCTATTGATGAATCTAAAGGATGACAAAATGCTACGCTCATCTCTTCCTAAAAAGGAAAGCAGCCGCATCATGCGCAGTCTTGCTCGAATACTGAGAATGACGGTCATCTACGTGCTTCTAGTGCTACTCGCCCTCTTTTTAATGGGACCGTTCCTATGGCTGCTCAGCGTATCCCTCATGCCAGGCCGCAACATTTTTTCAACGCCACCCGCTATTTTTCCGACCTTTATTGATTTCGACAACTACGTTCAGGTGTGGCAGTTCATGAATTTTCCAAAGTATATGCTGAATACGGTCATCATTACGGTGTTGGGCGTTGTGCTCAATGTGGTGCTCGCCAGTCTGACAGGATATCCCTTGGCTGTATTTCGTTTTAAGGGTAAGAATCTGGTGTTTACGCTGCTGATTGCCACGATGATTATTCCTTCCTACACCGCATTTATTGTGCATTATCTGACCATTCAAGGGCTTCATCTAGGCAATACCTATTTAGGTGTGGTGTTGCCTGGGGCAGTCTCCGTTTTCAACATTTTTCTAATGCGACAGACGTTTATCCATATTCCTACCGATGTGCGTGATTCCGGTAAAATGGACGGCGCTTCGGAGTTCCGAATTTGGTGGCAGCTGGTGCTTCCGCTGGTCAAGCCAGCGCTGGCTGTAATCTCTCTATTGGAGGCGATGTCGTTCTGGAACAGCTTTCTGTGGCCTATCGTTATTTTGAACGATACGGAGCTATATCCGCTGGCAGCTGCGCTCACGTATCTCAACGGTCAATTTGCCTATAACTTCGGCTGGATTGCTGCAGGCACAATGATTTCGGTACTGCCGATCATTATATTGTTCCTATTTACACAGCGCTACTATATGGAAGGTCTGGCGGGAGCGGTAAAAGGATAAGCCAGTAGTTACGGCTACGAAGAGCCTGTGAAGGGAAGGAGACGATTGCGATGAAATTGTCCAAAGGAATGGGGCCTCATTCAGGTGATGGGCTATCACGGCAGGAGATACAATATTATTTTCGTGATGTGTATGACAGCGGGGAAAGGCTGGTTATCTCCGAACCGCGACTGATCTGTGAACTGTCCTCTCGCTTTGCAATGAATCAGGAGTATGAAGGTGTGCTGGACCCTGAGGGACCGATCAAGCTCATTGTACCTCCAGGACCGGGTGTACCGACTGAAACACGGGGAAGCGTACAGTTGGTGCTCGAATATGACGGAACGCTTGCTGCAGACGGATATCGGTTGGACATTCAGAAGGACGGGCGGATTGAAATCCACGCTTCTAATAAAAGAGGGCTCAAATACGGCATGGATGCCCTGCATCTCCTGCTTCAGGTGGAACAGGAGCGATGTACTCTGCCGGTGATGTCTATTCGGGATGAGCCTTCCTTTCCGGTCCGAGGAATTATTGAGGGCTTCTATGGGAAACCGTGGAGTTTCGCGGATCGGCTGGATGCCGTCCGTTTTATGGCTGCGCATCGGATGAACACGTTCATGTATGCCCCCAAGGATGATCCATATCATCGTGAGCTATGGAGAGAACCGTACCCTGAGGATACGTTTGACCAGATCCGCGAATTAAAGGAAGCCTGCGAACGGCATGAGGTTGATTTTCATTATTGTATCAGCCCAGGGAACGATCTGAGCTTTGGCAGCGATGAAGATTTCCTCAAATTGACGGAAAAGCTGGCGGCCGTGATTGCGATTGGCGTACGTCATTTTTCTGTATTAATGGATGACATTGACTATGTACTCAAAGGGGAAAATCGACATTTGCTGGGCCGCTCGGGTCACGCTCATGTCTTTTTGACGAATAAGGTGCATGCATGGCTGGCTGAACGACTGCCTGAATTTACGCTGACGGTCTGTCCTTCGGAATATTGGTCATATTGGGATACCGAATACAAAAAGGATTTCCGTGAGCGGCTGCATCCGGAGATTAAGGTGTTCTGGACGGGGTACTTTGTTTTTGCTCCACAGATTAGTCGCGAGCACGCCGCTGATAATCATGCATACTTTGGGCATGAGCTGTGGCTGTGGGATAACATCCCGGTGAATGATTGTGACCATGATCGGTTATTCCTTGATCCGCTGCGCGGACGGTATTCCGGGCTACCGGACTGCGGACATACGGGTATGGTGGCCAACCCGATGAATCAGTGGGAATGCTCCAAAGTGACGCTCATTACGATGTCCCACTACATGTGGAACAGTGAACGGTATATGCCTGAGCTATCTTGGGAATGGGCTGCGCGGGAGTTAGCGGGAGAGCGTGCGGATGAACTGATGTTTTTCTGTCGTCAAAACAGGAACAGCCGATTAGGCGGCAACACGTATGAGGACGTGGACCTTGCTTTGAAAATGCGCGATATCCCTGCGCTGGATATGTACTTTGAGCGGCTGCTTCAGGCGGTGAGCGTCCTACGGAACGTGCCTGCCGATGATCTGGCCGCAGGGTTCGTGTCCCAGGCCGCGCCGTGGCTGGAACGTGCCGAGCTGGACGCGGGCCTGTGGCAGGTGCTGCGTCAAGCTGCGCTCAGCAGCGAGCGACAGGACGATGCACAGTCGGGGGAGAGCAGCACGTCGAGCGAAGCAGTTGACGGGCCAGAGCCGTCGCCTCTGACGGACGAAATCGCAGGAGAACTGCGACGCGGTATCACTGCTTGCTTAGAAGCGGAGGCTCGGCTGGGTAGCAATCCGGCGATCCGTGCTGCCGCGCAGTGGGGTTATGTCGATCAGGATGAACAAGGCAAATATCGGCTGATCTTGTGAGTGTTTGCGAAGGATTAAAAGACCAAGGCAGCATAGCTGCCCTGAAAATAATCATTTGCCGTTAGGATAACGGTAATTTTCAGGAGAGGTGGAACGTATGGTGAAGCCAAACACCCGATTACTTTTTATACCGCTGGATGAGCGGCCCTGTAATTATCAATTTCCTTATTTACTGGCACAAGGCACAGACTTGGAAATGGAGCGGCCCCCATTGGAATGGATGGGACAAAAGAAAACCCCTGGCGATACGACCAGACTATGGGCATGGCTCGAAGAACGCGCAGCGACTGCTGATGGAGCCATTGTTGCGATGGATACGTTGCTGTACGGAGGAATCGTACCTTCTCGACTACACGGTATGTCGAGCGAGGAGGTCAGAGATAGAGTGAATCGGCTTCGCAAGCTAAAGCAGCTATATCCGCAACTGACTCTGTATGCATTTCAACTGATTATGCGTTGTCCCCAATACTCTTTGGCTGATGAAGAACCGGATTACTATGCCGATTGGGGTCGTGAGATATTCAGAAAGGGCTTCATTGAGCATCGTCAGGAGCTGGGGATCGCTACCTCAGAAGAGTTGCTCGAATTAGCTGATATCAGCGAGCGTTTGCCAATGGAAATACTGGATGATTATCTGGGACGTCGCCATGTGAATTTGGAGGCCAATGAGGTTGCACTGGATCTCGTAGCAGAAGGTATCATTGATTTTATGATCATCCCACAGGATGATTCGGCTCCCTACGGCTATACCGCCAAGGATCAGCAGCGGCTAAGAAGTCGTATTTCTGAGCTTGGGCTGGATTTGAATGTATACATGTACCCGGGGGCAGATGAAGTGGGTTGTACGTTGCTGGCTCGTTGGGTTAACAAGATGAATAATGTAGTCCCACTGGTGTATCCTCGATTGTCTGCTTTGCAGGGGGCATTCGTAGTTCCGCTTTTTGAAGACCGCTATTTTTACGAAACCTTAAAATATCAGATTATGGCGGCAGGTGGGCTAATAGCTTCCTCAGCAATGGAGGCTGATTTGATTTTGTTGGCTAACACACCCGGTGACACGATGGCAGAAGCTTCATCCCAGCAGCGTGCAATGACCGGATATGATGTACATCGGAATGTAGTAGAGCTGGTTGAGTACGGTTCTTATATGCTGCAATATGCAGGTCAAAATGTTGCAGTTGCTGATGTGGGCTACGCCAACGGCGCAGATCTCAAGCTAATTAGACTATTGAAGCAAAAAGGACTGCTTTTTAAGCTGGCGGGTTATGCAGGCTGGAATACCAGTTCTAACACGCTGGGCACCGTCATTGCCCAGTCCATGCTGTATACCCACTATGGCTCTACGGAGGAACATTTGGATTTTCTGTCGCTGCGCTACGCCGAGGATGCCTGTTATTGCGCTGTGGTACGTACGGCTATGAATAACGGGATTGTGGAGCAGATGGGTTTTACCAAGTTTATGCTCGATGGACCGAGAGGCTCGGTAGCTGCGGTTATTCGCGGACGGCTGGAGCAGGCGCTCAATGAATATGTGAACGGGCCGGAAGGCCACGTGGAAATTACAGATTGCTACATGCCGTGGAACCGCACCTTTGAAGTCGGATTAACCGTACGGCATCATGCCGAGAAGAGAGGGTGATTCCTATGGGAATGGAAGGTGTGTTATCCAAAGTTCAGCACGGACTGATCGTATCCTGTCAGGCGCTGCCAGGCGAACCGTTGCATGGAGCAGATTCTATGGTCAAAATGGCGCTTGCCGCACAGCAGGGTGGAGCTGTAGCGATTCGCTCCAATGGCGCATCGGATGTACGTGCGATTAAACAGGCGATTTCTCTACCAGTCATTGGCTTGATTAAGCGGGATTATGATGATTCTGATATTTACATTACGCCTACCCTTCGTGAAATGGAGGAACTGGTAGAGGCAGGCGCGGATATCATTGCGCTGGATGCCACATTACGACCGCGCCCAGCGGGATGCAAGCTGAAGAGGCTCATAGATTATGCCCATGAGCAGGGAGTTACTTCCATGGCAGACATTTCGACACTGGAGGAGGCGCTTCATGCGGCCTCTCTTGGCGCAGACTGCGTATCCACCACGTTATCCGGGTATACGCCGTACTCTACTCGGATTGAGGGTCCTGATCTGGAGCTGGTTCGGAGAGCGTCAGAACTGGTTCCTGTTCCTTTAATTGCAGAGGGCAAAATCTATGATCCGGCGCAGGTTGAGGAAGCATTCCGAATGGGAGCACATGCAGTGGTTGTAGGCTCGGCGATTACCAGACCCCAATTGATTACGCAGCGGTTTGCCGATGCCGCAAGGAAGGCAGTGAAATGCATCTATGGAGATGAACGACCGAATTAACACATATTATCCTTCATTAACGAAATCGGAGCAGAAAGTCGCCTTGTGCGTACTGGAGCATCCCGCAGACATCATATATTTCTCCGTGACAGAGCTGGCGGATTTTGCAGGTACAGGTGAAACGACCGTCATGCGCTTTTGCCGGAAGATTGGTTTCAAAGGCTATCAGGATTTCCGACTGTCCCTGGCGCAAAACCAGACTTATCGTAAAAGTGATATGGGCGAGGAGAACATCGACCCAGATGACGAGCAAGATATTACGCGTACGGTGTATCACAACATGCTCGATATTTTGCACTCCAGTATGGGGCTGCTGGACCATTCAGAGCTTGGTCGTGCGATTGCGTGTCTCGATCAAGCGGGCTATGTTCAATTTTTCGGCGTAGGTGCTTCGGGGATTTCCGCGCAGGATGCTAAAAACCGTTTCTTACGGATCGGGCGTCGCGCCGAGGCTGTGGCAGACGGACATATTCAGTCGATGATGGCGGTGTCCATGAACCCGGGTGATGTGGCTATCGGCATCAGTGTATCAGGAAGTACGCTGGATACGAACGATATGCTGCATAAAGCCAAGCAAAACGGTGCAACGGTTATCGCGATTACAAATTATGCGAAATCACCCATTACCTCCATTGCGGATATCGTGTTGCTGACCGCAGGCAAGGAAGCTCCAATAGAAGGTGGTTCAATCGGCGCTAAAATCTCACAACTATTCGTGATTGACCTCATCTGCGAAGGGCTTGCTCGCAAGCACACGAGTCACACCAAACAGATGAAGGAAAAAACAGCGAGGGCCGTTATTGAACGAAGCTATTGAGATTTTTCAGTTGTGAATTGAAAACTTGTGCTCCGACAGTTCAATGACTTGTGTTTGTGGTGCTTATGAATGGCTATTTCAAGTATTGCTATTAATAGAAGGTTTGTACAAAGAGCTAGTAAGCTTTTATGTAGGGCAACAAGGAGGTTGGTGTGGTGGTAGCTGCTGTGAACAGAGTCATTGGAATCGACATTGGGGGCACATCGGTGAAGGCCGCCATAGTGGCACGGGACGGATCGGTGCTTGATGAAATTCGGCTGGATACGGACGCTTCCCGTGGACGTGAATGGGTGTTGTCGCAGGTGTCAGAATCTGTGCTCGGACTGTTGCGTTCTTTTGGGGATACCAGCATCGGTGCCTATATAGATATAGGCGCTCTAGGCATTGCTACTGCTGGCCGAGTAAATGTGGAGAGCGGCGAAGTTGTGTATGCCACAGATAACCTACCTGGCTGGCAAGGTACATCCTTAGTAACGTGGGCTAGAGAAAAACTGGCTTTACGAGCGGTTGCTGATAATGATGCGAACGCCGCTTTACTTGGAGAAGCGTGGCAGGGAGCGGGGAAGGGCAAGCGACGCTTGGTGATGCTCACGTTGGGAACAGGTGTCGGAGGTGCATATATGGAAAATGGCCACTTGTGCAGAGGGGCTCATTGGAGTGGCGGTGATTGGGGGCACAGTATTCTATTCCCCGGAGGACACCCCTGTAATTGCGGAAAAAAAGGGTGCGCCGAGCAATATGTATCGGGGAGCGCCCTGTTACGTCGAGGTAGGGAACACGTCGGTAAATTGTACCGCTCGGGAAACGAGATTGTGAAAGAGGCCGTTCACGGTAACCAGGAGGCAATCCAGGTGCTGGATGAATACACCGCAGATTTAGCTGTACTTCTAGCTAACATCTCGGTGACTCTTGATCCTGAGGGGATTATTGTAGGCGGAGGAGTAGCGGACACGGGAGAGGTCTGGTGGCCCATGCTGGAAAAGCATCTGCACCAATTTGGAGTTCAAACGGAAGTAAGTCGGGCATTGTTGGGCAATCGCGCTGGAATCATCGGCGCTGCACGGCTTGCATTCGAAATGACCGGGTCCTAGTACAAGAATGAAAGGGGAACGAACCATGACGCAAAAACGGCTTGATACCGACATTGTTGTGATTGGCGGAGGTCTAGGGGGGACATCGGCAGCTCTTGCGGCGGCGAAGGCTGGCATGAGAGTCATCGTGACAGAGGAGACGGACTGGTTAGGGGGGCAGTTAACTTCACAGGCGGTTCCCCCAGATGAGCATCGATGGATCGAACAGTTTGGTTGCACAGCAACATACCGTGAGTTCCGTAATCGTGTACGTGACTATTACCGTCAGAACTATCCGTTAACCGAAGAAGCTCGAAATAACCCCATTCTCAACCCTGGGAACGGTTGGGTAAGCCGTCTGGCTCATGAACCACGGGTAGCTCTGCGGGTGCTTGAAGATATGCTCGCTCCTTATTTGAATACGGGGCGCGTTCATGTATACTATCACACCGTGCCTATTGCCGTTCAGACGGATGGGGACTGTATTACTTCTGTAACTGTCCGTACCTCGAATAGCGCTGATCATAAGTGTGGATTTAGAGTGCTGCACGGAACGTTTTATCTGGATGCGACAGAGTGTGGTGATCTCCTTCCGATGGCGGGCGTGGAGCATACGAGTGGAGCGGAGTCGCGGGCTGCTACGGGTGAACCTCATGCACTGGAGTGTGCTAACCCTTTTGATATGCAATCTATTACACATGTGGCTGCCGTAGACTATATTCCCCAGGAAAGCTTCATTATAGAGCGGCCGCAACAATATGATTTCTGGAGAAATTATATTCCGTCCTTTTCCCGTTTTCCGATTTTGAGCTGGTTTGCTACTGACGCGGATGATACCAGTAAACTAAAACAGTTCACATTGTTTCCTAACGATCAGGGCATTGTATCCTTATGGGATTATCGTCGTATTGTAGATCCCTCGATATGGAGCAAACCGCTAAATGATGGTGAGGTAACTCTTTTAAACTGGGCGCAAAATGATTATTACCTAGGGCCATTGATCGGTGTCACCGCTCAGGAGCAGGCAAAACATCGAGAAGGAGCGCGTGAGTTGACTCGTTCATTAATATATTGGCTTCAAACCGAAGCGCCCCGGTTAGATGGAGGGTTCGGCTATCCGGGAATTCGACTACGGGGTGATATTCTCGGCACTTCTGACGGTCTGGCTAAAACGGCTTATATTCGCGAGTCACGCCGAATTCAGGCCAATTATATGATATCTGAGTTTGATGTAAGTCGTGAGCTTCGGGGAGAAGAGGGTCCTAAGCGATATACAGACAGTGTAGGTGTAGGTAGCTATCATTTGGATCTTCATCCAACTACGGTATCTCAGCGAACATTCTACATCCCTAACTATCCCTATGAAATTCCATTGGGCTCACTTATTCCGGTGAGGGTGCGCAATTTACTTCCTGCCTGCAAAAATATAGGGATGACCCAAATAGCCAATGGCTGCTATCGATTGCATCCTACAGAATGGAATATAGGAGAATCAGCGGGAAGCCTGGCGGCTTACTGTGTCTCCAACGAAGTATATCCCATTGAAGTGAGCCGATCAGCAGAGCATCTTGGATGTTTTCAAAATGTTCTTCTTCGCCAAGGTGTGGAACTGCACTGGCCTGCAGAGGTATTTGAGCCAGAGGAAGTCATCAGCTAATGAAGGGGGCAGCTAGCCCCTTGACTGATTTGAATGAGATGAAAGATGAGTGGATTTATGATGAAATAAAAAAATGAAAAAAAGTGCTTGCTAAGTTGCTTGGGTTTATGATATATTATTTGAGCTGACAACAAAACAGCAGTTTCAAAAGCGAAAAGCTTG
>RCUF01000467.1_pt1 | contig 12400 bp, 8 predicted proteins | sample 2166311 | NCBI WGS metagenome assembly RCUF01 (sample SAMN09932608, study PRJNA488358) | compost metagenome | feature: garden; material: soil; isolation source: compost soil in 4-hydroxybenzonitrile-enriched culture | place: Germany: Experimental Botanical Garden Goettingen | collected 2016-01-27
TATTGAACTGATGGCTGTAAAAAACTTCGATGACATTACCATTCAAGACATTGCAGACCAGGCAAACGTAAACCGTGGTACGATTTATCTTCATTATCAGGACAAATATGATTTGTTGGATAAACTGATCGAATCACACATGAATGAATTAGGCGAAATGGATGAATGGGCATGTAAGCTGGATTGGAGCAATGGACTTGTACCTTTTTTTGAGTATTTTGAGAAAAATTATTTATTTTTTTCGACTATGTTAGCCAGTAAAGGAGCCCCCTCTTTTAGAACTCGTCTTCTTGATTATGTTATGGGAGGATTCAGAGGTGAGATTGATAGAGAAAGTGGAAGAAATGTGGATTTAAATGAAGACGTTATGTTGCAATATGCTGGTACCGCTTATGTAGGGGTAATAGAATGGTGGATTAGAAATGAAATGCCGTATCCGCCACAAATCATGGCTGAACAAGTTGGAGCCTTATTGGAGAGAAGTCTATAGAGGGTTAAATAATAGGTTTAAATAGAGTCTATACTGATTGAAGATAACTGCCCGTTAGTTTATCAAAAATGGAGCAGCTACCAACCGGCAAACTGCTCCATGCTATTTTCAACTAACGTTTCTCGTTTGCTCAATGATATATCAGTAAACACTTCGCCCATTTCCTTGAATTATTCATTTATACCATAATGCACAATATTTTCGTAGCTCAAGCCTTGTTAATCTGATATGTTCAAATTGAAATACCATTGAAAACTCACTGCCGTCCGGGTTGCTATACAATTTGGCGATCTCTGGCGTAGCGCCCCATGTTTCTCCAACCGTCAGCAGATCTCCAGCTTTTTGAAAAGTCTCCTTGCTGAGTTCCCTGATATACTTATGCAGATTCGGCCCGTTGCTGGTAATTTTCAAATCTGGTTCTTTTCCGATTAAGTCAATTACGTAAGCCGAAAACCGCCTACACCCTTGCTTATCCACCAATTGATCATTTCGTAAATCTCTTGTCGGACTTTTGGGTTTTCCCAGTTGAGATCCGGCTGTTTTACAGAAAAAAGATGTAAATAATATTGTCCTATCTTGGGTACCCATTCCCAAGCTGAACCACCAAATATGGAACCCAAGTCGTTTGGTGGCATTTCTCCAATGCCATCTCTCCAGACATAATAGTCATGGTACGGATTTTCTTTACTTTTTTTTGCTTCTTGAAACCAGGGATGCTCATCATATCATCCAAAGACCCGAACATCGGATCGATATCCCGATAGTCCGAAATATCATAACCAAAATCATCCTGAGGGGATTTACAAACTGGTGATAGCCAAATTGCTCCGACATCGAGTTGCTGCAAATAGTCTAGACGGGGAAACAATTTCTTTCAAATCGCCGATTCCATCACCATTACTATCTTGAAAACTCCGTGAATATATCTGGTATCCAACGATTTCTTTCCACCAATTTTTATTTTTCATTGTTCATTACAACCCTTCCAATACACGAATAGGTGTTTTTATCTCAATCAAGTCACAGCATACAATTACTCTTTTACCGATCCTACAACAATTCCAGTCACAAAATATTTTTGAAGCAGCGGATAAATTAGCAGCAGCGGGATGACAGCGACTACGATTTTGGCCGCATTTAGATTTTTGTTTGAAATTTCAGTCAGGTTGCTGAGTTGTGCTGAGTTGGTGCCGGATTGAAGAAGTTCCGCAATATCCACGTTAAGAGACTGAATATAAGTCATTAGCGGATAATTGCTGACTTGGGTCATATAGATCAAACCGCTGAAGAAATCATTCCACGTTCCCACGATACTGAATAGTGCTACCGTCGCCAGCGCAGGGATGGACACGGGAACATACACTTTGAACAGGACCTGGAGCGGATTCGCCCCATCGATGAATGCTGCTTCTTCTAGCGCCTTAGGTACAGCAGAGAAGAAGTTCATGACAAGGATGACACTAAATATAGGGACAGCTCCCGGTAGAACAAGCGACCAAATTGTATTAAGCATATCGAGGTTTTTAATCAGTAGATAACTCGGGATCATCCCGCCGCTGAACAGCATGGCAAAAATCATGACATTCATATAAATGTTTCTGCCCCTAAATTCCCTTTTCGACTTGGAGAGCGGGTATGCCATTAAAATAATAAGAATCATGTTGAGAAGAAGTGTGAGCACAACACGTAGAACAGAAATGCCAAAGGAACGCCAGAACTGAGCATCATCAATAATTTTCGTATACGCTGCTGTTGTAAAATTGACCGGTACGAGACCTACAGCATTAGCTGACACGGCCTCGCTGCTGCTAAATGAAATCGCAACGATATTCCATAACGGAAGAAGGCAGATCAATGCCAGCAATATGACGATGGCATTGATGACAAACCGGCTAATTCGATCTTTTAGGCTTACAGAATATGACATAGGCAGTGCCTCCTTAGAATATTTTTCGGTCGGTGTATTTTTTGGCCAAATGGTTGGCGGACAATAGCAAAACAATACCGATCACTGACTTGAACAGGCCAACAGCCGTACCGAAGCTATACTGTCGCCCAACGAGTCCAATCCGATATACATAAGTATCCAGAATATCTCCCGACTCATAGACAACCGGATTATACAGATTATAAATTTGATCGAAGCCGGCACTCAAAATATTGGTTAGACTCATCACTCCCATGAGCAGGATAATAGGCAGCATACCTGGCAACGTAATATGCCATACTTTTCTCCACCAGCTGGCTCCATCCATTCCTGCCGCTTCATACAGACCCGGATCAATCGAAGTAATTGCAGCCAAATAGACGATGGAACTGTAACCGAACTCCTTCCACACGTCTGTCCCAATAATCAACGGCTGGAACCAGGTGTTGCTGCCGAGAAAATTAATATTCTCCAGACCGAAAAAAGCCAAAATTTGATTCACAATCCCATCCAAACTGAACATGTTAACAACCACGGATGCTAGAACTACCCAGGATAGAAAGTGTGGCAGATAAACAATTGTCTGTACGGATTTTTTAACGAATTTGATGCGGATCTCATTTAACAAAATGGAAAAAATGATAGCCATCATGGTTCCCAATAGAATCTTGGCAATGGCAATCACCAACGTATTACTAAAAACCTGTGCGATGTCCGGCAGCTTAAACATATAAATAAAATGCTTCAGCCCTACAAATTCGGAGCCAAACATCCCCTTGGCTGGTATATAATCCTGAAACGCCGTAATGACACCGACCATCGGAACATAGCTGAATACCAGCAAAAATAAAATTCCCGGAAGCATCATCAGATGATACATGGCACCCGTGCCCAACCGACCTTTTGCTTTATCATTTCCCTGTTTCATGGATGGACCCCTTTCCTAAAGAAAGGCTGCGTATCGCAGCCCTTCTAGCAGTTCATGATTATTTATTTATCGGATGCGGCCTCGTCTTCAATTTCTTGAATTACCTGGTCACCGCCTTGTTTCTTCCAATTGCTAACGAAAGTATCGAAGTAATCCAGAGATTCTGCACCAGTCACGATTTTGATGAAAGACTCCTGCTCCATCTTAGTCAGATTAGCCCATGTCTGTTTCATGCTTGGTGTAGTTCCAGAGAAAGCGGGTGTCATCCAAACGAATTTGTTTTCCTGTGTCAGTTTGTCGATGAGTCCCACTCCGTTGATACGCGAGTGATATTTCGACCAGGCTGTTACGTTATCCGTATCCATATCGCTCAAGTAGGTTTGGATACTTTCAATATTGTTCTTTGATTCGGTTGTCCGGACCTGATCCAGACTAATCTCCCCTTTAATCCCGCGAACAACGTCAGAGTAATCATCCAGCAGCGAGGTAGCCGAGTTGACTTCAATATTAAAAGGTCTGGTAGAACCGTCTACGCCGTTCTCTTGATACTTGGCGGCTTCTGGCATAGATGTTTTCACATTTTTATCATTTGCCAGTTTATCGTAGAAAAGGTTTACTATTTTAACGGCGAGTTCCGGGTGTTCATATCCTTTTCTCACAACGATAAACTGATTGGCTGGATTGGCGTGTGCCACGTGTACCTTTCCGTCTGCATCCTCCAAAGTGTAAGCCGTGAATTTCGCATTCTTATCCATCTGCTTCACGCTGCTCAGACCCCAGTCGGGAATATGCCATGGTCCAAAAGCAATACCGCTTTGGCCGTTGGTGTACAGTGCCGTAATATCATCAAATGTGCGTGTTCCAAATTGCGGGTCAATGATGCCTCTCTTGAACCAATCTGCCATGACGCCTAACATCTGCTTGGTTTCCTTTGTTGTCGAGCCATAAACAATGCTGCCATCCTTTCCCTTCATCCAGTATTGAGGGAATGCACCCTTGGTGGAGGCAACTCCCAGCATGGTATAGGCGGAACCATTATAGTCACTTGTATTCAGGGTGTTCACAAAGGGAATACCTACTGGTTTCCCGGATTGGCCAGGATCTCTTTTCAGGAATTCCTCGGCCGTTTTCTCCACATCATCCAGCTTGATGGCCCCGTCTCCGTCTGCGTCAAGTTGGATACCCAGTAAATCCAGCCAATCCTGACGAACCCAGACCATGGTTGGCGCGGAATCTAGGGAAGTAGCCGGAAGTCCCATTAAACGTCCATCTATCGTCGCATTATCTAATGCACGGCCCTCATAAGATTCGTAAATGTTCTTGATGTTATCTGTGGCATACTGTTTGTAAATTTCCGTCATATCTTCAATCAGATCATTATCAACCAGTTCTTTGAGTTCATCCTTGGAATCGACACGCATCATGTCAGGCAGTTCCCCAGAGGCGATGGCGAGAGAAACCTGACGGCTGTAATCTTCTCCGTTAGCTTCAAATTGGTCTTTAATCTGAGCGTTAAACGTTTCTTTGACCAGCCGAGTATACGCGTTGTTCTCATACGTATCTCCAGCCGGCAGTTTCGGGTTGGCTGTAGTCACACGACCCATCGTTACGGTTATTTCGTCTTTATAGGCACTGAATGGGTCTCCCGGTGTTGTCTCATACTTGCCCGCTTCCTCCGCAGTGGGAGGGTTGGAGGAACCCCCACAGGCTGCAAGGGTTGAAATCATCAGGGCAGACATCGACAGCACGGCCAGACGTCTCGTCAACATGTTTCTTTTTATGAACCATTTAGTTCTCATCACATTCGATTCCCCTTCGCTCTGAATATTTCTCTATCGTTGTTGTTTGCGCTTTCATTATAAGACTAGGAGAAGACAAATCGAGATAGGGATTGAACGTCTGTTTGGATAGAGAAATGTATACGGTTTCATTCGGGATCATGAAGCCGTAGTTGGCTTGTAAGCATTTATCCTACCTACCGACATACATTTGTCTATCCTTACTTACTAATCAAAGTGAAGAACAAAAAAACCGGCAGCTCCTGAAACAGGAATCCGTCGGCTTGATTAATGGATTCATAAAAGTGTCGTGTAGAATTTATCGTATCACATTCATGATGGTCTTCAGCGATGATTATGGGCTGCGGTCACCTCCACAGTCACTTGATCGCCCCCTTGTTCCTTCCATTCCTCGACAAATTGATCAAATGAATCGATTGGTTCAGCGCCTAAAATAATTTTCAAAAATGTATCATGTTCCAGTTTCGATAGTTCACCCCAAGCCTTCTCCATCGTTGGAGTTCGTATATAGGTAAGGCTTCGAACTTTATGGATGTTTGGATCGAAGAAATTTCTTCCGCCTACAAGAAGCGAATAACTCCGCATAAAGCTGTCGCTGTGTTTATTCCAATAGGAAATACCATGTTGATCATAAGGCTTCAATTTGGTTTGTTTTATCGTCGAAACCAAGTTTTCCAGTAATTTGTATTCAGACTTGTCTTTGAAATCGGCGGGTGTTTTGGTTCCCATCAGAATATCCTGCGCGGCCTTCGATTCATATCTTGCCTCATCTGCCGGAGCAAAGAAATTGCGGCTCAGCATAAAACGCGTACCGTACTTGAACTCATCACGAAGGTACAGATTGTTAATTTTAATGATCGCTTCGGGATGAGCATATCCTTTTCGCACCACCAAGAATGAACTTGACGGATTATCCACCTTCACATGGTATGCTCCGTTTGCATCCAGCGGGAGTGCGTATGCTTGCCAGTTCGCCTTCGGCTCGTTCTGCCAAGCGCTCGGAAGGGGCCAGTACCCAGCATAGAAACCTTGAAAGAACATCCCCGCCTGACCGTTAATGACCGTTTCCTCCGCTTCTTTGCGGATGCCCATTTCTGGATCGAGAAGGCCTTTGGCGTACATTTCACGCAGCTTGACCAAGGCGTCCTTCGTTTCCGGTAGAACCGAACCGTATACAGGTTTTCCATCTTTGCTCAGCCAATATCCCGGGAAAGATCCATATGCTGCGAAGATCGGCGTTAGATCAAAAGCAAAAGCACTGTTGTTGAAATCGTTATACAGTCCAGTGCTTGAAGCAAGGCCAATCGTATCCCGCTTACTGTTTCCATCCGGGTCATTCTCCACAAAGGCCTTGGCGATAGCTTCCAGGTCATCGACCGTTTTCGGCGGCTTCAGTCCAAGACGATCCAGCCAATCCTGTCGAATCCAGAGCATGCTGAAGTCTTCCGCTGTCACAGAAGGAACAGCCATCATCTTGCCATCGAAGGTCACTTGTTCCATAGCCAATCCGTTTGTGCTATCGATAATTTTTTTTATTTCCGGTGATACGCTGCTATTGTATGCCTCGGTTAGATCTTCAATTTCTCCAGCCTTGATCATCTCGTTCAGCTGCACCTGATTTACAATCATGGCATCCGGCAGATCATTGCTGGCGATAGCCAGATCGATTTTCTGACCCAGATTTTCCTTCGACACCTGCCATAATACCTGGACATCAATGTTAAGGTTTTGTTTAATCATCGTTTTCCATATATTCTTCTCAAGTGTTTCTCCTCCGGATAGATCCTCGCCTGTTGGGTCTACCACATATCCCAGCCGGATAGAAACGGGATGTTCATATTTCCCCAATGGATCGGCAGCAGCAGTGTCCGAGATTGTTTTCGTTGGTCCCATTGGTGATTCCCGGAAGTATGGGTTGCTGAAATTTACTGTCACTGCAATTAAGCTGACGACAAGAACACATGCAGCCATCTTCTTAATCATCGCTTTCCCTTCTTTCGCCCGGATTATTGACTCATCTGGGAGAATACGCTATTTATCCCCTCTGCCGAGCTGTCGATATTCGCTTGGCAGCAGACCTGTCAATTCGCGAAAAATTCGGCTGAAATATTTTTCATCCGTATAACCCACTCGCTCCGCAATCCAGAAAATCGTGTTCGTTGTATTCAATAAATACTCTTTAGACTTCTCTATTCGTATAAATCGGGAGTACTCATTAAAGGTTTTCCCCATCAAATCCTTGAAGCATTGACTGAAATAGCTTCGGCTGATGTTCAGTTGTTGGGACAGACCTGAAGCTGTAAAAGCTTGGTCCAAATCATTTTGCATGATCATAATCGCTTTTTTCACGGCGTCTACAATTTCTTGTGAATACGAAGTCTGTTCATCTGCCTTACGAATGCCCACAGAGGTCTGCTTGATCCAATCTTCTACCTCGTACCAGGATTGAAAAGAATGGATCATTGAGATTCTACCCAGCGTGGTCTGAGCAAAAAGGTGATTCCATTCCATAACTATAGAGTATAGCAAACCCATCAGCTGGCCTTTATGCAGTCTTAGTGATTTGAACTGTTCAATCAGTTGGTTGTAGTAACTGTCGTTGTGGGTCCATGGTGATAGGAACCAACTTTGTTTAATACGATCCATGTCTTCATCCTGCGGTTCTATTGGAAATGAGTCCTCCACATTCATCGAAACGGAAATGACAGGATCACAAGGATTGTATGCATAGAATAAGGACGTTTCTGTATAGTTCATAATCCAGTTTTGGATTTGCGACCATGTTCGCTCTTGTACATCGGACAGAACCAGCAAAGCGCCTTGGGGAACTTGATCCAGGTATTCCTTCAGTTTACGGAACAGCTGATCCTCTACGTCCATGGGTGCCGTCCACATCCAGCTGTTCCGTTCAACCTCCCAACGGATCTCATCTACATTGGATGTCAGTTCAATCGGCCAGTTCTGTCCTGACTTGCGATCCAGTGAAACAAGTGCATACACATGGCGATAAAGGACATTGGTCTCACTTAGCAGCGGCAGCTTTCGTCTTGTATTCGCCAGCTCGTCAATCCGGGTATGTATTCGATGCAGCACGTGTTCGAATTGCTCTTTCTCGAGCTGAACTTTGGCTATATAATCGATGGCTCCCAGCCTGAGCGCTTCCTGGATATAATCGAAATCTTGATGCAGTGTTAATACGACAATATGTAGTTCTGGATAGAGCTGCCTTGCAGCTCGCATCAGTTCAATACCTGACATTACCGGCATCGCGAGATCCGTCAACATCAGATCGACCGGTTGGGATTTCAGAAAATCCAGTGCTTTCAACCCGTTACTTGCTTCTCCTACAACCTCCATATTGAACTCGTTCCACGGCATCGCGGAGCTTATTCCTTTTCGTACCAATTTATCGTCATCCACAATCAACACCTTAATCATCCTCAGACATCTTCTCCTTTGATAGGAAGTATGAGCAGTATACTTGTCCCTGTACCCAATTCACTTTCGATCACCAGTTGTGCTTGATCTCCGTACTGTGCCCTCAACATGCGGTGGACATAATTGAGTCCGATGCCCATCCCTACTTTTTTATGTTCAGCTATACGATTGTTCAGAAGTCTTTGAATCGCTTCCTCGGTCATACCTGCTCCATTATCCTGTATTAAAATATTCAGCGTTTTGGCAAGTGTAACTTCAATTTGAATAAAACCTTCGTCACTCAGTCCATGATAAAGTGAATTTTCAACCAACGGTTGCAGAATAAAACGAGGCACAGGTATTTGTAGCACTTGATCATCCGCTGAAATACGCACGTCAAATTCAAAGTCATATCGAATTTGTTGCAGGATTAGGTACTGTCTTAGCGCATCAATTTCCTCTTCCATCGTGGATACTTGCCCTAATTTACCCAAATTGTAATACAACAGCTTGTTCAAGGATTGCACCAACTTGTCAATCTCCCCTTGTCCGTTCATAACGGCCAGCCAGTGCACAGTATCCAGCGTATTCATCAGAAAGTGAGGATTGATCTGATATAACAATTTTTCCACTTCCAAATCTGCACGGATCTTTTCTTTCTGCTGCACTTCCTTGAACAGGTCGCCGATTTGATGCTGCATATTTGAGAATTCCCCCAGCAGAAAGTCAAACTCGGGAATTTGAGTGCGGATCTGGCTGCCTGCCTTTTGTGGATTCTGAGACATTCCGTTAATTTCCGAATGGAACAGACCGAGTGGTTTGTAGACGGTCTTCCACAGAAGCCAAGCAAGAAATACGGTAAAGCCGAAAAAAAATAAAGCGACCAGTAATATTTGAAGCAGCCACTGGTTTTTCTCCTGTTGATACTTAGCCTGCGAAATTACCGATATGACGCTCCAATTCTGAGAGGAGTCCTCCTTAAACCAATGGTAATCACGGGATATTCCATCTTTTGCAGTACCTTTCGATATGCTGGAGAAATTCTCTCCGACCTTCATCGCTTCTGGAATTTCACTGTAAACAATGTTGCCCTCACCATTCAGGATTAAATGCGATAAAGCTCCTTTGTATTGATTGTAACCCAGTATATCCTGTGTAAGACGAAAGCCGGATTCGACGTAAATATATACATCGTCCCTTTGAGGCAGTTGTACCTTTCGCATAGCAGATAAAACGAGCTGATCATCAAATCGGTTCATACTGATATGGGGACCATAGTATGCAATGCCATATGATTTGAATAGCACAGGCAAAGACTCGGGGGAAAAACGATCTTTGATGGGAAAGTTAGCGAACTGTGTAGTGCCTTCTTTCTGGAAATAGTATAAGGTCAGACCTATATTCGGATTAGTAAACGTTACGACATTTAACTCATTCTTTAATTCATCTCTAGCCTCAATCAATTCAAATATATTGGAGGAAGGCTTCAAGACTTCATCCAGTTTCTTACCTAATGTACCTCTATATGACAATTGCTGAGTAACATGATTCAGGTTGTTAATTGAATTCTCCAGTGATGAAGTTACCTGCTGTAGATTGCTCCGAATTCCATCATTGATTTTATTCGCAAAAATGGAATCAATGGTATAGTAAGAAATTGCAAATATACTAATAAAGGGGATAAATGCACTGAGAAAAAACAATAGAAAGATTCTTTTTTTAAGTGTCATTCCGATCCATTCTCCTTAGGTAAATGAAACAGCAAGCCCCTGGTTATGGAACTTGCTGTTTATGAACAACAGCTCTATCAATTATCGTGTTCCTCATAGGCAGCGACCTATTTGAAAATTGGTGACATCTCAATCGTTTCATATTGAAAAAATCAGATACTTCCATCTCTGTGAGGTCCAATTCTGTTCATAATTATAGATTGATATTCAAATATGTCAAACGCTTTCATGGAATTCATAGAGCTTATTCTCTCTTCCTCTTTGCATACATCCGATTTGTCGTGTTTAATTGCTTATTGTAGTCCTTCCGTTCATCACGAACCAAAAAAAGAAGCGACATCGTTCAAAATCCCAACCAAGTTTTTTTTCTTGTCTTTACGTGTTTTTTCTGTTTTCCGCTCTACCTGTTCTTGTTTTGCCAGTGTCTGTCATTCTACTTAGATTTTCTGCATACAAAAAAAGGCTCCCTCCGTTTTTCTTCATATATATACTTGCCGAACTCCTTTGGCGGCAATTGTTTTTCCTTAATATCGATTTCAATAAAATTGTTCTCCGGCCAGATTGGGAGCAAACACCAGTAACGCGGCCTGGCGATTCATATTTTTCCTTCTTTCTGAGGTTTAGCTGTAAACCTTTTGTCCCAGCACCCGATTTACAGCCTTGATAAAGGCAAGATATCCACCATCGGTATCGTTCCTATGAGGAAGTGCCAAAAGCATTGTCTCTTCAACCTGGTTTTCGTCCAACTCATATAGGATTAGAGTTTTCATATAGGTATAAAGATCATCTTAAGATTTAGATGGCAGATGAAAAATAAAGAGACCATGCTCCATAAGAGCATGATCTCTAATTACATAATGGTATTGTTACCTAGCCATCATCTCCAACCTGAAGCATACAGTAACCAACTCCGATATGTGTTTGAATAAACTTTGTTTGAGATGATGTTTTTTCTATTTTTTTCTCAGCGTTGCCATAATGCCATCCTGTGCCCATCCTCTGTTATATTCTCTCTCAATCCTTAGTGTATCATGAGCAAAATCAGTATCGTATTACGAATTTGCCTACAGCGTTAAGATTGCATTAAGATCCGATCTTATGTAATAACATCCTTAAAGAAGCCTCAAAATCCTGATTCTGTCCTAGCTTTCTCAGTGGAAGGATAGCAGCACAAAATAATATATAAAACTTTCTCAGGCTGGTTAAGCACGAATTTTAAATGATTTTCGGTTTTTTTGAAAATACAGTGAATTTTTCCTGTTAGTAAAAAAAATCAAGATTACACGTTGTTGCAATCTAGCTACAGCGTATTAAAGGTTCCACGCATGAAAAATAAGACCAGCCTTCGTCCTTTCCGAGAGTCCGTAGTTTGCGACTGCCGATAGCTTCGCACCCGAACCGTCTAACTGCCGAACATCGGCATTCGCCTGTGCTTCGGGATTTAAGCCAATCGTTTGCAACAACAATGCGACAAAAAGAACGATACTCCAGATACGTCTCAAGATGGGGCTTGCCTTCCTCCTCATACTAAACTTGATTTTATTTTACAACCAACCTCTCTTGAGAGATTAGGGGTAAATAAAAGAGGGTAAAAATACAAATTGTATACGTTTCCAAAGAGGCAATCGTTTGCATATAATTATACTCAGAGACATGGTTTTATTCATTTAACAATTTGTCAATGCTTATATTAAAGATAAATTCCTAACGGCTTCCCCACCTGCTCCTTGATCCGTTCACTCCACTTTCTTCGTTTAAACATACGCTTTTTTCTGAAATCCATCTTTTCACTGTTTTTAGCCAAAGCCATCAAAGACCTTAAAAACAGAAGTAAAAGTGAGCCGAAACAATATCATGAAGAAATGAAAGAAAAACGTAAATCCAGCAAAAGAAAGTCAGACATAAGTATTACGTTGAAAAAATCATCCCCTTTTCAGTACTAAAATATAAACTCTTAAAACCTTAAAAATATATCTCTAGCAATGCATTGACCAGTAAAAGTATGGATGATATAATCATAAAAGGAAAAAATCATTGATATAGAGCCCTGTGTTAATGGGCTTTTCTCATAGTTTCTTTTGTAAGCGCGTACAATGATTATTTTCCATA
>RCUF01000468.1_pt1 | contig 12358 bp, 10 predicted proteins | sample 2166311 | NCBI WGS metagenome assembly RCUF01 (sample SAMN09932608, study PRJNA488358) | compost metagenome | feature: garden; material: soil; isolation source: compost soil in 4-hydroxybenzonitrile-enriched culture | place: Germany: Experimental Botanical Garden Goettingen | collected 2016-01-27
TCTTATCGCTTGGAATTAATGCACCTGATCCAGCAATTGATATGCTTCTTCCTTCGTTTTAACCGCCAGGAGCGCTTCTCTGAAATGATCATCCATCAGCTTACGCGACAACATTTGCAGCACTTTCAGATGCGCATTTTCCTTGCTGTTGCGCGGTACGGCAATCATGAAGATCAGTTTTGCTTCACTTCCGTCTGCACTATTCCAGTCAACACCGCCCTGCTTGATGCCGAAGACCACGCTTGGCTTCAGGACCGCTTCCGATTTGCCATGAGGAATGGCAATATTCATTCCAATGCCTGTGGAGCCTTCTTCCTCTCTGGCTAATATCGCCTGTTTGAAATCACTGGCAGAGCTTACGGCTCCAGTTCTCTCAAGTACTCCGATCATTTCATCAACCACAGCATCTCGTGTCGTTCCTTCCAGATCCAAATTAATCAGATCCATCGTTACAATATCCGTCAGTTTCTCAATGTGAATGGCTTGTGGAGAAACGGCTGGCCCATTATTTGTAACAGTTGTTGAAGCAGATGACTCCGTAGCGGCCGTTGTAGTAATCGCAGATTGTCCAGCTTCCCCAGCAGCATCCGGAGTTACAGTTGCTGCAATATCTTTTTTCAGCAAGCTCACCAGGACAACCGATACGGCTACGCCGACAATAACGGCGATGAAGAACATAAGCACATGGTCCACTGCACCAAGTACAGCTACAATCGGTCCACCGTGAGCTACCTTGTCACCTACATTCCCCAACATCGCAATGACTGAACCGACCATGGATCCTACCATGATACTAGGAATAACACGTAGTGGATCTTGCGCCGCGAATGGAATTGCACCTTCGGTAATACCGAACAACCCCATTGTGAATGTTGCCTTCCCAGCCTCGCGTTCCGCAGGTGCAAATTTACGTTTGTTGATCATCGCTGCAAGTCCCATCCCAATCGGCGGAATACAAATCGCAACGGCGATTGGCCCCATAATTTCATAATTCCCTTCGCCGATCATGGCCGAACCGAATAAGAAAGCAACTTTGTTCACAGGGCCGCCCATATCAAAGGAGATCATCGCACCTAGAATCAATGCCAGTAGAATTGAACTTGTACCTTGCATACCTGCAAGCCAACCTGTTAAAGCTTCAAACAATTGTGCGACTGGAGCACCAATCACAAAGACAAAGATTAATCCAACAATTAAAGATGCCAATACAGGGATAATAATTATAGGCATGATCGGCTGTAATGCTCGGCCAACCTTGATTTTTCGAATCCCAAGTGCAACATAACCGGCCAGGAAACCAGCGATAATCCCGCCGATAAATCCAGCCCCCGCCTCACTTCCATAAAAGCTGCCGTTCGCAGCAATGAATCCGCCAACCATACCCGGTGCAAGCCCCGGTCTATCTGCAATACTCATCGCGATAAATCCGGCGAGGATCGGTATCATAAAGGTAAACGAAGCCGAACCGATATCCTGAACCGTCTTCCAGAATGAACCGTCCGGTATAACCAGACCGCCTGGTGTCTTCTCACCGCCAATCGTCAACGCAATGGCAATGAGCAATCCCCCAATGACGATGAAAGGTACCATATAGGATACACCGTTCATCAAGTGGCGGTAGATGGGATTTTGTTTCGGTTTGTTCTCCTGTGAGCTACCTTCGGCAGAACGTGACTCTGCTTGGTACACAGGTACATTACCCTTCATCACCCGCTGGATCAATTCTTCTGGACGGCGAATGCCATCCTGTACGCCAACGACCAGCAGTTTCTTACCGACGAAGCGGTCTTTAACCACCGTTTTATCCGCTGCAATAATAATGCCATCTGCCTCACGGATCTCCTGCTCGGTCAGTTGATTTTCGACTCCAATGGAGCCTTGTGTCTCGACCTTCATCTCGACGCCCAGCTTTGCTGCTGCCTTTTGCAGATTCTCAGCTGCCATATACGTATGTGCAATTCCGTTAGGACATGAGGTAATCGCCAATATCTTCATAGTCATTCCCCTTCTCTCTGTTGTTTCCGCTTACATTGATAGTATAAACGCCTATCTTGCTGTTATCGGACGAACTTTTTACCGGAACTTTCGGAAAAACGGAATTATACCAACAAAAAACAGGACTTATCTATAAGTCCTGTTCCAGAGCACAGCTTTTGATTTTAGTTTATCCCTTCATTCTCCCTAATAATCTCATCGCATCGGTCTCCTTAGATAAGGCATGAACCAAAGCAGGCTGCTCACTGATCAGGGACAATTCCTTAAATAACTGGCGCATTTCTTCCCGCCCATCCTGTTTGACCGCAAGCAAGAACACAAGCTCTACTTTCTCGGTTCCCCAGGTAAGCGGCTGCTTCAAGGTAGCGATTACAATGGAGGACTGCCTTATCCACTCAGAACCGCCATGCGGGATGGCTATGCCTCCCCCAATCGTCGTGGCCGACATTTTTTCTCGCGCCAGTACGCTGTCCACATAACCAGGCTCCACATATCCTTTGTCCTCCAGTATTTGCGCCAGCTTGGAGATCAATTGTTCCGGATGCTGCACTTCCTGCTGGGGAAAGACCAAAAAAGGTGTTGTATATTTAAAAAATACCGATTCTTCTGCTGCCCTATGTTCCGGCTCATCCAGTCGTCGGATCACTTGCTCCAGTCGACGTTCGTCCTTGGCATCCAGCAAGGGAGAGACGAGAATGTGCGGAATGTTCATCTCTGGGAGATCTACAGTGGTAATGACGAGATCCACCTCCTGGGCTGCCAGATAGTCCTGGACTTCTGCTTTGGAAAGGGTTGTCTCCACATGTACAGCCGGAAATTTACGTTCCACCTTGGTGCGTAGCAGTTGGGACATACCGATGCCCATGTGACACACGATGATGGCTCTCTGGGGATGACTCTCTTTCTGGTGCAATCGCTCCACAGAAGCCTGAAAATGCAGCGTTAAATACGCCGCTTCCTCCTCGGGGAAGGATAGCCGGGTCCATTGTCCCACCTCTTCCAGTGTAATAATAACTCGGTCGAACATGTAGGGGTACATCTTCTTGATCTCGGCCAGCATAGGATTGGACACGGTCAATCCATATTGAAGACGGTTCAGGGTCGTATATAAATGGACATTCAACCCTTTCAGTAACATCTTGTCTTTAGAAAAGGCAATCATATTCAGCTCGGACATCCGCCGAACTAACTGCTCAATCAACTCAGGCAAAAGCGGGTGGCTATCTGCCAGCTCACCTTGTTTTCCTGTTCTTCCCTCCTGCTGGTAACGGAACTTCCCGCTAAGCAGGTGCAGAGTTAAATACGCCGTCTCTTCCTTGGAAAAAGGCACAGCAAACAACTTTTGCAACTGCTGCAAAAAAGACGTAGCCCATGTAAATTCACGTCTCTCCTGCAAAAAGGCAATGTCCTGCTTGGAGAGCGAAATGGGTTGTCCCATCTTGGTTCGTTTGACCATTAAGAGGATATGCAGCATGAGAGCTTCGAAAGCTTCGTCAGTAAAGCTGAGCTCATGGCGTTTTTGAAATGCTTTTAATTCATGATTTATGGTTGTAATCTCGTGCGATTCAAACTGTTTGCGCATCATCTGTCCTGTTAACTCAGGACTGTCAATCAGCTGGTTCATCCGCGCCAAAGCGATGCGCTTATTTTTCTCAGAGCCTTGAATGGTCAATCCAACGCGCTGCTTGGTAATCAAGGCCAGATCAAAGCTGTGCAACCAGCCATCGATCTTCTCCATATCTCTACGAATCACCGTCTTGTTCACATAATACTGTGAAGCTAGATCCTGGATGGTCACAGGCTTGGCATTCATCAAGAGCCGATAGGCGAGATGAAGCACCCTTTCCTCATCCGACTCATGTTGGGCTGTACTCTCGTCCGCATACAGTCGATGGAACAATTCATTCTGATCCGCTCCACCCATCTCCAGATAAATGCCGCGTCCCGGCCTTCTCACCAGATTGGCATCAGAATGCTTGACGATATAATCTTCAATTACTTTCAGATCGTTGCGGATCGTCTTTTCAGAGCAGTCGGTCAGATCCGCCAGATCCTGCGCTAACCACAACCGGTCCGGTTCAGTTAACAACATGCGTAAAATTTCCATTTGCCTTTTATTCATTCCATTCTCCCATCTTCCAAAATAAAGAATGTCCAGGGCATTTCGAGCTATATTTTTGCTGGTTTTGTGTTGACTTTAAGTATACTCCAAGTAGTACATTTAAAGCATGGTGGCCGCCAAATTCAAGAATAATGAAAAGAGGAATCGCTCATGACTATTGGGAAAACAGCTCTTATTACTGGGGCCAACAAAGGCATCGGGTATGAAACAGCCAGACAATTGGGGGGGATGGGTCTTACAATCCTGATTGGCTCACGGAATGAGCAGAGCGGCCGGGAAGCGGTGGCTAAGTTGGCTAATGAGGGAGTAGAAGCCCGATTGATTTTGTTAGACGTGACAAATCAAAGTACGATTGATTCCGCAGTCCAACAGATCAAACAAGAATTCGGTTTCCTTGATGTACTCATCAACAATGCTGGCGTATCTCGGGGAGGAGCCACTCCTCCAAGTCAGTTCTCTTTGGATGATCTAAGAGAAACGTATGAAACAAACTTCTTCGGTTTGGTCGCGGTGACGCAAGCCATGCTGCCTTTATTGCAAGAATCCCCATGCGGTAGAATCGTTAACTTGTCGAGTGGCCTTGGTTCGTTAACCTATAATAGCGATCCTGAGCATAAGCATGCCCATTTTAATTTGCTTGCTTACAATAGCAGCAAAGCAGCGGTTAATATGTTCACCGTCACCCTTGCCAAAGAATTCAAAGGCTCACCTCTCAAAATCAATTCGGCTGACCCTGGTTTTACCGCCACCGACTTAAATGGCTTTACAGGAACGGGTTCGGTACAGCAAGCCGCTGCTGTCGTTGTTCGTTTAGCCACTTTAAATGATGGAGGGCCGACAGGAGGATTTTTCGACTCGAATGGAGAAGTGCCTTGGTAATCGTTACAATTAAGGAGTGGGATACTTTGCAGGAAATTCCGGAGACCATAACCTCTATTAGTCAAGCTGCAGAACTAACAGGTTTAACAGAAGATACTATACGCTATTATGAGCGAATTGGCTTGCTGCCTTATGCAGAACGAAAGGCTAACGGACACAGGTTCTACAGTAGAGATCAGATTCTGGGGATTATCTTTTTAACCCGATTAAAAGCTACTGGAATGACTATAGAGGAAATGAAGCATTATCGAGAACTTTCGATGCAAGGCAACAGCACCATTCCGATCAGACACTCCTTACTTGAGAAACATAATCAGAAGATTCAACAAGAAATTTCCAGACTGATGGAAACCCAAAAAATTATTGAATATAAGCTCAACCATTATCGTGACCTCTCTACCAATCCTGATCTTAGCGACACGAATTGCAACCCTACAACACACAGCACCAATCCCCTTTTTTAAGGGGTTTTTTTATTTTCAGCGGGAGATTGATGGAGCTCCCTTAATTCCCTATAATCCAAATATAGTATGAATTTCTAGGGGGAATAACGGTGATCACCTATGTGAGATGCAATGACGTCAGTATGGAACACATTTTCCAAGCATTTTCGCTTGGGTTCTCGGATTATTCCATTCGTCTGACCACGGATCAGGACGATTTCGCAGCACGTTTTTTTGGTCCAGAGGGTAATACACGGAATCACTCTTTCCTTGCCATGGATGAGGATCAACCGATCGGCTTAATTCTCGGCGGTGTCCGGCAGTTCGACGGGTACAAGACCATGCGTTGCGGCACGCTATGCATCGCTCCGGCTTACCGCGGTCAGGGGATTAGCAACAAGTTGCTGGAATTACATAAACAAACAGCCATCTCCGCGGGTTGCCAGCAGCTATGGCTCGAAGTCATCAAGGATAATCATCGGGCCGTCAAATTATATGAAAAGCAAGGCTATCAGCCACGCTATACGCTGAAATACTACAACGGCACTATGCCCTCCGCCCCACCCGCTGCCCTCTCATCTTCGTATATTTTTAAGGAAGTTACATTTGATGACATCGCAGCTTTTCGAAAGATCCTTATCGACTGCCACATCCATTGGCAAAGTGACACACCTTATTACGCCACCAGTAGACAGGAAGCTTTTCTCGGCATCTACGAAGTAAATCAAACGTGCCTCGGCATGGTGAGCATGAGTGCTAAGGGTAAAATCAACTTTCTTTGGGTCGATCCTAAGCATCGCAACCAAGGATTAGGATGCGCCCTCCTTCATAGAGCAGCAGAGATCCAAAAGATTGAGAAGGTGTACATCTGTCTGTCTGACAATGACTCTCTTGAAGGCTTTATCCAAAAAATAGGTCTCTCGAAAGACTCCATTGAGCAATATGAAATGGGTATGCTGCTGAAGGTCGATCATGTTGTACAATGATCAACCTTCTTCCTATCCATGCTCCCCTGCTTGATTCACCTACATCTATCATTTCTGAGAACGATTGATATACTCTGATTTGACCAATGCGCACATGTAAAGATCATCATATTTCCCTAACGTAAATTCATATTGGGAGAGGAGCCCTTCTTGCCGAAAGCCTGCTTTTTCAAGCAACCGCAAGGATTGTGCATTCTCTGGCTCTACTAGCGCCTGAATGCGGTTCAATGAGAGGGTATTAAACCCATAGTCGATTACAGCTGCAAGTACCTCCGACATTAGCCCTTGGCCCCAATAGACTCTGGACAATTCATAGCCCATTTCTGCCCGGTGATGACGTTGATCCCAGTTATGAAATCCGCAAGAACCGATGATTTTACCTTCATTTGTTTGAATAGCCCAGCGGATTCCCTGATCTGTCTCAAAAATCTGATCATACCAACTAATCTCATCCAGCGCATCCTGTTCAGACTCAAACGGGCTCAGTCCATAAAACTTCATAACCTGCTCATCTGAAAAGTATTCCAACATGTCCTTGCTGTCCGTCGCTACCATTTTTCGTAATATGAGACGTTCAGTCGTTATAACCGGAAACTCACCTTTCACATTCTCACCTCTTGTTGCCTTATTCGCTTTTGCCAGTTCTTCTTGCATACCCATGCCTCCTGAGTTCAATATTCGCTTATCGTTACTTTCTTCTTTCAATTATAGAGGAAATGAGAGGAAGGGATATTTATAATAATTTCTTTGTTTATAGAATGTTTTCCTAAACATGGATTATAAAATGACCGTTAATATAAGGAGTGTGTTTTTAATTATTAAGAAGAGGTGTATTTTTTGGACGAACAGCACATATCACACATTCCGCAGGAAACTTCAAGACAGACGTACATTCAGCATGGTCAAAATTATGGGGTAGATCCAAACAGGATGGCGGCGTTATCAAAAACATACGGGAATTCTACTCTGTTTAGACGGTGGGGAGCAACAGTTTTTGATTGTATATTTTTTGTAATCGGGTATATTTGTTTTTTTATTTCTGTCATTCAAATAACGGACAGATGGTTTTTGCCTTTAGCGATTGCAACCCGTTGTATTCTGCTTATTGCTTTCTTCAGCTATTATTTACTTTTGGAAGGTTACACAGGCTATACGCTGGGTAAGTTCGTTTTTCGTATTAAGGTGGTTAACGGGGAAGGAAAGCCTCCTGGTTTTCTTAAATCACTCATTCGTACGCTGCTCAGGCTAATCGATACCAATCCATTGCTAATGGGTGGGATACCTGCTGGTATCAGTGTGTTAGTAACTGCATCAAGACAACGAATTGGTGATTTAGCTGCAGGTACATATGTTGTAAAGGTACGGGATTTAGAGCCGATTAGCAAAAAGACAATGAAACGTTCGCTCTTTATATTTTTTACCGCAATGGTGATCTTAGGAGCCTCGTTTGTAAATGCTATTTTTATACTTGCAGACAGTTACGTACCTCCTGAAGTTCCGGTGAGCAAGAAAGAGCAAAGCTATGTAAGTAAAGATGGACGATTTCAAATCACGGCCCCGCTGGACTGGTCAACAGACCCGGACCGTGAAGGAAAAGCAGAGATTGCGATATTTAATCCGTACATTCAAAAGTCCGTTGTGGTACTATCCCACTCAAAAAAGCAATTGGGCAATATAACTCTCCAACAGTATGGTAAGAAAGCTGAAAATAACTTAACCAAAGAGTGGAACCTGTCCAGTGTAGGACCTGTCTCTAACACAACCATTTATGGATATCCTGCCCTTGAGTTCGTGATTAAAGGCAAGAAAGATGTGGACAAATATGTTACCCATGTAGCGATTATTGAGACCGAAAGGAATTACTACCAGGTGCTTGGATATACACCAGCGTCTAAAGATGCCCGTTTAAAGAAAGAACTACACGACATAACCTATAGCTTCCGCGAGGTTCGTCATTAGACAGCGTGGCTGGCAATAAAAAGGATAGACACAAAAAGCAGGTGCTCCTTAGAGCCCTGTTTTTTTGCGTACAACGATTCTTCACATCTATGATAAAATGGACTGACATGCTCGGCGACCTGCCTTATCATATTGTTCAGATGCACAATAAATTGGAAACCCTTTCACAAAGGTAGTACATTAAAATACACTATATCACTATAGATAAAGGAGGAATCCTGATTTGTTTCAGCTCTCCGAAAAACAAGCCCAAGACATCGTAGACAAAATGATGAAGGATATTCCATACAATATCAATATTATGAATGAACGAGGCATCATCATTGGCAGCGGCGAGAGTGAACGAATCGGAACCATTCACCAAGGAGCTGTTCAGGCGCTCGAAACTGGGAAAATGGTTGAAGTGTGGCAGGACGGCCACTATGAGAAAAAGGGAACCAATGAACCGATTGTCATTCATCATGAGTTAGTTGGTGTCATTGGTATTTCAGGCAATCCCGATGAAGTGCGTCCTTTTTGCAATATTGTTAAAACTACGGTGTCTCTCCTGATTGAACAGCGGATCTCATTGGAGCATCTGGCCCACGAAGCCAACCGCAAAAAGTCTGTGCTGGAAATGTTGTTAAATCATCAGGGAGCCTACACGCAAAAAATAAAAAAAGAAGCAGCTCAATATCACATTGATTTGCTTCTAAAAACTTCGGCTGTATATGTAAAGTATCTGCCTACTGATCCAGCTCATTTAGCCGAGTTGTCCAATATATTCATGCAGCATCCATCCTTTCGCATGGAGGAAGACTGCTATCTCATCCTGATACAAAATCAGGAGCCGACAGACAAACTGCTAGAGCCACTTGTGCGCAGTCATCCCGATGTGCTGATTACGGTCAGCAGACAGGAGCACAACATTGCGGATGTTTATATGCAAGCCAAGTCAGCTATGAATGTTTTACTGGCTTTGCGCCCGCCTGTGCAAAAAATTTCTTTTGCGGAAGTCGAGTTTCTGGTCAAATTGAGTCAAACGAACCTGACGAACACGATCTATCTGGTTAGCAAGCTGGAAGATACTGTGGATTTGCTGGATACGCTGCGAAGCTTTATTAACCATAACGGCAGTGTCTCCTTCACCGCAGATGAATTAAATATTCATCGAAATACGCTGCAATACCGCCTGAAGCGCATCCATACCTTAACCGGTAAAGATCCCCGGAATCTCCTTCAGCTTTTTGAGCTTACGCACGGCTTATTGGCACTGTATCAATGAACTGCTGTATCACGCCAGACCATGCGCCAGTAACACCATATTTTCGCTCGCCGTCTCCCAAATTTCTCAGGCGAGCGCTCGTATTATATCGTATTTGTATGATGCCGTTTTATGTTTAAAACCCGCTTCTCCATCTGTTCATTTCTCGCTCAATTGAAGTACTCTTGCGATATTCTCGCACGTACGCTCTACGTTTTGCGGCCCTTCGGCCAGCAGCTTACCGAGCTCCGAGGCTCCCGGCACGATGCCAAACACCGCATCTATCCCTTCCTTGTACAACGTGTCGATCCCTTCCCCGATATAACCTGCGACCGCAATGACCTTTTTATCAGACTGTTTTGCCGCCTGAGCTACTCCATAAGGAGTTTTACCGAATTTGGTCTGAAAATCAATACCGCCTTCCCCCGTCAAAACGATATCGGCAGTGGCGAGCTTTTGTTTTAAACCGGTGTATTCAATCACAATTTCAATGCCTTTTTGCAGCGTCGCCTGAGTGAAAATCAATAAGCCCGCACCCAATCCACCTGCTGCGCCTGCGCCTGGGAAATCGCGCACATCCTTGCCCAGCTGCTGCTTCACCACATCGGCGTAATGGGCAAGATTGGCATCCAATTGCTGCACCATCTCCGGGGTTGCCCCTTTTTGTGGCCCGAATACTTGAGATGCCCCATGCTCTCCGCACAGCGGATTTGTCACATCACAGGCTACAATCAGTTGTACCTGCTGCAAGCGGTCATCCAGTGATGAAATATCAACACTGGCCAGCTCGCCCAGACTACCGCCGCCGCGCGGAAGAGTATTGCTTGTTGCATCTAGAAATCTGGCGCCCAGCGCTTCCGCCATTCCTGTACCGCCATCATTCGTTGCGCTTCCACCAATGCCGATGATAATTTTTCGAATTCCCTGGTTCAGACATTCACGGATTAACTCCCCTGTGCCGTAGGTTGTTGTCTTTAACGGGTTTTTGTTATCCTTGTTAACCAGATGGATTCCACTGGCGGATGCCATCTCGATTGCCGCTGTGGAGCCGTCTCCCAGCAAGCCGTATGCAGCAGTTACAGGTTCACCAAGCGGTCCTGTCACCTCGATATAACGAATCTGCCCGCCTGTCGCATCCACCAGTGACTGCACCGTTCCTTCACCGCCGTCCGCCATCGGTACGTGGACATAATTCGCCGCCGGATAGACCTTGCGTAGTCCTTTCTCCATCGCGATACACACTTCTTTAGCCGTCATGCTTTCTTTAAAAGAATCTGGTGCCAGCACAAATGTTTTCTCTCTCATCTTCTCACCCCATCGTGAATATTAAAGTAAAAATCCATACATAATTGTCGCTACAATTGCCATCGTTCCACCCACAATAGCTTCGTAAGGAATCAATCCCATCCGTTGTTTAATGCTCATTTTCATGCTGTCTGCCGTGACGTGAAAATAGTTGCCCTGCGGCAAGGAATCAATGACTGTAGCTCCTGTATGCACCATCACAGCTGCAGCGAGTGGGGCCGTTCCCATGTTCAGAATGGCTTCCCCAAACGAGCCTGTCGCCAAAATAACTCCAGTCGAGGTGGACGCCGTAGCAGCTGCCATCAGAATACCTGCAAGCGGTGCCAAAAATGTACCGGAAACTCCCGAAGCTTCAATCAGGCCAACCACCTGAGCAGACAAGTTGGAGGCAGAGATCAGACCCGCAATCCCACCTGCACCGATCAAAATCAGCACGGTCGCCGTCATTTTATTCAAACCGGAGGCCGAATACTTCAGAATATTGCGCCCTTGTCCCATGGCCAGCATACCCACAATCCCAGCGATCGGCAAAATGTACATCGCATCCACCTTGAAATTCGAAAGTGCTTCAATACCAGAGATGGAACCAATCGGGTTAATCATCAGCAAAATAACAGCTACCAGCGGGGCTACAATCGCCCGTCCCAACGCCGGGTATTTCGATGTATCGACATCACTGTCCATGATATCCTGATCAGACACCTTCACACCTTTGGTTTTCAACATAGATGCCACCAAAACAGTCATGATTAAACCGCATATCGCAGGAACCACACCCGCCAACATCACGTGGCTTAAATCCAGATTAAATCCGCGTGCTGCTGCAATCGTATTAGGATTGGGAGAGATGATGTTCCCCGCTTTTCCGCCTCCAGACAAAGCCAACAGGAGCGCCAGCTTGGAAATCCCCATTTTGTTACCGACCGACAATGCAATAGGTGCCACAATCAACACGGCAACGGGAATAAATACACCTACCGCCGTAATAATCATCGTCGCCAAGGCTAGTGCGAGTATCGCTTTACTGCCGCCGAACTTCTTTACAATAGCCTGCGCAATCGTCTCCGCTGCCCCGGATTCCATCATTACACCTGCCAATACACCTGCGGCAAGCACACGAATGACCGTCCCCATCACACTTTGCGTACCGCTTATTAACACGCTGATCGTCTGTTCCAAATTGGCTCCGCCCAATAAAGCGCCTACAATAGCTCCCAAAAATAAAGCGTAAACCGGATTCAGCTTTCTTAATATCAGAATAATTGCAATAGCCAGCCCTGCCAGAGCTCCTATCCAACTGATCGTCAATCCTTCCATCTGTCTAACCCCCCGGGCAATTTTTGATTACGCTTTCATTATATCGATTGCAGCACGTTAAAAATATTGAAGAACAGACGAAATTGATTGTGCATTTGAACAAAAAATC
>RCUF01000469.1_pt1 | contig 12334 bp, 13 predicted proteins | sample 2166311 | NCBI WGS metagenome assembly RCUF01 (sample SAMN09932608, study PRJNA488358) | compost metagenome | feature: garden; material: soil; isolation source: compost soil in 4-hydroxybenzonitrile-enriched culture | place: Germany: Experimental Botanical Garden Goettingen | collected 2016-01-27
TTGATGGCATGCCTGAAATCTTCCTTTGTTGGGGATTCGGCCGCTTCCTTTAATACTCTCACTTCGAGAAATGTTGACAGGTCCATTCATGTCCATTAGTGACCTCCCTCTTTTTCATACGGTCTAAGTGACTTGTCCAATTTACGGATTCGCCATTCAGCGAGGGTTTAATTTCACTTGTGAGCCCTTGCCGCCCGTCTGGATTCCAGTATCCTTCACTCCGGCTTCCTTCAGATCGACTAGTAACCGCTCTAGTACCGCTTTGGCGACAGGTGCTTCTTTTGCACCAGACGCTTTAACGACCAACTGCACCGGTTTGCCGGAACGCAGATGTTTGTCTGCCTGACGCAGCTTCGTGTCGTAATCATGCTCCTCAATATGAGCAGTGAAGCGAAGCTCCTTGACCTTTTCTTTGCCGCTGTTTCTTGCGGCTCGGCCGACATTTTTGTTTGCTGCGGTTTCTTTTTGCGCCAGCGCTTTTCCTTTGCCCTTTGCCACCAAGCTACAGGGCGGTGGACTGCTCATGAGTGAGGTACATACCAGGTCCACCCCTTGGGATCGGGCCATAGCCAAGGCTTCTGACTTGGAGACAACGCCGAGCTTCTCTCCCGCGAGTCCAGTGAGTACCACTTCGTCAGCTTTAATTTGCTCGTTGATTAATACTGCCACGTAAATGTAGCCTCCCTTAAACAATGATAAAGCTATCATATACGGAACCTGTTTGTGATTCAATTTTAGATTTATCCGTATTGACAAAAGTCACTAACCCCTATAATCTTTTACTGATAATGATTATCATTTTCCGATGCAATATACATACAGGGGTGACTGAGAGAAATGAAAAAGATGTTGAATAGCCTATTATTATTTGTAGTTTTTACTATTGTATTGGCGGGCTGCGGTACAGCTGGGGATAGCTCGAAGACGGAAGGTACTGCAGGGTCTGAGAAGACATCCACAACGGCTGGTCCGGTTACGGTTAAGGACGACCACGGGGAAGTCAAGCTGGACAAGCCAGCGGAACGTGTCGTGGTACTCGAATGGACGTTTACCGAGGACCTCATTGCACTTGGCGTACAGCCGGTCGGCAATGCAGACAATGAAAACTACAAGCTGTGGGTAACACCGGAGGCGAAGCTGGCTGATACCGTAACTGATATCGGCACACGGGGCGAACCGAATCTAGAAGCGATTGCGGCGCTCAAGCCGGATCTTATTATCTCTAACGCCGATAACAATGCAGCGATCTATGCGCAGCTTAAAGGAATTGCACCAACGATAGAATTCGATCCTTACAAGGGGAACGGCTATGATTACGACCGTATGGTTGAAATCTTTAAGCAAGTGGCTGTAGCTACCGGAAAAACGGAACAGGCTGATAAGGTCCTAAGCGAACTTGACCAGCACTATGTAGATGCAAAGGCTACATTGGAGAAGGCGGGCAAAGCAGACTTTCATTATGCGCTGACACAGGCCTTTACAGCTCAAAATGCTGCCAGTCTACGAATGTTCAAAGAAAATTCGGTTGTAGTGGGAACGCTTGCGAAAATCGGCATGGTGAACGACTGGAAGTCGGACAAGACTGAGAAATATGGGTTTAGCACCGTTGGCATTGAAGCTCTTCCAGCTGTGCAGGACAGCAATTTTATCTATATTACGCAAAAGACGGACGATGTATTTGGAGCCGCGATGAAGAACAACTCGGTATGGAACGGACTGAACTTTGTCAAAGAAAAACGTACCTATCCGCTGGACGGTACAACATGGACATTCGGTGGTCCTATCTCATCCAAAGTACTGGTTGATCAAGTAGTTGGAGCTCTGACGAAATGACCCGAACAGACACAACGGGTTTATCGAAGACTTGGCGTGTAGGAAGCATCTTTGGGGGCGGATTGATCGTCCTCATCGTGCTTTTTTTTGTAAGCTTGTGTTATGGAGAGGCTTCAATCCCGCTGCATACAGTAATTGAGGCGTTGACCCAGCGTCAGAATACGCTTGATCATAACATGGTGTGGGATCTCCGAATGCCGCGTACGGTCATCGGAATCCTAGCAGGTGGTGCGCTGGCCATCGCCGGTGCTCTGCTCCAGGCCATCACCAAAAATCCGCTGGCGGCTTCTGATACACTAGGAATTAACGCTGGTGCCTACTTTGTGGTCGTCCTTGGCGCGGTGATGTTTCCCGGATTGCTGCATCAGGCGCCGTTTCTATTTGCCGCTGTCGGCGGCCTGCTTGCAGCGGTACTCGCTTACTTCATGGGCGGGGGACGAGCTGGAAGTCCGATTCGGTTGGCGCTTGCCGGCTTGATTGTATCCATGGTTCTCGGTTCGTTTACCGGAGCTTTGCATATCTTTTATTCATTTGAAACCCAGGGACTGTTTCTCTGGGGTTCTGGCTCGCTTGTGCAAAACGACTGGAGCGGGACGACTTACGCCTGGCCCTGGGTCGTAGGACTCTCGATCATTGCCGTTCTGCTGTCAAGGCAGTTTGATGTTCTGGATCTGGATGAGTCCACATCCACGTCGCTCGGACAAAAGGTTAGCTTGACCCGGGCGGTGGGAATTGTATTGGCTGTACTGCTGTCGACCATTACAGTCAGCGTCATTGGACCCATTGGTTTTGTGGGTTTGGTAGCTCCGCATTTGGTGCGCTTAAGCGGTCTAAAAATGCATCGTTGGGTGCTGCCCGGTTCCTTCCTCTGGGGGGCATTGCTGTTGACGGGCGCTGACGTGCTGGCGAAAATGGTCCACCAATCAAGCATGGACCTGCCGACCGGAGCAGTGATGGCCTTGATCGGTGCTCCTTGGTTAATTTGGCTGATTCTGTGGAAAATGAAGCTGCCTTCTGGTATTAGCGGGCAGTCTTCCATGAACATAGGTGTGCGCTCTCGGAAATTACCGTATGGCAGGCTGGTCACGTTGTTTGGATGCGGTGCCGTGCTGTTGACTGTATTCAGCCTGATGTTTGGAGGGATGCGAATTCCTGTCGGCGATCTATTGTCCGGCCTGTTCGGCGGTGAGAACGCAAATTCGGCCTTGCTGCAGTTTAGAATTCCGCGCACGCTGGTGGCAGCTGGGGCTGGTATCGCGCTTGCGGTCAGCGGTGTCTTGATCCAATTAGCCGTTCGTAATCCCTTAGCGGATGCCTCGATCATTGGTGTTTCTTCAGGGGCTGGCTTTGGTGCGCTTGCAGTGATTATCGTTTGGCCTGGGCTACCTGTTTATATGCTGCCCATCGCGGCGATTGCGGGAGCGACGGTGTCGGCGGCGGTGATCTTCTTTTTATCATGGAACAAGCACCTAAACCCGTCTGTGGTCATCCTACTTGGGATTGCTGTATCAGCGATCGGAGCAGCCGGCATTCAGGTACTGATTATCCAAGGCTCGCTTTGGGGCAGCACAGGCTATATTTGGCTGACGGGTAGTACCTACGCTCGAAACTGGGGGCAGGTGGCGACGATTCTGGCCTTTCTGCTCGTGTTGTTGCCAATAGCCTGGTGGCTAGCTCGCCGCTTCGATCTTTTGGTGTTTGACGATAGCAGCGCCATGGGACTGGGACTTCCGGTGCGCCGCACCCGGCTCCTGGCCATGGCAGTGGGTGTGCTGCTGGCGGGCGGAGCGGTGGCCTGTGTGGGTACAGTTGGCTTCATCGGGCTGATTGCTCCGCATATCGTGCGTACGTTGATTGGGCACCATGTACGCCGCTCCATTGTTCTGTCGAGCCTCTTGGGAGCGGTAATGCTGGTGCTGGCTGATACGATTGGCCGGACAGTGCTTGCGCCGACCGAAATTCCTTCCGGATTGCTGATCGCACTGATCGGTGCACCGTATTTCCTGTACTTGATGTATCGCTCCAATAAGAGTAAGTCAGTGTAGTTGAATATGTACTTGAACAGGCTGTTTCCCAGCGGATTTTCCGTGGGGAAACAGCCTTTATTATTTATTTTTCTACGTAATCATTGGACTTTATATTTACAAATCTAATAAAATAGATATAATGTTTTATATGGAACCGTCATTGATTTATAAAGCATTGTCAAACGAAACTCGTCGTCTAATTATGCTGTGGTTAAAAAAACCAGAAGAGTTTTTTGATGAACAGGCTTATCTAAAACAAGGGCTTAATTTTCAAATTGGTGTATGTGTGGGAGATATTCAGGCTAAATCGGGACTTGCGCAGTCTGTGATTTCAAGTTATTTATTAACGATGCAAAAATCCGGTTTGTTAGAGTCTGAGCGTATTGGGAAGTGGACGTACTATCGTCGGAATGAAAAAACAATCCGGGAATTTGCCGAGTACGTTCAAAAGGAACTATAAACAGAAAGGAGGTTTTTTTTCACATTACATATCTACAAATCTATATATATATATATAATTAAATTGGAGGCTTATAATTAAAATGAAAAAGGTTAACCCGTTACTTATTATCATTCTGGCTTTAGGCGTATTCGGCATTATTACAACAGAAATGGGGATTATAGGTGTTCTCCCCCAAGTAACTCAAAAATTCAATGTATCAGCTGCCCAGGCGGGTTGGCTCGTTAGTATATTTTCTTTCGTTGTTGCCCTTTCAGGTCCGTTCTTGACCTTACTCGTTTCCGGCATGAATCGTAAAGTTATTCTATTAACCGCTGTATTCAGTTTTGTCATTTCCAATATAGTCTATGCCTATACCACCCATTTTGAGGTCATGCTCATTTTTCGTGTTATTCCTGCTATTTTTCATCCTGTCTTTTTTTCGGTCGCTCTCGTGACTGCATCTCATCTTGTCCCCCCTGAAAAGAGTAGTAAAGCCGTCACCAAGGTTTTCGCTGGAATTACAGTAGGATTTGCGTTTGGCGTGCCTTTGACTTCCTATCTTGCTGAAAAGATATCGTTAGAAGCTGCTTTCTTGTTTGGAGCTGTCGTAAGCATGATTGCATTTGTGGGAATACTCGTATGGCTTCCTTCCCTGCCCGTTCAGGAAAAGATGTCTTATGGCAAACAGCTTGGTATATTACGTAAACCTCAATTGTGGTTCAACATTGTGACTGTTATTTTTATCTTTGCAGCTATGTTTTCGGTGTATAGCTACTTTGCCGAATATCTTGGAGAAGTAACTCTTATGAACGGGTCATGGATCAGTATGATGTTGATGGTCTTTGGAATCGTCATGATTTTTGGAAACTTTTTATTTGGAGGATTATTACATAAAAATCTGACCAAGACCGTCATCATGTTCCCATTGCTATATATGGTCATTTACGTATTCACTTATGCTCTGGGAGCTTCTTTCCTACCGATGATTGTGGTTGTACTCATTTGGGGGGCCGTGCATTCCGGGGGGCTAATTATTAGTCAAACATGGTTAACCACTGAAACGAAAGAAGCTCCAGAGTTTGGTAACAGTCTGTTTGTCTCATTTTCTAATCTGGGTATTACGATAGGGGCTGCTATGGGCGGGTGGTTTATCTCTCACTTGGGAATACACCAGCTCATCTGGAGCGGAATGATGTTTGCACTGCTAGCGTTTTTATCTATGATTATAAAAATAAAAATGTTCAATTCGAATGCAGCGGAAGCCAGCGTGCGTTAAAATATGGAGAGACATTAGAAAAGTACTCTACAAGATGACCATAAAATGATGCATGGGGTGATGTTGATTGCATATCGTATGGACTTCGATCTTAATGACATTCGTAATCGTTAGCGGGATCTTGGCGTTGCTCATCTGGGGAGTGATATCCTTAATTAAGCGTTTTCGCTAATCGCAATGAGGGAGTAGACATCTCTATGTGTTGAATTTATATTATCTAACTGGGAGGAATAGATGAATATTCGAATGTATCATGATCTGGAGGCTCCATTGGAGGAGGAAATTTGGACTCTTGGAGAGGAAGCTGCTCATACACTCCCATTAGATAGCAACTTGGCCGAAGAAAAAGCACAGAGGGCTTGGGATCTAATACCCGAGCCTAAGCATACATGGGGCATCACAGGTGTAACCTTGCATCAATACGTTCAAATTCTCAATTATAACGGGCATACTCAGCGATCAGTAGAGCTTTTAAATGAGGAGATTTTAGATTTGGAAGGTACAGGGCACCGGATTATACATGCTCAACCTTATATTCAGATGGCGGAAACACTTCTTCATCAGAGCAACCCTGTATTAGCTCATAAATATCTCAAGAAGGCACACTCGATTGGAAGTGCAAGAGCATTTCGGGACCAGCCCAAGCTTTATCTCGAAATGGTAAAAAGTAAAGCTCTGGATGAACAGGATATATTACTTCGATTTAAGGCATTGGATGTGAATGCCAAACTTCTAAGCGATTTAAAGGATAATTAATAACCAATGTAATGACCTCATACAGTCTGAGATAAAATGCTGATCTGGATACGACGGACTAATGGGCTTCAATATTATTTATGGGGAGGATCAATGCATTGAAATTAAAAGAAGTGCTCTTAGGCACCCACAGTTTCGAAGCAATGAAAGCTTTTTACGGCTCTCTCTTGGGTTTGCAGATTACGGAGGAAGGTCCTTCGCGGTTGTCGTTTCAAGTAGGGGAATCGGTTCTTGCTTTTCAGGAATCCTCCCACATGGAAAATGAGTTTTACCATATTGCCTTTACGATTCCAACAAATAAATTCATAGAGGCAAAACATTGGGCCATCGACCGTGGGATTTCATTGATTTCAAGACCCCAAGAAGAAGATGAGTTTTTTTTCGAAAACTGGAATGCAACAGCGCTTTATTTCTATGATCCAGATCATAACCTCGTTGAATTCATTGCCCACCATACACTCGATAATGCAGTCGCTGAAGCTTTCGGACCCAACTCTATACTTCGTATAAGCGAGATTGGTCTTCCGGTCGATGATGTTCCAGAGGTATCTAGAATAATTACCGAAACGTTCCAACTTAATTCATGGGGAGGGGCTGGACAGAAATTCGCACCGCTAGGGGATGTGGAAGGTTCCTTTATTATCATAGACAAACAGCGGCCTTGGTTTCCTGATGATAGACTTCCAAGCGTGTTCAGCATCCGTGTCTTGATTGAAGCTCCATGCTCTGCCCGTCTTTCGCTTCACAATGGTTTGTATGAATTGAGATCAATCTAAGTTAAGGCTTCATCTCATCGCCACCACCCCCGGATTTCTGGAATGAGCCTACGAAAGAGGGAAGTCCGGGGACCACAATACATTCAGGAGAGAATAGATGAATATTAGATTGCTTCATTCAAACGAAAACTATCCGTTAGAGCTCTTGCTACTAGCTGATCCTTCGCGCCAACTTGTTGAGGAATATTTAAAAAGAGGGCAGTGTTATGTAGCAGAAATTGACCATCAAATTGTGGGAGTCTATGTTCTTTTACCTACAAGACCCGAAACAATTGAGGTGGTGAATATTGCAGTAGCGGAAGTCATGCATGGTAAAAGGATTGGGAGACAATTAGTAACCCATGCCATTGAAACAGCCCGGACACAAGGCTATAAAACGATGGAGGTGGGCACAGGGAACTCTAGCATTGGGCAGTTAGCTCTCTACCAAAAATGTGGGTTCAGAATTGTTGGTGTAGATCTAGATTTCTTTGTTAGACACAACTATCTAGAAGAAATTTATGAGAATGGCATACAATGTAGAGATATGATTCGTATGTCTCAGGATTTATAGAGCTTAATTTTCTTTGCAAACCCTTCAAAGGTATCTTAAGTAAGGTTCTGAAAGGTATATGATATTGTGCCAAAAGATGGTACAATGAATTGCGGAAAGGCTATACAATCATTGGATTGCAATAGTCCTTTTTTAATGAGCTGATATCCTAATAAGTTCCTGATAAGGGGTGGTTACTTTGTACAACACAACAACCACGATACTCACAGAGATAGCAAAACATATGAGAGATCATGATTTAATCCTAAGTGATTTAGCTAGAGCAGCGGAAATGAATCCGGGCACCATGAGCAGTATTATTAATGGGAACCGCACACTTTCAGTGGATCAGCTAGATCGAATTACACAAGCGATGGGCTACCCCGTTGGTTACTACTATGAACGCTATGTGTCTGAGTATTTAGCAGAGGCTAATCCGAACTGGCGTCGTATGAGTCCTTTCATACATAATTGTGCAAAATTGAATAAACTGGACTGTATTCATGAAGTTGTTAATTTATTGATGGATAAGTTAGGCTATTCAGAATCTTTATTTGAGCTTGCGGAAGAACTATTTCATGAAAAAATGTATCAAGCGGCAACCATACTTTATGAAAATGTGGCTGTAAGTGAGAAAAAGCAATATTCAGAACGTCTGGCTATGTGTCAGTACCGTTTGTTCCATACAAGGCAAGGAGATAATCAAGAGAAAAACTATGAAGCAGCCGTTCAATTTGAAATATACGTTGATCGACTAGATGAGATAGAACAGTTAGATGCATTAAAAGATCTGGCGAATACATACCGTTTATTACGAAAATGGGACAAAGTAGAATTATTCGCTAAAGCTCTGGGAGACAAGGCCAAAATTCAATATAACATGGAGCAACAACGGCATCCATCCAAAAAAGAAAATGCAAAGAAACCGAGCTTTCCTCTGTTTGCTTATTGGGCTTTTTCTCATTTACTTCGTGCACAAGCATATGACGAGAGGAAAGACTATGAAATGGGACTTCATCATATCAAAAAATATGCTGATTTAAGCTGGGTTTTGGATACAGATGAAGAAACATTGAAATGGAAAAATAAATATGAGGATTGGGCGGTAGTAAATACTTATGTAAATAAGCTTCTTTCAGGCGAAGAGAGCGTACTTCCCGAGTATGTAGCTTATATTTCTTCAAGGAAAGATGAGGTTCTTCCCGCACTTGATAATATCATCGAGGCAGCTAATCGATACCAATTTGATGTAGATGATATTTTAGAGCAATTCAAGGAGGACATTTCATCTTATTTAGAACAACAAAAAATCGAAGGCTTTTATACTCAAAGATTCATAACAGAGCGTTTTATACATTTTTCTAAGGAATTATCAGTCTACTTTTTGACTAAAGGAAGATTTTCTGATGGCTTTAAATTTTTATTAAATTGTTTGGAAAAATCTACATTAATCAATAATAAATCATATATAATTAAATGTATGAGGCTTTTTGAATCTTATCAGGAGCATTCATCATTTGAGACGAAGACAGCCTACAGAAATTTGATTAATGAGGTGGATCAAGATGAAGCGTAAAATAATTCTGACCTTTTTAGCAACCAGCTTTATGTTAATAGCAATAGTTACTGTCCCTTTACTTTTTCATGATCAAGGACATGGCTATCAACCGAGTCACCATGGCGAAATGTAATTATTCCGAACAGAAAAAAGATGCTTGATATTTAAAACACTTAAAAGGTACAGAGTATAAAACCAAATGGATAATGGAACAGGTTAGATGGAATGATTCCGTCTAGCCTTTTTATTGCGTGTTTTGCTGTATATAGCAAAATGAGGAAATCTCCTTTCGGAAATATATGTAAAAAAGTATGAAAAATAATGTGTGCTGTTGTGAACAACAAAGGGTATATGGCTTTGTTCTAAAAGACGGTACAATGATGGGATAAAGTAATTTTTACTAACTGTTTCTCATTAAATGGTTTAATTATGTATTATATGTCGAGTTTATGTTGAAAGGGTGGTTTATCTATGGAGATCACACCTACGATTAGAGCAGAAGTACAAACCTATCTGATACGGAAAAGCTTAACCATGACCGAGTTTGGTCACATGATTGATTTGAATGTAGGTACGGTTAGTGGCATTGTGACGGGCAACCGGTCTATTTCTGTTTACCAGCTAGATCGTATCACTATGGGAATGGATTTACCACCGGATTATTTTTATGAACGTTATATTGATGAATGTATTGAGGAAGAACCGCTCAACTGGCGAAGAATCAGTCCTTTTTTGTACCGCTGCGCGGAGTTAGGGCGACTTGATTGCTTGCGAAGAGTTGTAGGTATGTTGCTAGATAATCCTGTTTATCTTCCTTCACTTTTTGAAGTAGCCGAGGATTCTTATAAAAAAGGTTATACTGAAACAGCGGCGTTCCTTTATGAAAATGTAGCAGAAGGGGAAAAGTATCAGTATTCAGAACGCTTGGCCGTTTGCCAGTATCGATTGTTTACGATTCGTATGGGAGACGATCAAGAGAAAAACTATGATGCAGCCATTCAATTTGAGCCTTACATTGAACGGTTAGATGAGACAGATCAGTTAGAGGCGTTAAAAGAATTGGCGAATACATACCGCTCGTTACGAAAATGGGACAAATTAGAATCATTCGCTAAAGCTCTTGGAGATAAGGCTAAGATTCAATACAATTTGGAAAAAAAACGGCATCATATGAATAAAGACAATTCGAAGAAACCCAAATTTCCTTTGTTTGCGTATTGGGCATTCTCGCATTTACTTCGGGCAGAAGCTTGTGAAGGAAGGAAAGACTACGAGCAAGCACTTCAGCATACTTATGCTTACGCCGATTTGAGTTGGGTGAATGCTACAGATGAAACTGCTTTGAAGTGGAAGAGGCAATATGAAGACTGGGCAGTAGTAAATACGTATGCAAATAAGCTTCTTTCTGGTGATAAGGGCGTTCTTCTCAATTATGTAAATTATATTTCTTCAAGAAAAGAGGAAGTTCTTCCCGCGCTTGATAATATGCTTGAAGCGGCAAATCGATATCATTTTGATGTAGATGATATTTTAATACAATTTGAAGGAGAAATTATCTCCTTTCTGGAGCGGGAAAAAGTGGAAGGGTTGTATACTCAACGCTTCATAACGGAGCGATATACTGATTTCTCGAGGGAATTAGCAATCTATCTTTTGCGTAAAGGGAAGTTTTCAGACGGTTTTACATTTTTGCTCAGCTGTTTGGAAAGGTCCGCTGAAGTTAATAACAAAATACAAGCAATTAGATGTATGAGGTTGTTTACACATTTTAAAGAACATGCATCTGCTCACACGAAGGAAGTCTATGGAAATCTAATTAAAGCGGTTAACGAAGATGAAGAGTAAGCTGAGCCCACCATTCCAGTTTTATGTTAGTAGCAATAGAAGCTCCTTCTATTGAGCATTAAGAGAATGGCTCCATTACGGACTGACAGGTCCCTGCGAGGAATCTACAAATAAAAATGTTCTCAAGTTCAAAACCACAGCCATTAGAAGGAGTAAGAGTATGAAGACAGATAAAATAATTGATACCTACTATGCTGGATTTGAAGGAGAACCAGAAATAAGAGTGATTTATACAAATTCAGAAGAGCTATGTATTGAAGATATGGAATGGATACTTTGATACATTATTGGATTGTTTGGTTCAACTAGAATCTGCACAAAGTAATATACTAAGTGAATATTATGCCCACTAAGGCTGGTATGAGGAAAGTTCATGGGAAGTGGAAAATATTGGAGACACCCTACAATTAATTGATTCATTTGATATTAAATATTTGACTAAGGAAGAAGCGAAAAGTTTGACTAATATATTACCTGATACGGCAATGTGTTCATTGAGTATGATTAATATTTTATAAGCTTGCTCCTAAACATTAAAATGGGAGTAGGCTTTTTTGCATAGTTAGTCAATCAAATAAAGGGTACGAATTTTTGAACACAGCATACAACAATATTTCCGATATAATCCTTCAAAGTCCATCTTAGTTTCTAGACGATCATATTATTTGTTTTCATGATGTTTATAATTATAAATCCCATCATCTACTCCTTTAACAGGGGCTTGGTTATACTGAATGATTTTACTCTGCTCTTTTTTATTAAAATACCTTGAATTTTTACAAGATAGCTGAGTATTTCTTTTTGAGTATGACTTTAGTTGTGTAGCTACTAAGTATCCAAATGCTTGCAAATATAATTATGTTGGGATTATGGGAAATCTACTTATTTCCTTTTATACATAAAAAAACGATTGTATAGACCACTCCAGCAATGAGGCTTAGTATAAACGAGCTTGATAAAGTTCTGTAAATAAAGGTAGAAGTGGGTACTGTATAAAATTCAAACATACCGTTGATTGAAAAACTCATTGTTGTTGGCCCCTTAATAAAGGAATAATATATTCCTACAAAAAAAACGTAAAACAAATACTTAATTATAATTTTTTCAAATTTACTCATTTACTAGCCTCCAATAATGTTTATGGAAAAGGAGAATTTGTGTACTATGAAGCCATTCAAATTAGTATAGGAAAAGCCTAGTATTTAAAAGAAATCCTTGTTAAGCTCCCTCGAAATGATTAAGTTTTCTCACTCAAACTCATGAATTCGCAGGATTTCACCTTTAGTTTA
>RCUF01000470.1_pt1 | contig 12315 bp, 7 predicted proteins | sample 2166311 | NCBI WGS metagenome assembly RCUF01 (sample SAMN09932608, study PRJNA488358) | compost metagenome | feature: garden; material: soil; isolation source: compost soil in 4-hydroxybenzonitrile-enriched culture | place: Germany: Experimental Botanical Garden Goettingen | collected 2016-01-27
CATTTCTACTTTAAAAAAACTGTATTTTTGCATACTTTTCCTGATCTTGTACCTGTTTTTACTAATGACGTTGTTCTTTCTTTAGTTCAACTTATATAGAAAGACATAAAATGCAAAATAATATCCTATATACTTCCAAAAAATATATATTATGCATAACATTTGAACAGTAAATATTTAGCAACATAACCTATGATATAAATAAGGTGGTGTGTAATTATGATGAACAGTTTTGAGTTTAATAGTAACTCTGAATATATAAAGTGTAGAATTGAAGAAGAAAGAGACGGACTTAATGAGCTCGTCATGAAATACGGATTTCGAGACGTACGTGTACTCAAGCAATCTATGGAGCTTGATAAATTGATTAATTCATATAATAAAGCAAGATATAACGATAGTAGATATACCAAGAAGCTAACGGTTGAAAGTAGTCGACTTCTTGAAGAGATAAGATATAGAGCTTGAAGAATATTGGATGCTAAGTCTCGTATTCGCTCAGAGCTGCATAATGTAGGATTATATGATGTTGCAAGAACCGTCCGGATTACGGACGGTTCTTCTGTTTTGGTAGTGCTATGGCTAAAATCGGAAAATGATTTCTCTAGTAATTAGATTATTATTTACATTGTTGATATAATGTTTACATTTGTAAAACATTTATAGAGAAGAGATGAAATACAGATGGGGCTTCGTACGATTTCAGATAGAAGTAAATTTATAGGTATATATATTCTATTACTTCTTAAAGTTATATTGCTGCGTGTTTTTGTTTTCGGAGAAACTGGGTGGAAGAGTTTGCCTGCCGAAGCATTGTCTATATTAGTCTTGTTTTGCGCTGTGGAGCTGATATTTTCTGTAAAAAGAAAAGGTATTGTCTATCAGATTTTTAACTTTCTGTTTTCGTTTTTGCTTTTTGCTGTCACGCTGTATTATGCGCATTTCGGAACCGTGCCGACTTATGTTGTATTAAGCGAGCTGAATCAGGTTCCGCAAATCCGCGCTAGCGTCAATGCATTACTGCGGCCGGAGCAATTTTTATACTTTGCCGATTTTGCTGTACTTGCATTATGTAGAATCGTGAGCCTTGTGCTGGCACGGCGTAAATCCACAAGAGGAGGACTCCGTTTTCAGACAGCAGATGCGAAGCCGGTAAGAAACGGTCGGATTTGGAAGCTAAGCGTAGCAGTCGTGATGATTATCAGCATTGCTATATCGGTTGTTTCTGTGCGATCCGGCGGCAAGGTCGATAATGAGCTGTTTCGTGCAGAGAAGATAGGCTTATTGAATTTCCAGATCGATGCGGCTCTTCGTAATTATGAAGAGAAAAAAATGATTGCAGAGGGGAATTTGCAGGAGACAAAAACTAAAATTTCAGACTTGCAGGCAAGTTACTCATATCGCGACGATTCACAAGCTGGCGGTAACGGGGAGCTTAAACCCCAATATTTTGGGGCAGCAAAAGGAAAAAATCTGATTGTGATTCAGATGGAATCTTTTCAAAATTTCCCGATTCATCTGTCAGTCGGAGGGCAAGAGGTTACTCCTGTACTGAATGGGCTAATCAAGGAAGGGATTTATTTTCCCCATGTGTACCAGCAAATTGGCCCGGGCAACACCTCGGATGCTGAATTCATGTCTAATACGTCTATTTATCCTACGGCTGCAGTAGCAATGTCTAAAGGCTACGGTAACAGGGAGCTGCCCAGCTTGCCTCGTTTATTGCAGAAGCATGGTTATGTGGCGAATACGTTTCATATTAACAATGTAACCTTCTGGGATCGGAATAAGCTGTATCCTGCATTAAATTTTGATCAATATTATGACAAGCCTTACTACAATAATGATCATTTCAACAATTTCGGCGCATCTGATGAAGAAATGTATCGAGTTGGAATGGAGAAGCTGAGTGAAATTCATCGTCAGGGTAAGTCCTTTTATGCCCAATTTGTAACAACGTCGAGCCATTCTCCTTTTATAGTACCGGAAGACAGACGTCAGATTAAGCTGACCTCTGATCTCGAAGGAACGAATCTTGGTAATTATATTACGGCTGTTAATTATACGGATTATGCGATTGGGAAGCTGATCGGGCAGTTGAAGGAAGCTAATATGTGGGATGATACAATGCTTGTTATTTATGGCGATCATTTCGGGCTTCAGCCAAGCGATACAAGCGCAGAAGAAATTAAGTCTAAGCTTGGAATTCCATATGATAATATAATTAGTAGATTTAACATTCCTTTTATAGTGCATATACCTGGCCAAAATCTTGGTATTACATCGGATCAGTCCGGGGGGCAGGTTGATATGATGCCTACGATGGCTAACTTACTCGGTATCTCTCTGAACGATGAAGGTTTTACCGCATTGGGACAGGATTTGCTGAATATTGATCATAACGTATTCGGTATGCGGTATTATCTTCCTACAGGATCATTTTTTAACGATGAGATTCTGTTTATGCCGGGTCAGGGATTTGATGATGGTTCTGCAATATCATTGGACACATTACAGCCAGTTAGTGATTTCTCAAGCTATCGCAGCGACTATGACTATGTTACGCAATTGATGAAGCTGTCTGATGAATATGTAAAGCTGTTGCCAAAACGTCATTAATAAGGAATTGTAATGTTGAAGTAGCAGTTGGAGGCGAACGGAATGGACGGAATGGCTAGTATGGACAACGCCAGAAGTGTAGGGGATACGATCAGCACGATTCGACAAATGAAGGTAAAAGGGATTAATATAGGCAAACCTGTCGTAATGACGTATCAGAACAAGGAAATAATGAGCGGTTTTCACAAAACTCCGATTGATGAGCGGATTTATTTGTCATCTCTTAACTTTGATGGTGATGGACAGGGGGATTTGAAGCATCATGGCGGAGTAGATAAGGCGGTATGTGTCTACCCGTTCGAAAGGTATGCTTATTGGGAACAAGAGCTGGGATTGTCTTTGACGCTGGGGGCGTTTGGAGAAAATGTAACCACTGAAGGTATGCTGGAGGATCAGATATGCATCGGTGATATTTTTCAGTTCGGAGAAGCTGTCGTTCAGGTAAGCCAGCCCAGACAGCCCTGCTATAAAATCGCTGCCCGATACGGAGTGAAGGAGCTTCCTGCAATGGTTCAGGAAACGGGATATACCGGATATTATTTAAGGGTGCTTCAAGAGGGATGGGTTAATCCAGAGGATACACTAACGCTAAAACAACATCATGCAGCCGGAATTACTCTCCAGTATGCCAACCAAATGATGTTTCATGATAAGGAAAATGCGGAGGGAATCCAGACTATTTTGGACGTGGAGGAATTGTCCTCAAGCTGGCGTGACACCTTTACTAAACGGCTTGGCTCATTGTTAAATGACTAAAGCTCGGTATTCAAATTGCAGGGTTTTATTTTTTGAACTTTAGTCGCATTCCCTTTTGCCCTAAAAAATGGTATATCAAGAAATAAAGTTAATTCAAAAAAGGAATCAGCATCATTTTTGGGTAATTTTAATTATAAGCTGATTCATGGAGAAACTTTTTTCAGCCTTAATACGTCATTTAATCAGCATTAATTTTATCACATCTGTTTATTACGGGTGTAGGAGGATGAAACGGTGAGGAAAATATGGACTTCTTTTTTAGCAGTTATTTTAGTGGTGCCTCTGCTGCTGCAAACAACTGCTCATGCGGATTCAGCAATAAATGTCTACATTGATGGATCTCCGCTGAAGACGGATCAAGCACCAATCATGGTTCAAGGGCGTGTCATGCTGCCGCTTAGAGCTATCTTTGAAGCACTGAATGCTACGGTCAAATGGGATCAGAAGGCTCAAATGGTTACAGCTATTAAGGGAGATACCACGATCGTATTAAAAATTAAATCCAAGGTTGCGACAATTAACAATCAGGCAGTAACATTGGATGTTCCAGCTCAGTCGATTAAGGGGAGAACGATGGTTCCCGTAAGATTTGTGAGCGAGGCCCTTGGTCAAGAGGTAGGGTGGAACTCCAAAACGAAGAGAGTAACTATTACCAGCTCCGACAATAGCGGCGGTAATGGGAATGTAGGCAATCCAAGCGCCGTGTCTTATGTAACGCTTCGGAATAATGGCAGCAATGGAGACGGAAGAGATTTGGAAGTGAGCTTTGGTAAGTCATTTAACGAGGCTTCTGCTGTTGATCATTACCGGGTTTATCTTGTGAAGGCAGGAAATGCTTCATGGTTTAATCTGAGCGCGACAGGCAAAGTATCAACGGGCAACTATTCGACGCTTTTGCCAACGGGTTCAGATCAATCCCTCAGGCTGTTATCCTCGACACGTGATGTAGATGGCGCTGTAATCAAAGCCAACCAAAGTTATGTAGCTTTTGTGCTGGCTGTAGCCAAAGGCAATGCGACTAATGCACTATCCGCTGCTTCGGGCACAGTTACGTTGGACAGCGGCGCTTCAGTAGCTGCGGCTACGAATGTCAAGGCGTCCGATGTGAGTGATTATGGTGACGGTCGGGATATTTCGGTAAGCTTTACCCGTGCACAGAATGATAGCAATATAAACAATTATCGAGTATTAATCGTCAAAACGAAGGATGTCAGCAGCTTCAATCTGTCCACTGCGAACAACGCTTCGAGCCAATCGTATATTATTGTAAATAAATCAGGAAGCAATACTTCCTTAAAAGGAACATTAAACTCTAATTCGCGTGACACGTCCGGAGAAATTATCAAAAATGGCGTGGCATATACCGCTTATGTTCTCTCAGTGAGTAATTCGAGTACGGAATCAAACAAATTGTCATCTGGCTCATCTTCTTTTACACTTAACGCCAGCGCGATAAGCACTCCAACAATCACACAGGTTAGAGATCAAAGTGATAACGGAGATGGGCGGGATCTGCGGATCAGCTTCACTAAATTATCGGATGAGTCTAAAATATCCGGTTACCGGGTTTTTGTCGTGAAGGCTAGTGACTATACTAATTTTAATTTGAGCAAAGCCAATTTGGTATCGAGCTCCAACTATACGACATTCAATAAGAAAAATTACAACTTCGATGAATCTTTGTCTTCCAGTGCAAGGGATGTTGATGGAGCGACAATACGAACTGGAGTAAGCTATCGTGTATTTGTAATGGCTGTTGGAAGCGGCAGTTACACAGGAAACAACACTCTGTCTTCACCATCCAGCGCTGTTACTTTATCGAATAATTACTCTGTTGGAATGGTAACCAATATAAATGTGAGCGATGTCTACGATAACAATGATGGTCGGGATTTGTATGTGTCGTATACTCGTCCATCGGATGAGTCGAATATTAGCAGCTATCGTATTCTTGTCGTTAAAACATCAAATGCCGGGAGCTTTAATCTGAGTAAAGCCACCGCGGTATCCGGATATAATTATTACACACAAGCGAGTGTAGGTTCTAACTTCAACCAAGCACTTGCATCTGGGGCGAAAGATGTTGACGGCTATAAAATTCAAAATGGTGTGAGTTATACTGTATTTGTTCTGTCAGTAGGCAAAGGAAGCTATAACGGGACTTACACTTTGTCAGCTAAATCAAGTCCAATTACGCTAAGTAACAATTACACCGTTGGAAAAGCGACTAACATAACAGTTAATGATATTAGTGATCATAATGATGGTCGTGATTTGGAAGTGGCATTTACTCGAGCATCTGATGAATCCAATATTAGTAATTACCGGATTATGGTCGTGAAATCCTCCAATGCTGGAAGCTTTGATCTGGCAAAAGCGAATCTAGTCAATAGCTATAACTATACTGAGGTGAATAAAGGCAGCAATTATAAACAGTCGTTATCCTATGGTGCTAGAGACGTAGATGGAAATGTCATTCAAAACGGAGTGAACTACCGCGTGTTTGTATTGTCGGTAGGAACCGGCAGTTATGCGGGGAATAACGCTTTGTCTCTGGGGTCTTCTTCAACTATTACTTTAAGCTACAATTATAATATTCTTCCTGTACCTTACGTAACTGTTAGCGATATTGGAGATAATAATGACGGTCGCGATCTCGAAGTGTTTTTTAATAAGGCATCCGACGAAACGAGCATTAATCATTATCGTATTCTCGTAGTGAAATCTGCAAATGCGGGCAGCTTCAATTTAACAAAAGCGAATGCAGTTAACAACAGCAGCAACTATACGCAAGTGGCAAAAAGAGGAGATAACATTAAGACGGCTTTATCGAGCGGTGCTAGAGACGTAGATGGAGCGACCATCCGCAATGATGTTCCATATCGTGTTTTTGTTCTCTCTGTAGGCAGTGGAAACAACAATGCTCTGTCTCAAGGTTCCTCGGAAATTACGTTGAGTATGAGTAATGCAGCTGAGGAGGTTACTGGGCTATCCGCAACATTAGAAGGAAATACGGGCAGCTTTAGCGATATTAAGGTTAGCTTTAATAAGGTGGCTAATGAGAACAAAATATCGGAATATCGTATTTTAATTGTACCCTCGTCCTCAATAGGTAATTTCAAAGTACAGGATGCCAACAATGTAACGGTAGCTGACAATTATACTCGAGTTGCCCCTAGGGGATCAAATGTGAGTCAGTCACTACAAAATTCGAGAGATGCTTACGGTAATGCTGTTAACACTGACACCACATATCAAGTTTTGGTGCTGTCAGTAGCTAAATCGGGCAACCCTGCGGATAATACCTTGTCTCGTGCTTCTAATCAAGTGAGGGTTAATCCGAACCCGGATACGGTTTCCATACCTGCTGTGTCAGATGTAAAAGTTACATCCGATGCATCGGGCATAACTGTGAGCTTCACTGAGCCAGCGGCAAAACAAAATATTGCTGAATATGCCGTCATTGCTGTGCCAAAGGGCACGGCGCTTGATCTTGCAACAGCGAGAAGTGCATATTCTGACGGAAAAGCGCTGAAGGTCAGAGACGGTGCAGCACAAATAGTAACACAGGACGTATATGGTGCGCCTATTAATAATACGAAACTAGAATACGACATTTATGTGCTGTCAGTTCCTAATATGATTAACGCTAAAATTCCGGCTTTGTCACCTTCCTATTCTGCAGGGCTTTATGTACCTCCTGTTCAACCGGAAGTGACACCACCGGCATCATTACCACCAGTAGTGACACCGCCAGAGCAGCCGTCCGTCCCGGTTACACCTCAATAAGTACTCTGATGACGCTATCGATATACATTTACAAAGAAGGAGCGACCCGTTATGGGCCGCTTTTTCTTTGTGAAATAAATAGGCGAAAGGTTTATTTGACAGGCAGAGCTGCCTTCGGTACCTTTATACTAACCATTTGATGAATGTAGGAGAAAGAGTGCTTATGAAAAAAGTAGGACTAGTCATGAGGAAAATACAGTTTACCGAATCACAGGGACCACGGGTGTTTGCGGAACGGCTGCGAGATTTGGCTGCGCAGCTTGGAGTAGAGATCGTTTTTATCTCCCCAGAAAGACATGTCAGTGGACATGATTGGATCGCAGGATATGAACATGAAAAAGGGGACTTGGTCAACTATGATATTGTCCTTGATCAAATGTATTCAGCGGGTATTGATCATGTTATTTATACTGTATCCGGTTTTACCTTCTTAAAGATGTTTATTAAAAATAGTGTGCTGTTTCCACATAGTTTTCCTGATCCTGCTCTAACGGGTTATGAAATGATGAAGCCATTTTACGGAATCGTGGACAAGGCTATTGTTCAGACAGAGTTTTTGAAACGACAGATGAACGAGGTTTATGGTGTAAGTGATGTGGATGTCATTCCTATCGGGTTTAGTGAGCAGCTGGCAGAGGAATACTTTGATCCTAGCGCCATTGTGGGCAACCGTGTCCTCTGGATTGGAAGGGATGAGGAGAATCGCCGCCCTGATCTGGTATTGGAGTATGCACGGCGCAATCCGGATAAGGAAGTAATTATGGTGTTTGGCGGCATGAGATATAAGGAAAGTATGAAAAAATACGATATCCCGCACAATGTTAAATTGAAGTTCGCCTTAACTCAGAGTGAAGTTTTTGAACTCATGAACTCATCAAAAGTATACTGGAGCAGCTCCAAATTTGATACTTTCGCGATGCCGCTGACCGAAGCACTTGCTATGGGCAAAATCGTCATTAAGCCGGAGCATCCTTGTTATGATCATATTAGCAGTCATCATGCATTTGCAGGCAATGAGAAGAACTGGTTTGAATTAATCAACATGGCGATAGCCTCACCTCTCAAATATTCGATGGACAATCGGGACTATGCCTTCTCGAAGTTTTCAAGCTCGGTGATGAAGGAAGGCTATCGTGATTTCTTTGATCGGTGGCTACGTTAAAAAAGACCGCTTCTCTGCATTAGATAGGTGCATCAGCAGAAAAGCGGTCTGTTTGATTAGTCTGAATGTGCAGCAAGCAACTGTGCCGTGGAGCAGCTATCAAGCGGACGGCTAAAGTAGAAGCCTTGAATTTGATCACAACCATGCTGACGCAGGAAATGGAACTGCTCTTCCGTCTCAACACCTTCGGCCAGCACGGTAAGTCCTAGTGATTTACCTAATTGGATGATGGATAACAGAAGAGAGTTATCTCTTGTAGATGTAGGTGTATTTTGAATGAACGTACGGTCGATTTTCAACACCTGCAAAGGCAGTTCTTTTAAATAATAGATAGAAGAATAGCCTGTACCAAAATCATCGATAGACAATGAGATTCCCCGGCTTTTCAAAAAGTCCAGCTTATCTTTGATCATGACGGGTTCATTCAGCAGTGATTCCGTCACTTCAAGCTCCAAGTATTTAGGATCAAGTCCGGTTTCCTGAAGTGCACTTTCTACAGTTTTTACGAATTGTGGATGTCTGAACTGGATTGCCGATACATTGACGGACACTGGTAGCTTGGGATGTCCGGCATCCTGCCACATTTTGTTAGTTCTGCATGCTTCACGCAAAACCCATTCGCCAAGCTGAACGATAAATCCGCTATCCTCTGCAATGGGTATAAAAGCTGCCGGAGATATGCGTCCTTGCTCCGGATCATTCCAGCGAATCAACGCTTCTAGTCCTGTAAGAGTACGCGTCTCCAAATTGATTTTCGGCTGATAAAACAGCTCAAATTCCCCTTCAGCCAAAGCGCGCGGCAATTTCTTTTCAATTTGTACGCGCTCCAATAATTTATCCATTAGGTAATAATCAAAATAATGCGGATCGTGCAGCGATTCGTTTTTTGCTTCTTTCATAGCTAATTCCGCATGCTTGAGCAGGAGAGTAGCCTCGGGACCGTCATCCGGGTAGATGCTAATACCTGTGCCAAAGCCGATCGTAATTTCTTCTCCAAATAAAATGTAAGGTTTATTTAATGATTCGCTTAAGTCACTAGCCATTTTATGTATTTGCAAAGGATCAGACAAACGGGATAATAAAACAATAAATTCATCAGCAAAGCTGCGGCAAATCGGCGTGCCTTCATCGAATGTTTCACGCATTCTGTCGGCGACGCTCTTTAGCAGGTCGTTACCTGCTCCTTCACCATAGCTTTCATTAATATAACGGAACCGGTTAATATTGACGCGCAGAACGGCAGCGGTCTTCTTCTCCGCTTCTGTAGTGATCAGCTCTGCTTTCATAACTTCCCGGAATCGGCTCATATTAAGCAGGCCAGTGATTGGATCAAAATAAGAGAGCTGACGGATTCTTTGGTTGGAAGCGTCGCGCTCATCCATCTCCTTAGTTACATCGAACTGAAGCCCGATAAAATAGCTTGGCTTCCCTTCCTCATTCATAATCGGGCTGATAATGAACTGGTTCCAGAATGTACTACCATCCTTTTTGTAATTCTTGATGGTTACCGTGTCGGCGCGACCTTCCTTAATCGCCTGACGTATAACTCCCAGATGCTCCATATCAGTCTCTTCTCCCTGAAGAAACCGACAGTTCCGCATAAGAACTTCATCCCTGGAATAACCAGTTATTTGCTCAAAGCCTTGATTAACGTAGACTAGAGGGTTGTCTTTAATATTGGGGTTAGTAATAGCCATACCGACCCCCATCATATCAATGGAGCGTAATAACGCAGAAGAATTAATAATCGATTCGATACGGGTAGAATTGATTTTCTGTTCCTTTTCTATGTCCAAATGAAAGCCCCCCTTAGAATGAACCGTATTAAGATGTATGTATCAAACCGAAGACCGGTATATGGGGTACAACTACAGCTTAAGTTCATCATACATGTGGTGCATTCAGGAAATCAATGATTTTAACCACTAAAAAATAAAATCACCGTCCAAAAAAAACCAATGGTCGATTTTGGACGGTTTTTCATATACATAAAAAGTGATATATTAGGGGGATTTCTATTAAATTATTCCGAAGGGATCACGATCACTTTCTCAGCGTTTCCAATCGGTGGCAGACTGCGAGTTAATAGCGGACTGTAGAAGGGTACGATTTTAGTATCCTTGGTAAGCAGTAACCTCTTGAATCGTACCGTGGGTGCCTAACCAATCAATCGTATAATCCTTGTCCTTAACCGTGATGCGATAAGTAGGTGTTTGTGGTGGCAAGCTTAACGTAGCTATCTTCTTGGTGTAATTAACCATCTGACGAGCCTGAACGACAAACAGTTGCAGATATAACAGAAAATTAATTGAAGAGGGGAGATAAGTGATTTTTTTCATTATTGAACTACCGAATGAAGTGATAACATGAGTTTACTTAAAACGTGTAAGTTGTATTTTTTTGCATCATATTATTTTAATGCTTTATAGCGATAATGCGGTATAGTGTTGCGAATGATGATAGTTTTGCTCTTATATTTAATTTAGGAGGATTAAGATGGGAAAAACGACTGGTTTTTTAGAATATGAACGTGAAGTTGCTGTAGAGGTTAAGCCGTTAGAGAGAATATCTTCATGGTGTGAGTTTACAGTGCCCTTGGATGAAAATAAACTGAGAGATCAGGGAGCACGTTGTATGGATTGTGGCACTCCATTTTGTCATGTGGGACGTATGCTGTCAGGTATGGCATCTGGTTGTCCAGTTCATAATCTCGTCCCTGAATGGAATGATCTCGTATACCGTGGAAGCTGGAAAGAAGCACTAAAACGACTTCACAAAACCAATAATTTCCCCGAATTTACTGGACGTGTCTGCCCAGCCCCATGTGAGGGTGCCTGTACGGTGGGTAAGCACGGTTCTCCTGTTACAATCAAGAGCATTGAGCGTGCTATTGTTGATAAAGGGTTTGCTGAGGGTTGGATTCAACCGGCAATTCCGGCAACGCGTACGGGTAAAAAAGTAGCTGTCATAGGCTCTGGACCAGCAGGAATGGCTTGCGCAGCGCAGCTTAATCAGGCAGGACATCTTGTGACCGTCTATGAACGGGCTGACCGAGTCGGCGGTCTTTTAATGTATGGAATTCCAAATATGAAGCTGGATAAAGGAATCGTGCAGCGTCGCGTAGATCTCCTTGCAGCTGAGGGTGTTGCCTTTATAACTGGAACGGAAATAGGCAAGGATATTCCTGCTGCTGAGCTGAAGCGTGATTTTGATGCTGTTGTTCTATGTGGTGGGTCTACTAAAGCTCGGGATCTGAATGTACAAGGGCGCGAGTTTAACGGAATATATCAGGCCATGGAATTTTTGACGCGCAATACGCGAAGTCTGCTGGATTCGAATCTTGACGATGGCAAATATTTATCCGCTAAAGGGAAAAATGTTGTTGTCATTGGCGGAGGAGACACTGGTACAGACTGTGTTGCTACGGCTATTCGGCATGGATGCCGCAGCGTAACACAGTTGGAGATCATGCCTCAGCCGCCGTTAACCAGGCAGCCAAGCAATCCATGGCCTGAGTACCCTAAGGTGCTGAAGACAGATTATGGTCAAATAGAAGCGATTTCGATACAAGGTGAAGATCCACGCCGATATGTAACTTCAACGAAGTGTTTTGTTGGTAATGCTGATGGCCAGGTTACTGAGGTGCATACAGTAGACATTGAATGGACAAAAACGGATTCCGGGCGTCTCATTCCAATTGAAATTCCTGGCAGTGAAAAAATTATTGCAGCCGATATGGTTTTGCTTGCTCTAGGATTCACAGGGCCGGAAGAGGGAATGATCGCAGAACTCGGCTTAGAGCAGGATGAGCGTTCTAACATCAAAGCGGAAGAGGGCAAATACAAGACAAATGTACACGGTGTATTCGCTGCTGGTGATATGCGGCGGGGCCAAAGCCTGGTTGTATGGGCGATTGACGAGGGCCGCCAAGCTGCCCGTGAAGTGGATTTATTCTTAATGGGTGAAACCCAGCTGCCATAAGCTATAAG
>RCUF01000471.1_pt1 | contig 12275 bp, 8 predicted proteins | sample 2166311 | NCBI WGS metagenome assembly RCUF01 (sample SAMN09932608, study PRJNA488358) | compost metagenome | feature: garden; material: soil; isolation source: compost soil in 4-hydroxybenzonitrile-enriched culture | place: Germany: Experimental Botanical Garden Goettingen | collected 2016-01-27
ACAACGCAGCCCATCTTGATTTTGTAGACAAAAAGAATGAGTTCCCATTTACCTGCCCCGTCGATATTCATTGTAGCTATACGATGGATCAGGTACTAGCGGCATTTGGTTATTGGAATGAGGAGCAGGCTCCAACCTTCCGTGAAGGGGTTAAGTATTTCGAGGCAGAGAAGACGGACATCTTCTTTATCACTCTGAATAAATCAGATAAAGATTTCTCTCCTTCGACCCTGTATGAAGATTACGCTATCAATGAAGTATTGTTTCATTGGCAGACCCAAAGCCGAGTCTCCGAGAATACGAAGACGGCGCAGCGTTATATCCACCACCGCACCACAGGCAATCGAATTGCCCTGTTTGTTCGGGAGTATAAGGAACAGAACGGATATACCTCGCCGTTTGTTTTTCTGGGCGAAGCCGACTATGTGAATCATACGGGCGGGAAGCCGATGAGTTTTGTGTGGCGATTGCGGGAAGCGATGCCACCGCAGATGGTGGCGACGGCGAATAAGTGTATTGGGTAGTGTGAGACCATAGGTAATATATCCTTCCGGTATAGTACAATGGTTCGGTAGAGGCTGGCCTTCGGGTGAATTAATTAAGGAAATTAAACTGTATGAGTATTTAAGTGCAGCTCTTTTATACTAAACCATATAACAATTCATGTTAAATGGTATTAAAATAACTGATAATATTTATAAGCATAAATTCGCTTTTGGTATATAAAAAATTCTCTTAAAGAGCTAAATCACTGATTCTCGTTTTGATATTGTTAAGGTAGGATATTGAAAACATTGCAGGCACAATTGAATTGCAGTAGGCGATTTTTTTGTCGAATCAGCTGTATCCCTTCTGCTGTAAGGGTTGAGTTGAGTTTTTCAAATAGACGTAAATACTTAATTAGAGGTTTGCTGCAAAATGCTCTAGTGATCTTATGAAAAAGGTTGATGTACCAATGGATTTCCAGCTCTAAAAAATGGGGTTTTATCTGAACGTAGTGGGATATAAAGGTGCATACCGATAAGCAATTGGCATTTCTCTACCACGTTTTATCTGAACGTAGTGGGATATAAAGTTAGTTCCGGTGCTGACCACGGAAACAGAATGGAACGTTTTATCTGAACGTAGTGGGATATAAAGCACATTTATCAGGATTACGCGCGGAAGCGGATCATCGTTTTATCTTAACGTAGTGGGATATAAAGTAGATATGTCCTAACGATTCATTTACAAGCTTTTTTAGTTTTATCTGAACGTAGTGGTATACATAGATGATTCAAAAACCCTAAGCGTTGTGAGCGCTACTTTTAGTACGAATATTGCTTAAAATAATTCTACGAGATATTTGGTTTTCATTAATATCTCTGCATATCTGTGCATGCAGAGAACAAAGGATAGAATAACAGTTTTTCTGCATATTATTTTCAGTGTATCTGATTATTATTGAATCATTCAATATTTTAGATGATCAAGAAGGTATTTACATATTTTTGTTGAACTTAAAATAATATTGTCTGATTGTAGTTCTATTATCCTATAAAAAGGAGGTGCTAGGAGTTTGAGACTATCTATAACATATCAGGTTCCACGCATTCCCATTAGCTACAGATTTACAATACTCTCTTTACTGAAGGAGGCAATTCAGCTAGCAGACAAGGGATATTACGCTAGTTTATATGTGCAGAATGAATTCAAAATGAAGCCATTCTCGACTGCAGTTTATTTAAGAGATTTTGTTTATAAAGAACAAGAAATTCACCTGAAAAGTCTGACCATAACCATATCTAGCTTTGATATGGCGTTTATGTTACATGTTTTTAACGGTTTACAACGTTTGGGTAGGTATAACACATTCGGAGAAGAGTGGGTTCGTACAGATATTAAAATGTTAAAAGAGGTTGAAATTCACGGTGAACATGCCTATTTCTCAACCTTATCTCCTATTTTAATAGAGAATAAAGAAGGAAAGCCTGTTCATCCTACCGAGGCCTCATATAGAGATGAGTTCAGTTACTATGCTGCATTGCGTATTCGTGAATTAACTGGACGTGAACCTTATCGGAAGGTAAATATCGAACCTCTAGCGATGAAAAAAACGGTTATCCGTGAAACGAATTCAATATTTCGCAAACAAGGGAAAGAAAACTCTTTTCTTTACTTCACTGCATATCGGGGACAATTGAAGTTAAGTGGTCACCCAGACGATCTTCAATTGTTGTATCAAGCAGGGGTAGGTAAAAGAGCTTCTCAATCGTTTGGACTATTGGAATACATTCGTGAGGAGTAAGTAGTCATGACTGTTTCAATCGAGATTGTCGCCGAAGACTGGATGATGACAGCAGGGTTGATTGGTCTGACGCGATTGTTTGACAAGGAAGAATATCCTCATTTTCAGACAGATAGAGGGATTTGTTTAACAGAAGAACAGATCCGACAATTTCCTGAAAAATATATTCGTTGGATGATTAATAACCACAGTGTTGTTAAACGTGATGTTGGCCGTATGGAGTGGTCTGTCGATCAAGTTGAACGCGCAAAACTGCGCTTCAATAGTGATGCTGAACAACATGAAAAATTTACAATAATAGTAATTGAAGCTGCAAAACAGCTTCGAAAGTCTATGAGCGATCAAGCTAAGAAAATCGAAAAATACTTTTCAGATACATCAGAGTATCGAGAGCTACTGGCACTAATTGAGAGATTAGAGGTTCTTTCAAAGAATAAAGAGGCTTATATAGAAGCACATATTATTAGGCAAGCTAGAGATGCTTATGAACGGATCATGTCGGTCCCTTTTATTAACGAAAGGCTGACATTAAATTATGTCAGATCGGTTATTTTGGAACCCTTTTTTGGACAAACATCGATTTTGCAAAAGCCGTTTGCTTCTAAACCAACTCAAGACTTCATTGATCAATTAGATAAAGATTTTGCACGTCCAGCTTTACAGGATTTGCAGTTATATGCAGCAAGACAGAAGACTACAATAGAATCGGATATTCGAGCATTACTCCAAGAGCATAGTGAGACTAATGATTACTTTAAAAAGTGGTTGAAAATGATGGGGAAATTAAAAACACCTGAAGAACTGTACAACTTTTTTGAGAACGAAGTGTTATGTTGTTCATTAATAGATGGCTTGCTAGCTACACAATCCTTCGAAGAAAAAAGTTTTGTACCTTTAGGTATATCCAAGAATAATGCATTTAATTTCAGTTGGAACTTGGATAGAAATATATCAATTCCAATTAGCTCCATAGCTCGCCTTATTCTATTTACAGTTCCCATTGGACTAGCTACGTACAATCGGCGAATAGGTACAGAAGAATTTAATGAGAACAAGAGATTTTTTGGAATGGTCATGTCTCAGAACTCTTTCATAGAGATTGTAAATAATAATAATACGTATATGACCCTTCGAAGTGGTGGTAACACCATGGAAGAAGCCATTACTGGCTTACTCGATGAATCCCGGGATAAAGCGCGTAAGATACATCAGCAGTCTTATTTTTTCATCGAACTGCATTCTGAATACTTAGCTAAAAAAACATGTTTAGAATACTATCATATGCCTCCTTATCTTGCTGTATTTCTTAACTACTATGGAAAAACGTTACGGTTAATTCACCATACTCGTACTAGAGATGCTTTTCTGAGAGCTGTTCTTAAAGGGCAAGATCCAAAGGAAACAATTTATGAGCTTCTCAGGTTATCTATTAAACCCACACTCAACTCAAGTAATCCGACAGAGATTGCCAAAGTTACTGAAAGCAAGCATCTGGCAGATAGTGCTTACCATGCGATCAAAGCCAGAAAGAGAATCTTGCAGGCTAAGAAAGGGGAACAGGAAATGGCGAATTATGATAAGACGATTTCACATGTGTATTACCAAGGCGTAAATCTACGTAACCGACTGATTTCCACTCGTCCAGCAGAAGATGGAGAAGGAAAAGTTTATCAAGCTGGTGGACGCAAAAAAATAGAAGGCATTGCTTATCGATTGCTTAATGCAGCAAAATCTGGTAATAAGACGGAGTTTATGGACACTGTATTCCGTGTGTATATGTCTGCTAACACATCTAGTGCAAGGAAAAATAGTAATTCAGATAAATATATAGAAGTATCAAGTGTCTTTCTTGAAGGATTCAAAGAAAATAGTTTGGATTTTGATACGATTGCTAGTTCTTTTATCGCCGGATTACTCGGTGGAAATCCAGAAGAAGATAAGAACGAATCTAATCATTCACCATCTACTAAGGAGGCTTCCCAATCATGAGTAAAGCTCTTACATTGACTACCATATTCCGTGCCAACTCTCTGAATTATGGAGAGGGAATCGCTAATATTTCTGAGCTGAAGAAGATCCATCGTGGTAACGGAGATGTATTAACTTTTGCTTCACGTCAAAGTATTCGTTATGACATCGTCCGATTAGGTAATGAATGGTTTGGTTGGAACTTACAAACGGTAGATAAATCAAAAGGTACTCTTCAATTTCGTGATGATGTAAGTATAGCTGATTCTGTAGAGATGGATTTATTTGGGTACCTGAAGACAGACAAAAAATCACAAAAACGTCCGGCTGTTGCACGGTTATCTCATGCAGTGTCACTTGAGCCTTATCGGAGTGATATGGAGTTCCTTAATAATATGGGTTTGGCTGAACGAATTGATGAGACTCCTAACCTTGCAAATATTGAACAACATGAGAGCTTCTATACATACACATTAACCATTGATCTGGATAAAGTAGGCGTAGATCCAGCCAATAAAGATAACCCAATTGAATTATCTGCAGAAGAGAAGGTAATTCGTTTGCATCAGTTGTTAGATATTCTTAAATTGCTAAATCGTAATATCCGTGGTCGCCAGGAATCACTAGCTCCGCTGTTTGTTATCGGGGGTCTTTATCCCGTAGCAAATCCATTTTTTCTTGGTAGAGTAATGTTAGAAACTCAGACTAAAGCATGGAATCTAAATGTGAATGCCCTTGAAAATGTAGGCAAAACGACATTTGGTGGGCAAGTGATGGCTGATTACACTCGTGTAGGATATGTTTCTGGCATCTTCCATAATGAGGCTCAATTTGAGCAGTTAGGGTTTGAACATACTGGAAACGTTGAAGAGTTTTTTGCAGCTATGAAGAGTGGAATTAATGACTACTATGGAGTTTCAGTAGAATGAAGGTACTCCGATTAGAACTTTATCAACAGACAGCGTGTTATAAAAAACCGTTTGCTTTTAAAGTTGCAGAGACTTATCCTTTGCCCCCACATTCAACGGTGAAAGGTATGTTACACGCCATTTTGGAAGCTAATGAATTAATTCCGATGAAGATTAGTGTCCAAGGTAACTACGATACATTAATTACGGATTACCAGACACATTACTTTTTCAAAAGTGACAAGACCAAAGAGTTTGCTTTAACCATAGATGGATTAGGTTATGAACGTGAACTAAAGGATATAACAACAATGCCGATTTACACTCATATGTTATATGACGTCAATCTAATTATTCATGTGGACGCTGCTACTGACGTTCTTGAGAAGCTGGAACAGAAAATTCAAGAAGGTAATGTGCATCTTAGTCTTGGGCGCTGGGAGGATTTGGTGCGTGTAGATGCTTGTGAGCTTGTTGAGTTGGTAGAAGCGATGGAAGATCTGATTTTAGAGAGAAATGCTTTCATCACTCAGGATGTACTTATCGCTAATAAGTTAACTCACTTCCCCTATAATTTAAATTGGACTTATCGTGTTATTCAAGGAGTGAGGGTATGGGATAAGTTGCAGGTAGGTTATGTACAAGCTGGAGTAGATACATCCATATCCTGTGAAGATTTGTGGTTGGATACGTACGGCGATGGAGTGTTCTTTGCACAGCCTTCAACATAGACATTTAATGAATTGTAGAGAGAACCGGCTTCCGAGTTCTCTTTTTCTTACACTCATTTACATAAGTAAATTAAATATTCTCTGGAAAAGGGGAGCTTGAATTATGATTTTTTATGCAAAATCAACACCACCATTACCTTATACGGAAACGATTCAACAACATACTGAGGCGCTATTAACATGTTTTTATCAATTAAAAAATAGATATGAATCATCTCTGAAACTTATGAGCGAAAGAGATTGGCAGATCCTCTATTGGGCAGTGAAATATCATGATGTAGGTAAATATGACGCTGTATTTCAGAATAAGATTCGGCGAGCGATAGGACAGCCATCTGTTGCAACTTCTTGTAATTACAATGTTAGGCATAACCATGTATCTGTTCTGGCTATTCCATTTGGTAAATTGGGATTAAATGAGGAAGAAGAATTGATTTTAATTCAAGCGGTAGCCTTCCACCATGAAAGAGATGATAGACCGAATCATTGGGAGATAGGAGAAATTTATAAGCAACATATACTACCTTATAAAGACCAGATTAAGCTAGAGTTAGGCATTGAATTGAATCCTAAATCCATGACTTCCAAACTGAATTTAATTTCGCATATTGAGCGCATTCGCGAAAATGCAGGAGGGTTATTTCAGCGATATGTCCTTATCAAAGGCTTGCTTCATCGACTTGATCATGCCGCTTCTGCCCATGTACCTGTTGAACTTGCTACAGATATGAATGTAGGTGATCATGTTAATCATTTCATAACAAATGTCATAGGGGGTCTCCCTAATTCGTTACAAGTATTCACTGAACAACATCAGCGTGAACATGTTGTTGTTGTCGCACAGACAGGTATTGGAAAGACTGAAGCGGGATTATTATGGTTAGGGGCAGATAAAGGATTTTTAACACTGCCATTACGTGTCAGTATTAATGCGATGTATAAACGAATTGTTGATAAGGATAACATTGGTTTCACTCGTGCCTCTGGAAAGGATGAAATGATTGAAGAAGCTACCGGCTTACTTCATTCAACGAGTATGGATTATTTATACGATCTATTGAAAGCTGCTGATGATGATATAGAAAAAATTCATTCGCAGTCCAGACAATATGGCAATAAGCTGATTATTTCAACGATTGATCAGATACTTAAATTCCCCTTTTTTTATCTGGGATTTGAGAAGGAGTACGCAACGTTAGCTTCATCAAAAGTCATTATTGATGAGCTTCAAGCGTATGATCCACGCATTGCTGCCTTAATTATAAGGGCACTGATACTTATTGATCGTATTGGTGGATCGTTTATGATTATGACAGCGACACTGCCAGACTTTTATTGTAAAGCGTTGAAACGTAAAATGGTAAATTCTCAGCGCCCAGTAGCCTATGCTGAATTTATTGATGATTTGATGTTACGGCACCATATACAACAAGAAGATGTTTGTATCCTGGATGATAGTGTAATAAATCAAATCATAGAAGATGGAGAAAAATATAAAGTATTGGTCATCTGTAATACGGTAAAACGTGCGAGAGAATTGTATCAATTATTAAAACAAAGAAAGAGGACTAATCCAATATATCTTCTTCACTCGCGTTTTATAAAGAAGGATCGCGCGTTACTAGAGAAAAAAATAATTGATTTTGCGGAAAGTTTGGATCATGGAATTTGGGTTACCACACAACTGGTAGAAGCAAGTTTGGATATAGATTTTGATCGTATGCATACGGAGATGTCCTCATTAGATAGTCAATTCCAAAGATATGGACGATGTAACCGAAAAGGGAAAAAAACTGTAGATGAGGTAAATATAACGATCTATACCAAAGATGCTTCCGGCACAAAATTAGGAAAGAATTCGATATATCATGATGATATTTATAACCGTAGCATGGAATTGTTGAGCAGGTATCCTTCTGGAATTCTACTTGAATCGCAAAAACAACAAATGATCAAGGAATTATATGATGAGAATGAATTAGAAGGCTCATCATTCAAACAATTATTTGATGACACCTTAAGGCAATTGGAAGAACGTCCTTTGTACGAGATTGATAAGGGAGAGGCCCAGAATTTACTTAGGGATATCCATGAAATTCAGGCAATCCCATTATATTATGCTGGAACAGATGAGATCGAGGAAGCTTTGGAGTTGTGGAAATTTACCAAAGATAAAAATATTAAGCGTAGAGCGAGGCAAAGGATTGAACAATATACGGTAGGTGTTAATTATAACTTAGCAAAGAATAAGGGATTGTTATCGCCTTTTCCATTAATTTATGGCTTATATTATGTGGATATGAAGTGTAACGAAGAAACGGGATTGGATGCGAATGCTGTAACAGCGCCGATATTTTGCTAAATCTCAATGATCCTAACGGAAATGTGAGGAATCTATTATGTCGATTCGTGGAATAGAAATGCACTATTATGCAGTTTGTAAACGTAAGCTTTGGTTATTTAATCGGGGAATTGGGTTCGAGCAGCAGCATGATCGTATTGAGGAAGGAAAGGTTCTCCATGAACAAGCCTATGGTAAATTAGATAAAGAAATCAAAATTGATGATATAGCGGTCATTGATGCTGCTGACGGAGAATATATTCGGGAAGTCAAGATTAGTAGCAAGATGGAGCATGCAGATCGCTTGCAATTGTTATATTACTTGTATTTGCTAAAAGAACGTGGTGTGGTGAAAAAGGGATTGCTTAGCTATCCTAAGGAAAAGAAGACGACGGAAATTGAGCTTGGACTAGATGAAAACATGGAAGTAGTGGCAGCTATAGAAGGGATACAAAAGGTACTGGAAGGAAAATTGCCAAGCTATAGAAAGCTAAAGGTTTGTGCTAAATGTGCATATCAGGATTTCTGTGAATCTGGTGAAGGCGGGGATGATATATGAGTAGTGGAAGGGATGTATTTATTTTCTCAACAGGCAAATTGCATCGCAAGCACAATACGTTATATTTCACAGATGAAGAAGGTAAATCACGTCCATTACCGATTGAGCAAACAGAGAATCTGCATCTGTTTGGTAATATAGATTTTAATACCTCGCTATTACATGTTCTAACTCAGCATGACGTAAAATTACATATTTACAATCACTATGGGTATTATGATGGTACCTATTATCCTCGTAATTCACGGGTGTCGGGTTACACTGTTGTTCGTCAAAGTGAGCATTATCTAGATATTAGTAAGCGGCTGATTTTAGCTAAGGCCTTTGTTCAGGGTGGTGTACATCATATGATAAGAAATCTTCGGAAGTCAGGAGAAGAGACGAGAGCTCACATAGATACTATCAATGCTAAAGTCACACTCTTGGATAATGCAAACAGCATACCAGCGGTTATGGGAGTAGAAGGACAATGTCGTCAAGTATACTATGAAGCATTTACATTATTGGTAAAGAATAACTTCACTTGGGTAAGTCGAACCAGACGTCCTCCACAAGATCCGTTGAATGCAATGATATCCTTCGGAAATGGGCTAATGTATACCGCCATCGTATCAGAGTTGTACAAAACAATGCTTGATCCAGCGGTTAGCTATTTGCACGAACCATCAAGCAAGCGATTTTCACTAAGTCTAGATATTGCCGAAATTTTCAAACCTTTTGTCATTGATCCACTTATCTTTAATTTAGTAAATAATCGGCGCATCCAGAATAAGCACTTTGAAGATACGGACGGAATGGTCTATCTGAATGAAGAGGGTCGCAAAATATTTTTGGCTGCATTTGATGAAAAGATGAAAAGTACTTTCAAGCACCGAAAATTAAATCGAAATGTTACTTATAGGTACTTGATTCGACTTGAAGCATACAAGCTAATAAAGCATGTTATTGGTGATGAAAAATACAAACCATTTAAAGCGTGGTGGTAGAGATGTTTGTTATAATTACATACGATATAGGAGAGAAGCGAGTAGGTAAGGTTTGCAAAAAGCTGCGTGAATATTTAGATTGGACGCAAAACTCAGTATTTGAGGGAGAGATTACAAAAGGAAAACTAACCAGATGTCTTGCAGAATTAAGAGAAATCACAGATGATACGGATTCAATATATTTGTATAAGGTATCCAATCCCAAGGCTATTGTCAAAGAAGTTATTGGAGAGGATCGTTCATTTGATCAATTATTTTTGTGAAGGTTATTGAATGAAAATGCAGTGAACGATTATTTTGTCGAATCGGCTGTAAGGCTTATGTATCAAGGACTCATTAGGTTATTTAAGAAATTTAAGTTTTACCCATTGGAGGTTTGATGCAAAATTGAAAAATCCCCCTGATCAAAACGTTGATATAGCAAGGGTTTGAGGCTGCAAAAAAATGGGGTTTTATCTGAACGTAGTGGGATATAAAGTTGTGATGTATGCTTGTATTCTTAGCGGGTCTACAGTTTTATCTGAACGTAGTGGGATATAAAGTTGGGAGTCTAGCCTGCAAATGAATGTAGCAACATTGTTTTATCTGAACGTAGTGGGATATAAAGTTGCCTTAGCGGTGCCGGCTGGAATGATCACCAAAAGTTTTATCTGAACGTAGTGGGATATAAAGGATGGTTGCAGCAATGAATGAAAAAAAATGGTGGCAGTTTTATCTGAACGTAGTGGGATATAAAGAGTTAAAGGGGTGGGGCGATGGACTTAATAACGGCAGTTTTATCTGAACGTAGTGGGATATAAAGTTGTTACAGATACGACAGTCCCTTGAATGGCGTTACGTTTTATCTGAACGTAGTGGGATATAAAGCTTGATCGTCATGGTAATCCATATATGGGGCGGGATGTTTTATCTGAACGTAGTGGGATATAAAGTATGTAATGCGTGAGAAGCTATATCCTACAAAGCTAGGTTTTATCTGAACGTAGTGGGATATAAAGTATGTAATGCGTGAGAAGCTATATCCTACAAAGCTGTTTTATCTGAACGTAGTGGGATATAAAGAAAGCAGCCTTAAGCGTTTCGTACATCCCGTTGATTGTTTTATCTGAACGTAGTGGGATATAAAGAAAGCATGGCCAACGGATTCTTTGACGAGTTTAATGTTTTATCTGAACGTAGTGGGATATAAAGGAGCTTGATATTACAACGCCTTTGAAGGTTCAGGACAGTTTTATCTGAACGTAGTGGGATATAAAGTTGTGAATTGGATTGCATTCATAATGTAATGATCCCTGTTTTATCTGAACGTAGTGGGATATAAAGCTCTAAAATAGAGTTAGCTTTGCTGCATCATGTCATCGTTTTATCTGAACGTAGTGGGATATAAAGTTTTCTTGTCTTGGCAATTCTCTTAAACTCATTCCAGTTTTATCTGAACGTAGTGGGATATAAAGGTTGTTCCTTATGCCAGTCTCTAACCTCAGTCATGGTTTTATCTGAACGTAGTGGGATATAAAGTAATCTTGCAAGGAATAACCTTGTCATTTTTCATAGTTTTATCTGAACGTAGTGGGATATAAAGTTATGAACGCTTTGGAGATAAAAGGGTTATCAAGGGTTTTATCTGAACGTAGTGGGATATAAAGTAACATCCTTGTAGGCGTATACTCTTTCGTTTTGACCGTTTTATCTGAACGTAGTGGGATATAAAGTATCACATGAGCTATGCCGCGCTTTTTGTCCTTTATGTTTTATCTGAACGTAGTGGGATATAAAGTGATTAAGCTATCATTTTGCTGATATACATTTTGTGTTTTATCTGAACGTAGTGGGATATAAAGGAGGATTTCGGCTGTTGCTCTAATGCGGTCATCCCGTTTTATCTGAACGTAGTGGGATATAAAGGCTGTTAAAGACGAATTTGCCGTTTGCTGTGCTGTAGCGTTTTATCTGAACGTAGTGGGATATAAAGTCTGTACATAAGCAATGACATCTACCAAGACGCCTGGGTTTTATCTGAACGTAGTGGGATATAAAGGAACTTACTCAGTGATGTAGCGCAGGCGTACCCTTTCTGCGGTTAAAGCGGAATGCGATATAAAGGAACTTACTCAGTGATGTAGTAGAATCCGGCATTAGTTTTATCTGAACGTAGTGGGATATAAAGAAAGGACATCGACCCAGAGGGCGAAGCGCCACCTTGGTTTTATCTGAACGTAGTGGGATATAAAGTGGCATTTTCCCTTTTCACCTCCTTTCAGCGGTTTAAGTTTTATCTGAACGTAGTGGGATATAAAGGATGATGTTCAGGTGCATCCGGCTGCTGAACAGATACGTTTTATCTGAACGTAGTGGGATATAAAGTTTGCTGTATTGTGCCAACTTGGATATTCCAGCACGAGTTTTATCTGAACGTAGTGGGATATAAAGTCGTCTGTACTCCCCTTACCCGAGCAGACAACGAAGTTTTATCTGAACGTAGTGGGATATAAAGG
>RCUF01000472.1_pt1 | contig 12245 bp, 10 predicted proteins | sample 2166311 | NCBI WGS metagenome assembly RCUF01 (sample SAMN09932608, study PRJNA488358) | compost metagenome | feature: garden; material: soil; isolation source: compost soil in 4-hydroxybenzonitrile-enriched culture | place: Germany: Experimental Botanical Garden Goettingen | collected 2016-01-27
CCTACTTTGAGTCATTTAACGTTGGACAGGTCTACAGCAGAAACCTAGTTCAGCGCTTTCTCAACAGCGACCAATATAGTCAATTCCATAAAACCTTGAAGGAAACCGAGGCCTTCGGGGTAGATGAGCTGGTCTTCGTCACAATGACAGACCGGCTCGGAATAAAAGTACATCCTTATCAAGAAGATGTTGCATCTACAATCAGGTACCGCCCCCATTTTCCACTGGATGAAACGGTGCATTATTTAAACCAAAAGCCAAGCTGCTATCTGTTTCATCCGATTTATCGAAAAATGAAGGATGAAACAAGAGCAGCCGTGCGTGAATTGATGAAGCGCGAGATTCAGTTCGATCCTGACATTCAGGAGACTTTCATCAATAAAGATCTGGGACGGTTCCCGTACATGATCAGACGGAGAAGAAATAAAGGTATCGTCATGGAATGGATTGCTGCTTCTGAGGAAGAAGGACTACTGTATTGGAAGGTAAAATCCGGTATATTGTATGGTCCTTATTCGTTCGGTAGTGGCAAGGTAAGTGGAATAAGCGCTCTGGAGAGCACATATGGAAATATCGAAGTGATCTGCCGAGTCGGCACTTGCCTCGTTCATTATTGGAGAGATGAAGAAACAGGGGAATGGTTCGAATCGGATACTTTTGCCAAGGAAGTCGTAGGAATGCCTTCATTTATACAGAGCAGTTATGAAAGCTTCGAAGTAATAGCTCCACTCAAAAATGGTGGTCTGGGACATTGGTGGAGAAACAATAACAATCCGGAGCATCCCTGGATTGGTCCACACGTATTCGGGAAGGATCACTTTACTGACGCAATCCTTATCGAGAACAATTCCGGTCAACTCTGCGCTGTAGTGCTGCAGAATGACGTATACAAATATTTTGTCAGGGATGACCGCAACAGTTGGCAGTGGTTAGGCCCTTACGAATGACAGGTGATTAGGCGATGTATCGACGAGCTGTGCAATATATAAAACCGATGGAGCAAGGTTGGACTCGTCCCCACATATTCAAATGTGATGATCATAAATCGTATGTAGTCAAGCTAAGCAATAATCCAGACGGCACTAGCGTTCTAGCTAATGAATGGATTGCCAGCCGTCTAGGAGAATTGTTGAATCTACCTATAGCTAAATGCAGCATCATAATAATTACCAACGAACTGCTAGATATGTATCCTGAATTAAAAAAACTGGATATTCCCCCCGGTCTCCACATTGGCACTCGATATGCTAATGATGGAGTAAATGTCGGTGACAATGTCGATTTGTCAGATTGCAGTAATGTACATCATGCAGCCGGGATGATCGCATTCGATCATTGGATCAATAACTGGGATAGACATGTTACGCAGGCCAATCTGCTTTATTTGCAGGAAAAGAGAGAGCTACTGTTAATTGACCATTCCGATGCATTTTTTGGACCGGACTGGAATCTGGAGGAATGGTGGGAAGATCCGGATAAAATTCATGTATTCTGGGGACCGTTATACGAAAAGTTCGTTCCATTCATCGACAACTATGATCCGTTTGATCCGTACCTAACTGCTATAGAATCGCTGGACGAAGCTGACTTAAGAAGCGCTATACATGGGTTGCCGGAACAATGGTCTATTCCAGAAGATGATTTAGATGAATTGGTCAACTTCCTGCTCTATCGCAAGGATCGCGTTCGCTTTGCCATCGAGGAATTGATACATCATTTTCCAGTCTGGCAAACTGCCAGATATGAGTACTAGATTCCATTTTTTTACGCTAGAGTCTATCAAAAAACCCAAGCAATTTCGATATTTTAGCATTTAATAAGAGTGGATAGACAATCCTAATTGAATCTCTTAAGGAGAGTGTTAAAATGTCGAGTAGTGCTCATCATAAGAAAAAAGAAACTGTAACCTCCGGTCCTTTTTTGGTTCCTTTTCTTACTCCAGGTTATGTACCTAACAATAGAATTGTCGTTACAATTAAAAATCCAACTCATAAAAAACTGTCAGTCTTGGTAACTCTCGGAATCTGTAAAGAATGTCCGCAAGCAGGATGGCAGCCATCAGCTTCACCTGCATCTGCACCTGCATCTATACCCGGGCCTCCACCTAACCCTAACCAATGTGTAGACAAAATTAAAACTTTAGAAAAAGAAATAAGTCTTGGATTCCATCATGTCGATCCTATGAGCTGTCTCCGTCTTGAAAAAACCTTCGGTTATTATGAATTGGGGAATACTGTATTAAGAGTCGAAGCCAAGGGCGACTTTAAGGTTGATCATGAATGTAACACTTTACTCGGTGGTTTACTTGAAATCAGTAGCGTTGTCGGTTTCGTCAATCTTCCTTGTGTCAACACAATAGCTCTCCCGGATTATCTTGCTGCTAACCTGAAACACCAAGCAGCAGGTCAATATTATTTGATTAGCGGTCTTGATGTTGCAGATCCTTCAACTTTCATACCGTACGGAGACTACGTCGTTGTAAAAAAACACGATGATTCAGATTCCAGCTCTAGCTCCTCCAGCTCCAGCGACCACTAAGAGTATTCATTCATCATTGCTGCTTCAATTCTGCAATACAGCCTCTTTCCTTCTGAAAGAGGCTGTACCTATCTATACCTCATTCTACCAACTTGATTCCGGAAGGTGGTTTGCGTGCTTGATCCCCTGCTGCTAGCAGCTTCCTCTCATTATGGCTTCAGCATAGAGAATTACGAGCTTCTCCATGAGACTTCTCGAACCTTGGTCGTCTCGCTTGAGACAACAAAAGGAAGCTACGTTCTTAAAAGCATCTACGTTACGGAGAAAAGACTTCAATTTATTTTAGAGGTTGAACAATTTTTACGGCAACAAGGAACAGCTATTCCAATGGTCTATCCAACATTAAGTGGAGAGTCTTATCTGGAATGGGAAGAAGATCTTTTCGTTTTACAAGAAAAAATTCAAGGTTCCTCAAGCTCTCCATCTACTCTGGATGCAATCGCCAGTAAAGCATCCTTACTCGGAACGATGCATAACACATCTCTTGGATTCCATTCTCACTTTGGTCCAGACTTTGCCGAAGAGTATGATTGGGAGAAACACTATATTCGAAAGATTCGAGACATAATAGAGTGGAAGGACCGGTTCTCCAAGTCAAGAAATGCAAAAAAGAAACTCATTCTGGAAGAGGTCGATAATTACCTTAAGGCTGGAACCAGGGCATTAAAGCTAATTCAGATTGATGCTCAGTTTCACCAATGGAAGCAGCTCCCCCCTTATAAACACTATATTTCTCACGGTGACTTCCACAGCGAGAACATCCTTTACGCCGAAGATCAGCAGCTATATATCATTGACTGGGAATTTGTTCGGTACAACTACCCCTCTAAAGATATTGGCCGTTTACTAAACAGTTTATTAAAGCATTCCGGATCTTGGGATAACAACTCTTTTCAGAACCTCATCTACCACTATACTAAGTACAACCCACTTAACGATTGGCAGCTTCAATTGCTGTACCTTGATCTATCGTTTCCACATAACTTCAACCGATTTCTTCAGAACCGCATGTATAAGGAAATGTCTATTGAAGAAATTGAATTATTTTTACGTAGAGAACATGAGAAAACCTCGTATTTAATAAAAGAATACCCTAATTAGTAGCCTTGCCGTCCAACACAGGACGGTCACTTTTTTAGAAAACGGATTCATCCCCCATATCTACTTCTAATAGCAAAAAAGGACGAAACAGATATGCTATCCTGTCTCGCCTTATCATTCATACTCGTCATTACACTTCAAGCTTTAGATCTCAACTCTTTCAAAACAACCCGACCTGTCGGCGCCATCTTCCATACCGGCTCATAAAGATTACCCCACTGACGCAGCATTTCCTCATAAAAAGACTTCCTGAGAGGATTGTAATATTGTATCTTATCATACGACTTTTGACGATTAATTCTAACGTTGTGCAGCATCTCGGGAATTTGCACCCATGAATAGAGCGCTGCTAATCGGATAATCATTCGGGCGTCCTCGTAGTATCTTCCATCCCACGGGTCGCTTGTTATCCATCCATTTACCCCTCTCACGCATTCTGTGCGATAGCATCGAGGATTCACCATATAACCGAGCTTCAAAAGAAAATCGTACTTATTCTTAAAAGAAGGCTGATGCACCTCATCAACAAGAGCTAATTCGCCTCGTGAATTCATTTCCCACAGACGATGATCTCCAAATGCAAAGGCGGCTTTAGTTTCATTGTGCATAGCTTTAACCAGCTTCTCAGCCGTGTTCTCTTCCATCCAGTCATCTGCATCCAGTTGAATAAAATACGATGTTTTGATGTGCGGCAGCGCAGCGTTCAGGACATGAGATATACCACAATTTTTCTCCATTGAAATAATTTGAACCTTGGGGTTATTATCGAAAAAGTGGAGCTTTTCTAACGAACGGTCAGTCGAGGCATCGTCTACAACAAGGATAGCTTCAGGGCTTAAGCTTTGCCTAATGGCGCTATTGATCGCTTCCACGATGGTTTGTTCATGGTTATAGTTAGGAATCACAATAGTATACGCAAGACTATCATCGTGATGAATATTAGTATGAGGAACTAGCTTCTCCAAGAAGTATCCTTTACTCAGTTTTTTCCATTGAACTCTGTATTCGTCGCCCCATTCTCTCAATATTTGATTATATAGATGATAACGATATTCCCTGCGAAGAGGTCTTGATATTTCGAAGCTTCTAAAATTGTCAGGGTCTCTTCTTCGATGATATAAAATTTTGTCCACCCACACCCACCGATGCTTGCCCGCCAACCTTAATGTGATCTGAACATCCTCAGCCAGCATGTCGCCCTTTTCCTGGGCCATCCAACCACCAATCTCACGAATGACATCCGTCCGATAAAAGCGTGGAACAAGCGCATTACTCATTTTAGTGATCAAGTCATACTTATCCAAATATTGTTCTAAAATAATTTTTTCTTTCTTTTCGACTTGTCCCTGGTCATCCAAATAATAAGCAAAATGATTTCCATAGATCAAAGCGACATCAGGATACTGACTCGCGGTTTCAATCATTGTACTGAGTGCGTCTTCGTTCAACCAGTCATCTGCATCCAACTGAATAAAATACGGAGTCTTGATCAGAGTTAGAGCATAGTTTAAGACATGGGTTTGCCCGATGTTTTTATTTAGGGGGATCACGCGAATACGTGGGTCTTTGAAGCTCTGCGCTCGTTTTAAAGAATCATCGCTTGAGAAGTCGTCAAGGATCAAAAGCTCCCAATCCGGATACGTTTGGTCCAGGACACTTTGGATAGCCTCTTCAATATAACGCTCTTTATTGTATAAGGTAATGACAACAGTAACGTCCGGCACTGGCTTTACTCCTTCCTCCGATCCACAGGCTCAAGCCGAAGTGATTGCCAACGATGAGGAGGGCCTGTCATGTGGGCAACATAATCCCCTCCCCACCTTTCAAGCGCAAGATCGGTATAATATTTTCTAAGCTTGTTATACATGGAGGCATTTCGATCGTGGCTCAAATTGTTCGTATGATAGCGAAAATGATATAAATCCCGATCCACGTAAGCAAATGAGTAATAATCCAATAGACGAAGCAGAATTCGCCTATCCTCCAACAGTTTTCCTCCAGTCAAATCATCTATTTCCCAGCCTCCGACCGCTTTAACGCAGCAGGTTCTGTAAAAACGCGGCTGCACCATTCGGTTATACACAGCAAAATCATAACGATTCAAGAAAGCTCGCTGCTTTGCTACTTTATTAAATTGCAGATTGCCATTTATAACATGCCAATGATAAGTATTTGCATAGACCAATGCCGTATCCTCGGATTCTTTCCTCATTTGATCATAGAGGACTTGAAGGGTATCCGGCTCAATCCAATCATCGCCATCCACTTGAACAAAATACTCGGTATCGATATGTTCAAGCGCCAAATTTAATACATGACAAATTCCCTTGTTCCTGGGTTGAGACAGGATTTGGGTTCGAAGCGGATCGATAACTTTGTGAACTACAGACAATGTATGATCGCTTGATGCATCATCAATAACAAGCAAGCGCCAATCCTCAAAGGTCTGCTTCTGGATCGAATGAATCGTTTCCTGAACAAAATCCGCTTTATTGTAGGTAGGCACAACTACCGTGATTTTCGGCATCCCTGTTATCCTCCTAGCGTACCTGGGCCTGTACCCGGTCCTGTACCTGGGCCTGTACCCGGTCCTGTTCCCGGCCCTCTTCCCGGAGCTGTACCAAGACCGAGCTGATCAAATGTGAGACCGCTGTACATACTGGAATCATCAACTTCATCAAAAGAATCATGAACTATTGAGTTCTGAGGCTCAACTTTAAGTTGAGGAACTCCGGCAGATAACGAGGGTTCGGCATCAGCCATCCCTTCAACCTGGCCTTGATAAGAACAATCACGAGGAAGAAGTCCCTTAACCTTTTTCCATCCCGCCCCATAAGTCATAAACACAGGCTCGTATTTTCCACCCCAGCGTTCCAATGCATTACGAACCGTCCATTCCGTCATCTCTGCATAGATATCGATTTGATTCGTCTGATTGTTATTATGGCGGCGATGATTGTACAGCATATAGTCAGCCCAGTGAAAATCATACTTTTCTATAAGTCTTAACAAAACCCGCTTATCTTCCAAGTAACGTCCTTCATAAGGATCGTCTGTCGGCCATCCTCCTATATATCTAAGAGCAGAGGTGCGATAAAATCGAGGCCACACGGATGTATTAGACAACAGAAAATCATACTTATCACGAAAAAAACGCCCCTTATATACTTCCGTCATGAATCTTTGACCTTCATAATCCTCATGAACGATATGGATATTCCCTGAAATAATCCCCACATTCTCTGGCTGACGGATAGCCTCACGGACTAAAACATCTAACGTATGCGGATAAAACCAATCATCGCTATCCAGTTGAACGACATAGGGTGTAATCACTCGCTCAAGCCCTTTGTTCAGAGCCTTCGATTGGCCTGAATTATGTGGCAAACGTATATATTCAACCCTCTTATCGTGTAAAATCGTACTATTGGACGATAAAATCTCATCATCAGAACCATCATCGATCAGAATCAGCCGCCAATCCTCGTACAATTGAATAAAAACGCTCTTTAAAGCTTCCTCCAAATATTTCCCCGGATTGTATACAGGTATGAGTACAGTGACTTGTTCCTTCATCTTCCCCACCTCCTTCTAACTAAGCTGATAACAATCACGGCATTTACGCATAAATCGGAACCACTGCTCCGCAATTTTTGGTGGTAAGGTTGCCTTGCTTTCCTCAATTGCCGCTAAAGACAATTTTTTTAGTTTATCTGCGTCAGAAATCAGTTCATTTAACGCTTGGGCATATCGTTCTAAAGAGGGATCAGTCCATTGATAAGGAAGCGTTGTATGCGGAGGATGACCAATTTTCATATCTTTCAAAAGCAATTGACTGGAAGCCACCTCCGGGAATACAGCTACATCTGCAGCAATGACCGGAATACCACATGCCATCGCCTCCATAACATGAGTGGCCCCTGTCTCCCATTTGCTTCCGCTAATAAGAACATGCCATTTACGCACCAAATCAGGCATATTAACATGAGCAATATTATGATAAATTTTGACGTTAGGAAGAGGCTCCTTCATCCATTCGTACTGAAACTGGGGTTCTGCAGCATGTACCATTTCAAAATTCAAATGCGGAAAACGTTTGGCCAAAAAAGGGATCACTTCCACACCTTTCGTATATTTACTAGGGTTATCGTATCCGATCCAGCCAATAGTGATTTGTTCGGAACGTTCTCCGGGACTAAATAATGTATTGTCTACCATATTCGGAATTACCGTGATCAGATCAGGATCATAATGAGTCCATTTTCTTAAAACAAGTCTTTTTTGATAATTTGAATTCACGACTAGCAGAACCATGGCTGTGAGCGGTTTGGTTAAATCTATATTCGGACCAACACTCCAACCCGTTGCGCCTTTTTCCTGCTCATACAGCTGCCATGAATTAAAAAAATAATGATTCCACCACCCCGCTTCTCTCCTGTCTACGAGCTCAACATACTCCGCTCCATACATAGGCACTTGACCTTTATACATAGCAAAAGCAATTCTTAAATCGTCCGGACATAATTGAGATAACCACTTTGCCCTCTGATTCGCGGCCAGAACTGGACCTCTGGCGTCCTTAATTTGAAAATAATCCGAAATAAACTTAAACTGAAATACATTCTGTTTCCTGGTGTTTCTGTTAAGCCGCAAGGCCCAGTCACCTCCGTAATACAAAGATACATTTATGGCGCAGATGATTCAGGATACACTCTGATATGATATGTCTTCCACTTGTGAAAGCCTCATTAGGAATTTGTTCCATTTATACTATTCCCTTTTTTCTTTTTACTACCTCTTCCAGACATTTGTGCCCCATGAAGACGGTAATAGTATAGAACCTCAGGGATGTTATCAATGCGAAAGCCTTGCTGGAGACACCGTGTGATGAACAATTTATCATGTCCGACGATAGCTGTTTTCCATGGAAGATTCCGAATTAGGCCGCCTGTCTCATCAAATACGAGACCGCGAAACAAGAGAGTTCCATAACAAGCGCTGCTTTTGCCCATCTCATATTTTTCCTTAATTTTCTCATGTCCGAATTCAATCCATGTAGGTACATACTTTACTTTAGGATTGTGAGTCCAAAATTCTGCAAAATGAGTTCCAACGAGTCCAAAATCGTCATGAGAGCGTAAAAACTCAACTTGTTTGAGGATTCGTTCAGGATGAGACAGGTCATCTGAATCGTGAATAGCTATAAATTCTCCTCTTGCTAGAAATAAACCAATTGTATTAGCGCCAGCATAGCCGATGTTATAGGGTAAATTAAGTAATTGAAATCGCTGTTTCGATACAAATCGCGCCTGTACCTCTTTACTTTCCATCCAATAATGAATTTGTTCCAAGGAAGTATCGGTTGATCCATCATTAATGATAATGATTTCTATGTCGGGGTAAGTTTGAGCTGTGATACTGTTCAGTGTCTCCTCAATAAATGAAGATGAGTTATAGCACGGAATCATAATACTCACCAAACCAGGGATTCTCATAAAATTCACCTGATCACCCCTCTCATAGGTGTGGAATATATATCCATCTCTAATAATATATTTCCTCATCATGAGATTGGTATGGTCTGAGCACCCTGATCATTGACACATATTTATTTTCACCTTACGAGGGAAGCAGACATTTGAGTTTTGTCCGCTTCCCCTCTCTATAGGATGATATCAGCAGGATCATCCAAATATATGTTCGAACATTTGGTGGATTCGATTGCTGTACGTATGATCCCTGTAAGTTTTTTCCAAAGCCCGAAGTGCAATTTCCTGTCTTTCTTTCTCATGCGTCAAATAGAAGTTTACTTTCTGCATTAACTCATCTGATGTAGAATATGTTTCGATTTCAACTCCTGGAGTATAGAAGGAGGCAAGGTCTTCGCGAACATCGACCAATTGAAGTGTACCGCATGCCGCTATTTCAAATGTGCGAGGATTCGGAGAAGAAGCCGTTACTCCAATCGTATTGTTGTTGACAGACTCATCGATAGGTGAACGATGCAAATTAATGACTATTTTTGAGCCACTATATGCTTCTGAAGTCTCGAGAGGCCCCATCCATTTGCCAAGCTCAATTTGATTAGTATAATTTACGTGCTCAGGCAATCGATCCCACCAAATTCCGTTAATAACGAGACCATTCTCCATAAGCCCTCCAATAATCGGCTGAAAAAAGTTGACCCGATTCCAATAAGCTGACCCGATAAAGCTAATGTTTCGTCTTACAGGTGAAAGAGTCAAAGTAGGACGATAATGCTCGGTATATGCTGCAAACGGCAAATAGTAAACATTGCTGCATCCTAGCGAACGGTAATAATCAACGCAATTCCGTTCCATCGTAAATACATAATCATAGTGAGGTGCAATGCTCGATGTAAAATCAGTGTAATAAGGATCATCTGTAAACCAGATTGCTGTTCTGATCCCTAATCCGCGAATCGTATCGATCTGATCAGTAGGCAGCTCTACACCGTCGAGCACAAGGACCAAATCGGGCCTATGTGTTGCTGCTAATTCTCCAATAGGCTGCCCGATAACGGATACAATGACTTCCGCTGCCAAGGTTTGCAGTGTCGCGATGATGGCTTCATCAATAGGAGAATACGGAAAGCTTTTACCAGTTCCCACATAAAGAATTTTAACTTGTCGAAAAGCAAAGCCTTGCTTCGGTGCTCCTACAATGACTTTGGCGCGCCCGCGCAGATATCCCTCGGCATAGCCGTCTTTGATTCCTTCTTCCCATCCTCTTCGGCCGGAAAAGTCCGCCAGATTACCCCGAAACGGCGGTGTGTGTGGTGGTGTATGTTGAACGAACATACGGTCACTCCTTCTTCTCATTGTTGTTACCGTGCCTTATGGATCATTAAATAGCGCTAAAAGGCAGCGGCCAGTAATCGTTCAATCCGATTGGTGAACGTGTGATATTGTCTTGTTGTTCTAAGGCAACGCCATGCGATCGCTTGACGCTCCTTTTCATGCTTCAGATAGTAATCAATTTTATCCTGCAACTCTTGGACATTCTGGAAAGTCTCAATGTCATATCCTGGGCGATAGTATTGCAGTAGATCCCCTCGTACATCGGTAATTTGCAGCGTACCGCAGCCTCCAATCTCATATGTCCTAGGATTAATGGAGCCTCCAGTAATATCTCTCATATTCCGATTATCCTGACCTGCAGTCGTGGGCCGATGAAGATTAACTACGATTTTTGAGCCATTATAATAAGATACCGTCTCTTCGACAGCGACCCATCCGTTACGAATAAACCTCGACAATTGATCATACTGCGACAGTCGATCCCAATGTCCTCCTGCAATCAGAACCTTCTTATCCTGCAGAAAACCAGCCATCTGATCGAACATCTCCACACGATTCCAGAACGCGTTGCCTATAAAACATACATCAAACTGATAATCCTTAGACGTTTGTAATGGACGAAACACGCTCGGTTCCGCCGCTAGCGGCAAGTAATGAACAACAGGGCATCCTACCTCCCGATAGAACTCTACACACGACTGCTCGTGGGTAAAAACCACATCAAATGCTCTGGACAAATTTGCAGTATCATCGGTAAAATAGGGGTCATCTACAAACCATATTGCCGTTCTTATTCCCATCTCCCGAATACTCTGAATATGCTCTGCATGATTGTCTGGAAACACATGAAGTCCGTTCATGACCAGCACTAAATCCGGTCGATTCACTATCGTTGCTTCGAGCATCGTCTCGGGCGAAGCAACGATGCATTCCGCAGTCATTTCCGACAATGCTGCGGTAACTCCGCGGTCAATTGCCTCAAAATTTTGCGGAACATAAAGAACACGAACATTTCGTTTGGAGGGGGATTGAGGCGGTATGCGTGCAAGAACGGCCTGACATCCGCCAAAACGGTATCCCTCGAAATATCCGGCTTGATAACCATCGCGAGAACTGCTTGACATTGGCATTCATCCTATCTCTGAATGTATTTCCTAGGTCTTTATAAATATATGCTGGGGGTACACTTGCATCATGGACGGCTACCCTATATGTCATTAAATTGGCTAATGCCTGTATGGACGACATCACAGCAGAAAAACAGTAAACAAGCAACACCAAATAACCTTCCGAAATGGAAGGTTATTTGGGTGTATTAGTATAAGCTATAAAGTGCAGGTTGCCTTTCTTGAGAGCATAGCGTAGATGTCGCAATTATAATCACAAAAAATAGCGTAATTAACTTCCTCTATTTTTTGAGAACGGAGTGATCATGGGGAAATAAGAGGCTGTCCCGAAAGTTATCTAAGATAACTTTGAGGGACGCTTCTATGCAAAAATGCAGGAATATGGTTCAGAATAGACTAGTTTGAGGAGAATCCTTAGAGAAAGCCTGTACATTTGCAGCAATTTAGCACTAGCGTTGCATCAAACCAGGAGGGTGAGCATCAAAAGTGACGTACAAATGGTGGGTAGAGCAGCAAACGGGATGGCGTAAAATAAGTTGTGTACCAAGATTTGGAGCCTAGTCAAGGCACAAAAAAGTAGGGTATTCTCGGGATTGTCAAAGTCCACCAAGAAAGGAACCCTACTCGATGACTATTGTACCCGAAAATATGCTTAATA
>RCUF01000474.1_pt1 | contig 12188 bp, 13 predicted proteins | sample 2166311 | NCBI WGS metagenome assembly RCUF01 (sample SAMN09932608, study PRJNA488358) | compost metagenome | feature: garden; material: soil; isolation source: compost soil in 4-hydroxybenzonitrile-enriched culture | place: Germany: Experimental Botanical Garden Goettingen | collected 2016-01-27
GTGTACGAATCGAATCGTTTTTGTTGCCGAGCGCATCACAACCGAGTGAGCTTCTACCCTGTGACCAGACAGGAAACGAACCCTTTGAAACCACTCACCAGATATTCTGATAAGCCCTCGTAAATCACGGCTTTTAGATGACAAGGGATTGCCGCACCTGTTCACATAACCGATTTAAAATGGTGTGCGTCATGTAGAAAAATTCTTGGTAATTGGATGGCTGCGTTTATGGATTTTCTAATTTATTGCTAGCAAAACTTTGGATTAGAAGGATCGTAAATTATGATCTGAAGATTGTTGAGAATTAATGATTATATTTTCAACATAATCACCAGCTAGTTTAAGCTGAAGGTCAACAAAGTGCTCAACGCATTCACCTTATGCTTATGCCGTTCTTCTTTAGTCCATTGCTCGATATTCTCTAGGCGCTCTCCTGGTTATTTCCTTGAAGTTACGATGAAAGGTTCTTAAATTGTTATAACCACACTTGATTGCAACTTCACCAATCGCCTGCTGGGAATTTTTCAGCAAATAGCATGCCTGTGAAATCCGATAATGATTTAAGTAGTCCGTGAAGGTCATGTTCATTTGTTGGGCAAACAACTTTGATAGATAAGGATAGTCATACTGCAGATGTTTTGCAATGTCTTTTAATGTGCAATCAGTAGAATAACTTTCCTCTACATAAAGCAGCATCTTATAGAGCACCTTTGTCTGAGGTGATTGCTTAACTAGGGTAAACGATTTCTGATTTATCAGATCAGCACAAACAGCATATAAAAAACTTTTCTGGCTATAGATTGAATTCAGCTTACTAAAATCAATAGCTCTCTCCAAATGCAATGCACTGTCATTTGGAATTAAGCCTTTTAAATTCATAAAAAAGTCGCCGATCAACTCTGGCGAAAAAAGGATGATTGTAATATTAGAGTAATCGATGGTCTTAAATTCATGCATTTGATTTATAAAGATAAAGACCAGATCATTTTCCTTCAAAAGATACTCTTTTTGATCAATGGATACATATAGCTGTCCATCATTAACATAGATCATTTCATATGCGCGGTGAAAATGAAGGGGAAAGCTATAATTCTTCAAAGGAAAAAAATGAAAGAATTCTTCCCCCTCCATTCCATGTTTTTCAAATAAGACCATACAACTCTCCTTTGCCAGAACACTAATATTGTCTTAAAGTGTACTATATTTTGGATAGAATTAACAAATATTATTTCCTATAATAAAATAAATTGAATTTAAAGGAGGATATAAGACTATGGAGTATCACGTAGCAAAAACTGGTTCAGATCACGGCCAGGGGAGTCAGGAAGATCCATTTCTGACAATCAATAAAGCAGCTTCTGCTGCTGTGGCAGGAGACACGGTTATTGTCCATGGAGGGGTATATCGTGAATGGGTAAAACCAAAATTTAAAGGATTAAGCACCAAGAGAAGAATTACTTATCAAGCTGCAAAAGGTGAAAAAGTAATCATTAAAGGCTCTGAGCATATTCAAAGTTGGCAGCATGCAGAAGGGAATGTTTGGAAGGTTGTATTGCCGAATGAGTTTTTTGGTAACTATAACCCATATGCTCTTGAAGTGTCCGGAGATTGGCTCGTAACAATTGAGGAAACCAAGCATTTAGGAGACGTTTATTTAAACGGTATGTCTTTTTATGAAGTCAGCCGCTTTAAACAACTGATCGATCCGAAGGTTACAACAGAAGTATTGGACCACTGGACAAGAAAAATGGTTCCTGTTCATAATCAGGAACAGACAAAATATGTCTGGTTTGCAGAAGTGAATGCTGATAATACAACCATATATGCGAATTTCCAAGGCGCTGATCCGAACAAAGAATTTGTTGAGGTTAACGTTCGCAGATCTTGTTTCTATCCCCAAGATACAGGGATTGATTATATTACAGTAAGAGGCTTTGAAATGGCGCAGGCCGCAACACCATGGGCACCTCCGACAGCGGATCAGCCTGGACTGCTTGGTGCCAATTGGAGCAAGGGTTGGATTATTGAAAACAATATCCTTCACGATGCAAAATGCAGCGCCATCAGTATTGGTAAAGAAGCCTCCACCGGGCATAATTATCGCTCCGTCCGGAAAGACAAACCCGGATACCAGTACCAGCTTGAATCTGTCTTTTCTGCTAAACGTAATGGCTGGTGCAAGGAAAAAATCGGCTCCCATATTATCCGTAATAATACGATTTATGATTGCGGTCAAAATGGAATTGTGGGTCACTTAGGCGGTGTATTTAGTGAAATTCATCACAACCATATATATAATATTGCTCTGAAACGTGAATTCTACGGTCACGAAATTGCAGGAATCAAGCTCCATGCAGCCATAGATGTCCAGATTTATCATAACCGTATCCATGACTGCTCTTTAGGATTATGGTCAGATTGGCAGACACAGGGAACAAGGATTAGTAAGAATTTATTTTATAGCAATAATCGCGATTTGTTTGTTGAAGTAAGCCATGGGCCATATATCGTTGATCACAATATAATGGCTTCTGAATATTCTCTGGACAATGTGTCACAGGGTGGAGCTTACATAAACAACCTAATCTGCGGTAAGATGAATCATTGGAAAGAAATGACACGTTCTACACAGTATCACCTCCCCCACAGCACCAAAATCGCAGGTTTTTCTTTTATTTACGGCGGTGATGACCGTTTTTATAATAATATTTTCATTGGAGCTGATGGATTAGAAGGTGTCGGAACGTCCCATTATAAAAACCACACGGCTTCTTTAGAAGAGTATATTGAAAACGTGCACAAAAATCCCGGAGACGCTGAAATATTTAACTTGGTGGAACAACCTGTTTATATTAATAACAATGCGTATTTGGCCGGAGCAGAACCGTTTGAAAGAGAAAAAGATAAGATAGTTGACAAAAGCTTTCATCCAAACTTCAGAATAGTTGATAAGGGAGAAGAAGTTTATCTTTCCTGTGAATTACCGGAAAATTTCGATGTTTTTCTAGGTGAAGTACATTCAACAGCAACATTAGCACGGGTACGTATCGTTGACGCTGAATTTGAGCGCCCCGATGGTAGTGAAGTGATCCTGAATACTGATTTGTTGGATATGCAGAGAGTAGAAAAGTCTCCAATAGGGCCGATTACACTTTTGAAAAAAGGTAAAAATTATATTAAAGTTTGGTAATCCCTTATTGAAAAAGCTTTACACCTCTATAAATTATGGTGTAAGGCCTCTTTCACTGATATCGCTTGAATATTTTTTCAAATATAAGATTTTTGAATTTAATTTTATTAATGATCTGGCACATTTAGGCTTGCATCACGTTCTAGAGAACATCAACAACGATGTGTCCTACCCTTGAAATCTTAATCTTCTGAACTAATCGTTCAAAATTACGATCTTACCATTCGCATCATTACTCTCCATTAAAAGATGAGCTTCTCGGATTTCTTCTAGCTTGAAAACTTTAGCAATCGGCGGAACAATTCCATGTTCTTTAATATGATTGAACAGGTCGATTAGTACGTTTTCTTTGATAACTTCACTTGTAAATGCCGTAAAATAAACACCTGTCGGTATATCAATTAACGGTTCAAAGGAATCAAGTGTCCATTCATTTCCCAGTATCCCTGACATGCATAAGGTCCCTTGCTCTGAAACCAGTTGCAATGATTCCTTTATTGTGACGGTGCCGACCAACTCCAGGACCTTGTCTACGCCATTTGGAGCGATTTTATAAACTTCTTTTGTAAAATACTCATCATCGAGTAAAGCAAAGTCTGCTCCAGCCTGCTGAAGATATGCTAGCTTTCCGTTGTTCCGAGTGGTTGATATGACTGTGGCGCCTGTACTTTTTGCTAGCTGAAGGGCAGCCAGACCAACAGAACTCGTCCCACCGCGAATGAGAAGCACTTCGTCAGCAGTTAATTGGAGACATTCGAATAAGGACGCATACGCCGTATAATACATTTCTGGAATTGCAGCGAGCTCAGTCCATTTCATTTCAATTGGAATGGAATAAACCTGTTTTGAAGGAATCAAAACATATTCAGCATAACTTCCATCAAATTCTCGGCCTAATCCCCCCATTAATGAAGCAACACGCTCCCCTTTTTGAAATGTGCTGTCAGATGGATCTTCGATCTGCCCTATGCATTCAATACCAATAATCCGTGGGAATTTGACGGATAGGGAATGTCCCTGTCTTGTAAACATTTCAGAGCGGTTTATTCCAAAAGCTTTGATCTTAACAAGTACCCAACCTGGTTTAACTTTGGGGATTGGAACTTCTTTTATCTTTAGTTCTTCAGGTTTACAGGCCCTTTCCAGTACAACAGCCTTCATAAAAGTGATCTCCCCGATCCAATGTAGATTCGTTTTTCAAACTGAATGAATACTGCATTCGTTCCAATAGCGAGACACGCTGACAATACACTTCCCCACAGAATCTTATCTATATTCATGGTTCGTAAGCCATCATTTAATATCGAGCCTAATCCGCCTGCATTTATAAATGCTGCTATAGTCGCCATTCCAACCGTAGATACGGATGCTAGCCTTAATCCTGTAAAAAGAGCTTTGATGGCCAAAGGCACACGAACATGAAGCAATACCTGAATACGGCTCATACCAAGCCCAGTGGCTGCCTCAATAATAGACTGTTCAACATGATTCAAACCTGCAATAAACTGACGTAGTAGGATATATTGGTTATATGCTATGAGCACGGTAATCGCTGTCGTTTTACCCAAACCTGTCACGGGGATCATGATTGCGAACAGGGCCAAGCTGGGAATTGAATAAAGAATCGAAAAGATATAAATGAGTAACCTGGATATCGTTTCTGAAGTCAGGGCTAAAATTGTTAAGAGTACTGTGACGACAATGGAGATCAGCATGATCACAATTAGCATCTCCACATGCTCCAGTAATGCAATTCCTAACTTATCCGGATGCTTAATGGCATATTCGATCACTTTAACCCCTCCCAGAAACGTTCTTGCTCTCTTGAAGATTGAATAAGCGATGCGACAAATTCATCTGCGGGATGAGCAACAATTTCTCTTGGCGTATCAAACTGACAGGCTTTACCTTGATTCATGATTATTACCCTGGTTCCCAGCTTAAATGCTTCATTGATATCATGCGTTACGAATAGGAAGGTTTTCTTAACTCCCCCATGAATCCGCAGAAGTTCATCCTGCAAATTTAGACGAGTCATGGCGTCTATGGCTCCAAAAGGTTCATCCAATAACATTGTATTAGGATTTGTTGCTAAGGCCCTAGCTAGTCCAATTCTCTGTTGCTGACCTCCCGATAGTTGAGAAGGGTAACGATTTAGGTAGTTTACTGGATCTAACCCAACCAAAAGTAACAATTTGTGCACCATTTCATCCACCTTCGTTTTTTCCCATTTCAAAAGCCGGGGCACAGTAGCAATATTTTGTCCAATGGTCATATGAGGAAACAAACCCACTTGCTGAATAACATAGCCAATCCTTCTCCGTAGCGCTACAGGATCAATTTCAGCAATGTCATCACCAAATAGTTTTATCTTCCCTTGGGTAGGTTCAATTAAACGATTTACCATTTTCAATAGTGTGGTTTTTCCTGATCCGGACGAACCCAGTATGGTTATAAATTCGCCTTCCCTAATAGACAGATTGACATGATCAACAGCTAAGTCATTGGAGTTTGCGTATGTTTTGCACACATTTTGGAATTCAATTGCTATAAGACTCATGTTATCCCCCACACTCATTTAATTGAGTCATAAAATTCTTTTGCCACATCTTCATATTCTTTTTTATCCACGTCCACTTTTGCATTCAAGGCGGTTACCGTTTCCGTATCCAGCGCCGCACTCACCTTATTAATAACCTCAGCTATCTCTGGATTTGTATCCAGCACATTATCACGAACAACAGGAGCCAAGTTATACGGAGGCCATACTTGTTTGTCATCTTTCAACAGTGTGAACTGATCTTTATTAACTAGTTGCCCTTCTGTTGTGTAAGCTGGGGCAACATCCGCTTCATTGTTTTTAAGCACTTCATATTTCAAGCTGTTATCATATACTTTAGATGACTTCCAATTGAACTTACCATACACTTTCTCTAGAGCTGGAATTCCGTCTGCACGTTGGTCAATTTCTCCTTGTGAGGCGAATCGAAGCTTACTTACATGTTTTTGTAGATCAGTAATTGTAGTAATTCCTAGATTTTTAGAAACTTCCGAACGAATAACAAGTCCTGCTCCATCATTTGCTTTAGAGTAATCTAGCCAAGTAATTTTAAATTGCTTTTTATATTCTTCCTTAACTTTCTTATAAACCGTGTCAGGATCAGTGAGCATATCTACTTTCAATATGGATAATAAACCGGTACCTGTATATTCTGGATACATATCGATATCGTTGTTAACAATAGATGAATGGATAACGGAGCCCGCAATATTGGGTACTCGCTCTACCTTATATCCCGCACCCTCTAAAGCCAAAGCGTAAAGTTCACCCACAATCAAATTCTCAGTAAAATCTTTCGTACCGATCCGTATCGTTGCTGCTTTATCTTCAGCATTTTCTGTTTTATCACCACATGCACTTAAAATGAGCGACAATACAAGAAAAATTGAAATTGAAAAATACAGTTTTCTCTTGTTTCTAGACATATCTTTTACCTACCTTTTCAAAAATCTATATTTAAACAAAATACGCTCGGACATATCAAGCATTACCCCGACTGTAATTGCTAAAATTCCCACCGAAAACCCACCAATCAAAAGTAAATCCACTCGATTAAGTCCTAAACCAGTAAAGATGATTTCCCCTAATCCACCCGCTCCTATTTTGGCAGCCAGGGTAGCACTCGCAATGACCTCAATGGCAGCTATTTTAATCCCTGTCAGAATCATTGGCGCAGCTAATGGGAATTTGACTCGCCACATTACCTGTTGTTCTGACATACCCACTCCATGAGCAGCTTCAAGCAAAAAAGAGGGAACAGACTCTAAACCGGCTATCATATTCATTAATATAGGAGGAATTCCCAACAGTACCAGGGCAATTAAAGCTGGTTTTGTTCCCGTCCCCATAATAGGGATTAGAAGGAGTAGAACAGCTAAACTAGGCATAATTCTTAGAACTTGGAACAAGGATACGATCCATTTCTCTGTTCGTTTGTACTTACAGGTTACATAACCCAACACAATTCCAATGGAGGCAGAGCAGAGTAAAGCTAGTAAACTTATTATTATATGCTCTTTCCCAGTAGCTAAAAAAACATGCATGTTATTTGAAAAGTAGGCTGTTAATTGCATCCATAAGCTGTCATTCAAGGTTTCTCCACCTTTCGTTTAATTTGCTTTTTCCTCGACCGCTTTATAATATAAGCAATATAATCGTTTTGAAAGTAGGCACCTTTTTATTAGATAGGAACCAAAAAGTAACTATTGGAGGATTAGACCGAATGATTACAAAAAAAGAGTTGCCTCTTTGTCCGGTGGCGACAACGGTTGGACTTATAGGAAACAAATGGAAGTTGCTAATAATGAGAGACCTTTTGAAAGGAACCAAACGTTTTGGTGAACTTCGTAAAAGTATTCCAGAAATCAGTCAAAAAGTTCTAACAGAAAATTTGCGGTCTATGGAAGAGGATGGTATCGTCATTCGAACCGTGTATGCCGAAGTACCACCTAGAGTCGAATACAGCTTGAGTGATTTAGGGAATACTTTAAGACCCATCATTAATGTTATGGAAACGTGGGGTTTGGAATATCATAAGCTCAATGAGGAAATTCCTCGTAACATGAAGGATTCTTAAAAAACTGAGCCCGATTAAGTGTTTTGAGGACGAGAATGACAAGCCTTTGAATATTTTAAAAACAACGGAGGACTAAGGTTAACATTAGTCCTCTTGGGTATTGTTCGTGCAACTGATAGTCACTCCAACTATTTTGTGTAAAGTTTCAATAGCTAACCTGCAACAACGGAGATGATCAACTTTTAGAATATAAATTGGACCAGGAACATATAGAGCAGTGTACCGCCAGCGATGGATATCAGCATGTTTCTTCTCCAGAGATGCAGCATAATAATGACGACAATGGAAATCAATTCGGCCACACCATGAGACCCAGAGAAAAAAGTGACATCCTTAACACTGTAAATGACCAGCAGTCCTAAAGCTGCCGAGGGAAGCACTTTGCCGAGATACTGTACATATTTAGGTGTGGGACGTCCCGAAGGGAACAAAATAAATGGAATAAATCGGGTCATTATCGTTCCCAAGACGACCATTCCTATCGTTGTGATGTTCTCAAACAAAGTCATGGACATCGTGTCTCTCACCTGTCTTTCTATCTAGTGATTTTCTCATGAAGGAGAGCACGATAAGAAGACCTATCATAGATGGAACGATGAAATTTTCGCTATTAAAAATAAGCAGGCAAAGGACCGAAATTCCCAAACCCAACAATGCACTATGATGTGTGCTCTCTTTCATCCATTGTTCAATAAAGATCACAACAAAGAGCGCTGTCATCACAAACTCAAGCCCCTCCATATTAATGCGCACCAGAGATCCGAAAAATCCACCAATGGCAGCGCCAAATACCCAGTAGCTATGATTAAGCAGAGTTACGAAAAACATATACCATCCCTTGTCCACTTCTTTGGGAATGTTTGCAGTGTAATTAATTGAAAACGATTCATCACATAGTCCAAAAATTAGATAGAACTTTTTGAATCCTTTGCCTCTGTATTTTTCAAGCATGGATATGCCATAAAATAAATGCCGGGCGTTCACCATTAAGGTCATTAGCAAGGCACCTAGTGGATTGAACGGACCGAGCAGTAAATGCACTGCAACAAATTCCATGGATCCGGCAAAAATAAATAGGGCCATAAGGATCGCATACCCCGCACCAAAGCCAGATATATTCATAAGAATGCCGTAGGCAATCCCTAGAAACAAGAATCCAGCCAGTATGGGAAGTGTGGAAGGGAAAGCTGATTTAAAGGCCAATTGAAGCTTACTTCTGTGTATCATCGTTGCTACATCTCCTTGACAAGATTACATTTCTTCGTTAGTTTAGCAATGTAAATCCATACAATCAATGATACAATTGTATGCATTACAATATTGTGAGGTGTGCTATGCCATTTAATTCGTTTGAACATTATCCGATGTCGTGGAAACCTGACAGGGATAGATTGCAACGACCGCTTTATCGCTCTCTCGCCCTATTGCTGGAACATGACATCAGACATGGCTTTTTGGCTCCGGGTACAAAACTTCCCCCTCAGCGGGAGCTGGCCGATTTTTTGGATGTGAACTTCACAACGATTACACGCGCATACAAGCTTTGCGAGCTTAAAGGATTAATTCATGGTGTGACCGGAAACGGCACCTTTGTTTCAGCCAACGCGGCTCGGTCGGTCACCATTTCAAAAGATCCATCCTCAAACGTACATATTGACCTTGGTTTTGTTGCCTCATTTGAGCAAACCAATGATCTGGTTACTGAGGCCTTAAAGCACGTGGTAGAGAAAAGTTATCTGGAACAGCTATTGAATTACAATGATCCTGCAGGTATCCCGCATCATAAACTGGCTGCTCTCAATTGGATGAAGGCTTTTGGCATCCAGGCCGATACTGAACATATGGCGATCGTTTCAGGAGCCCAAAATGCATTAGCTATTACACTCTTAGCACTGTTTGAACCCGGGGACCGAATTGCGGTTGACCAGTATACGTATGCCAATTTTATTGAAGTATCCAAAATGTTTCGTATCAAACTAGTTCCCATTTCAGGGGATGAGTATGGTATGTTACCTGAAGCTCTGGAAGACCAATGTTCTCAATCGAATTTACATGGTGTGTTTTTAATGCCTTCCTGCGCTAATCCCACGACCATTGTAATTCCGGAAAAGCGAAAAAAAGAATTAGCTCAGGTCATTCAAAAACATCATTTGATCCTGATTGAGGACGACATTCATGCCTTTTTGTCAGCGGACATTATAGATCATTATGGTCAGCCGATGTATCAGCTGCTCCCTGAACAAACGGTTTATATTTGTAGCACCGCCAAATCCATCTGCTCAGGTCTTCGAGTGGCCTATATCGTGTTTAACGAAGCATTCAAAGACACAATGATGAAGGCCATATACAACGTCAACGTCAAAACATCCTCTTTGGACGCAGAGATCGTAACTGAGCTGATTCTGTCAGGAAAAGCAAATATGATTGTTACGAAGAAAAAACAATTGGCCGAGACAGCCAACCAGTTATTTGCTGAATTCTTCCCAAATACTCTCCACGGGGGACATCCACTGAGTTTTTATCGATGGCTACGTTTACCAAAAGTTATGCACGAAGCTTATTCTGAAGGTTTTTTTCTGGAAAAAGGGGTTCGTGTATTTCATTCCAATCGATTTCTGAGCGGTGGGAATGCAGAAGAAAATTATCTAAGAGTAGCGCTTTCATCCACTAGTTCTTTAGAGGAATTAAGAAGAGGATTAGAGATTTTAAGAGAGAGCCTCGAATGAATTGATGTCTTGATGCGTATAGCTACATTCAAAGGCTCAGGCATTATTTTATTTATATTTCATAACAAAGTACGAATGTTCACAGCACAAACAGTGTATGTCTTTTATTCGTCTAAAATGGAAAGCTTCCCTATGTAGCTTCCATTTTAGACGAACATTTGTCCTACTTAGCTACATATCCATCGAACAAAGAACACCATCAGATGTCGTATTGAAATGAACCTCTACGAACTTGGAACAGCGCCAATTTGTTGAAGTAATCCAAGCATATCGGGTTGACCATATTCTTCTACAATTTGCCCATCAGAGAATCGATAAAAATTCATCGCTTGAACCTCGATGGTTTTCCCTGTTGGAGGAAAACCGAAGAAACTGCCTTGGTGCGTACCTCGCATAATGAATCGCGCAGCCACCTTATCGCCTTCAGCAACCATCTCCTTCAGTGTCCATTGGATATCAGGGAAGCCAGTTCGCATCATTTGGATAATTGCAAGATATCCATCCGGTCCCTTCATCGCATCTTCCCGTGCTGGGACATAGAAAATCGCATTTGGGGCAATAAGTTCTTCTGCTAGCTTTACGCTAGCCGTATTTATGAACTCTGTAAACCGGTGCATCTGTTGTTTATTCGCTTCAATTGTCATTCTCAAATTCCTTTCAAAATTTTTTATCCTTTTCGTTTCGTGCCCATCACCATTGAAGTAAAAGGTTCCTGCTTGATCAGTAAATCTCCCTCACACATCAATATCATAATTGATAACTAAAGACTTCAAAGTTACAATATTAATTTAACCTAGGTTTTCAAATTCATAATAAGTTCGCTCGTGTTTTTTGTGAAGTAGGCACCTTAATGTTCTATAGTAACCATTTGGTAACTAATAATACTTATTTATTCATTCATTTCATCAACGTTATATTCGAAAAAATCAAAATCAGCATATTGTTGATGTTTAACACGATCGGCACAGGTCAAGCCAACAAAACTACCTGTAAACTCACCATACTTGCTATATTCATCAGAGAATATCGTGGTATCTAAGCCAATTCCAATAGCTTCATATTCTTTACCGTCATAACTCCTGAGCGACTGAAAATGTGTTCCTGCATAAAAGCGAAGCGTATACGCAATATTGCTGTAGGACGTAATCGGATTGTTCGCTGCCTGGTCCACATCCTGGGAGTTTACCGTCAACGGTTGTTCGCTAATTTTCCAGCTTGAACTGCCTCCCGTAATGAGAAACAACGAAATATCTCTAACATAGCATACGTCCCCCCTTTCGTTGATCCAGCTGTTAAGTCTCTTAGCATCCAGCCAATGAATATGTATTTTGTGGTTATGGATTGTTCTTACCAGTATATTGACATATCAGGTCTTCCGTCTTCTTCACATCTGCCAATAAGAGGCGATCAGCGGATGAAGTCTACCATTTTGTAGCTTTACTATGTCCACTGCAGTTACGTGGTTAACAAAAATGCTGACATCTATGTAACTCGATGTCAGCAGTCAGAAATCAGCACTGTCCATTGCTGTAAAGATACACTACGAAGTCAATAACCTTCAGCAGAATAAAAATAGTGAGTAGTTCTTCACCCATCCACCACATCTGCTTGCAAATCTGTTGCAATTTCAATCAT
>RCUF01000475.1_pt1 | contig 12184 bp, 12 predicted proteins | sample 2166311 | NCBI WGS metagenome assembly RCUF01 (sample SAMN09932608, study PRJNA488358) | compost metagenome | feature: garden; material: soil; isolation source: compost soil in 4-hydroxybenzonitrile-enriched culture | place: Germany: Experimental Botanical Garden Goettingen | collected 2016-01-27
CTGGATGAGCTGGAAGTAGGACGGATTGAATGGGGCATTTTCCGTGACCGTCGTCCTGAACTGTACAATATGATTGCCACCTATGATGGTGATTTAAAAGTATAATCTGTATACGGATAGACAAGTCTCCCTTGACGTCAAGCTGAGGTGCTTCCTTTCATTGGACTCACCCGGCTTTTCGGGCAGGGGATTTTGGAGCGTGTACCCAACGGTTTCAAAAGAACGGATCGGTAGGCGGTTCGGAATATTAGCATGATTTTTTTCACACAAAAGGGACATTCCTCACAGGTTTGTTCCTTTTTTATGTCTCAATCCAGTTAATCCATAGACTGAAACTATGATTCACTACATAAAATAGCATTAGAATTTATGAATTAGATGATATAAAATCAAATCATAAGGAATGATCGTACTCAATAACATCTCGATATTCCCGAAAGTGAAAAAAATCACATATGAGAATGCTTTAATGGAAGCTTTAACATGAAATTTGTAAACTCGCAAGGAGGAAGAACAATGAACCACTATCCTGCTATCTTTGAACCTCTAACCATACGACGCATGACCTTGAAAAATCGGATTGTTATGCCCCCGATGGGAACTAACTTTGCTACCATGGATGGAAGCTTTGTTCAGGATCATATTGACTATTACGTGCAACGGGCCAAAGGTGGTACCGGCTTGATAACAGTAGAAAATGTTTGTCTGGATTTCCCAATGGGTACGAACGGAACAACCCAGCTGCGTATGGATAACGATCAGTTTATTCCCGGACTATTTAGATTAACAGAAGCCCTGCACTCTTATGGAGCTTGTGTTTCTGTACAAATTAACCATGCGGGTGCTTCGGCTTATGCGGGACGACTGAACGGAGTTCAGCCTGTATCTTCTTCGAATATTCCTTCTAAAAAGGGCGGAGCCATTCCAAGACCTCTGCAAAAAGAAGAAATTTACGCCATTGTGCGCAAATACGGAGAAGCAGCGGGAAGAGCGCAACGAGCAGGATTTGACTGTGTTGAAATTCATGCGGGACACTCCTACTTGCTGAGTCAGTTTCTTTCGCCGATGTATAATAAACGCACGGATGAATTTGGCGGAAGCGCAGAAAACCGTACCCGTTTTGCCAGATTAGTCATTGATGAAATTCGTTCAGTGGTGGGCCCATTTTTCCCTATTTGCTTACGTTTTAGCGCGGAAGAGTTCACAGAAGGTGGGAACACACTGGAAGATACACTCGAGTTATTGGAGTATCTTAATGATGAGGTAGATATTCTGAACGTTTCTGCTGCTCTGAACGATTCCATCCAGTTCCAGATTGACGGGATGAACTTGCCGGATGGTTGGCGCTCATATATGGCCAAAGCGGTAAAAGAAAAATTCGGGAAGATCACGATGACCTCAGGTAATATTCGGAGCCCACAGGCTGCGCAGGATATTTTGGAGAGAGGTGACGCTGATCTTCTGGCAATGGGTAGAGGCTTGATTGCAGAACCGAACTGGGTGCTTAAAGTGCAAAACGGCTACGAACATTTGCTTAGAAAATGTATCTCTTGCAACATTGGTTGTGCAGATCATCGTATCTCCAAAAGTAAACCAATTTGCTGTACGGTAAATCCGGATCTGTTCAAGGAAGCTGAATACCGGAAACAACGTGTAAAAAACAACGTTCAGGTTGTTGTGATCGGTGGTGGGACCGCTGGTATGGAAGCTGCATGTACGGCAGCCGAAGTAGGCTGCAAAGTAACCCTCTTTGAGGAAAAACCAGAGTTGGGCGGCTTGGCTCGTGATATTGCCCGCCTGCCAGACAAAACACGCATCAATGATTTCCCTGATTATCTGATTCAGCGCACCAAACAGTTAACCAATCTGAACATTGTAACAGGGACCCGAGCCGATTTGGCGATGATTAGTGCCCTGAATCCTGATATTATTGTCAATGCGACGGGGGCCACACCACTTCTTCCGCCCATTGCAGGTTTACATGAGCAATTGGGTAAACCAGGTACAAAAGTATTCTCCATCTTTGATCTTTTGCACAACATGGAGAAATTCCAGGAATTTGAAGGTAAACGTATTGCTGTAGTTGGCGGCGGAGCCGTGGGACTGGATGTCGTCGAATATTATGCAGAGCGTGGAGCACAAGAGGTTTCTATTATTGAGATGATGCCGTTACTGGGTAAAGATCTGGATATGATTACTCGGATTTCCATGATGAAAATGGTAGAGGAGCGGGAAGTGAACGTCCATACGGAAACAGCTTTGACAGAAGTGTGTAGCGACCGCTTCAAAGTAAAGCATGGAGAACAGGAGTTTGAGATTCCTTTTGATCTTGGATTCGTATGCTTGGGTATGCGTTCACACAGTCCGCTGATGGACAGCTTGCTCCAATATGGTAAAGAACATCAAGTAGAAGTTATTAATATCGGGGATAGTAAACAAGCTCGTCGTATTATTGATGGCACACGTGAAGGTCGAAATATTCTGAAAACCATTCAACGGGTAGACGAATTTAAACATGAGTTTTCTTATTCTTACTGATTTGACAATACAAGTGATGGGTGTTCACGATGGCAACTCAGTGAATATTGAGGTTGAAGAGACGGCTTGTCTTTTCAGCCTTTTTTATTTGAGGTTTTTCCTAGAAGGAGATTGATTCCTCTGTCATTTCAAAGGTAAACTATGGAAAGCATATATAGTAAGTAAGGCTATTTTAACGTGGGGGGATGAGCGTGAATCAACTCTTTAGTGAAATACCGGGTGCCAGCAGGTGGAGCCACGTGGAAGAAATTCATAGAGGCTGGTCCAGTGACAAAAAATATTATATTCAAACCACTGACGGTAGGGACTTGCTGCTAAGAATAGCGGATATGGTTCATTATGATAAAAAGAAGCGCGAGTTTGAAGCTGTAACAAAGCTGAACCACGTGGAGAATCTGTTCATGTCCCGGCCGCTTGAATTTGGGATTTGTCATGATGGTCAATCTGTATATTCCCTGTTCACCTGGATCGAAGGGAAAGATGCTGAAGAGATTATCCCTACGTTGACCGCAGCACAACAGTATCAACTCGGGGTTCAAGCAGGAGATGCATTGAAAAAAATGCATGAGATTCATGCGGAGCAAGATCGAGTCCCATGGGGTGAACATTATAATGGCAAAATAAACAGATATATTACAAACTATAAGTCATGCGGTATTCCCCTAAAGGGAGCAGATCAAGCCATAAGCTTTATTGAGCAAAATCGTCAGCTATTAGAAAATCGTCCCCAGACTTTTCAGCATGGGGATTATCATGTGGGCAATATGGTGGTTACCCCATCCGGTGAACTGGGTATCATCGATTTTAATAGAATGGATTATGGTGATCCTTGGGAGGAATTCAATAGAATTACCTGGTGTGCAGCATTAAGTCCTTTATTCGCTTCGGGCCGTATCCACGGTTATTTTAATAACCATGTACCTGATTTATTTTTTAGATTAATGGCTCTGTATATTGCAAGCAATCAGCTTTCATCGGTTCACTGGGCCATTCCATTTGGCAAAAAAGAGGTGGACGATATGGTGCAACGAGCTGAAGAGGTTTTGGAAGCGTATGATTACTTTCAAACCTATATACCGAAATGGTATGTGCCCAGTTACCGCGACTTGTAAAAGCGAAGACCGCCCCTCCTGGGAGTGACGGTCTATTTTTTCTATTATTATTTCTTAATCTTATACGTAAATTCCCAAACGGCTTGATGACCTGAGTAACGTCCACGGTTTTCAGTAACCGTCACTCTTAGCTTAACGGTAGAACCTTTGGCAGAAACAGAGGAGACCTTTACATTCTTGGTGGCTTCACCTTCATCAGGAATTTTGTCTTGTTCCTCGGCATACGCATACAGCTTAATGCTGCCCCCTGATTTGACCTTTACCTTTACGCTGTTGCCTTCACTAATGGATTGGCCCGCCACCTGGGCAGCAATGGCCCATTCGTTGCCTACGTGATCGTTGGATACCAAGGTTGCTTGTTGAAACGTTGATGTTGCTGAAGCTGCGAGCGCGTACGTTCCATTGAACATCAGGGATATTACTACCAATAGAATAGCCGATGCTTTCGTCCATACTCTATTCATTCGCCTGTCTCCTTCAGTTGGATATATTGAGGGAAATCCCTCTATTCTAATTATCGTTTGCATCAAACAAAATTGTTAATGGTTGGTAAAAAAAAGAGTTTGACTTCTTATTGCATCACTTGTGATCTAATTTAACTATGACTTGAATTTATTTAGCAGAGAAAGGCAAGGGAAAATCTGATGAAAAAAATATACAGTGAACAAGAAATCATAGATATGACTATTAAGCTGCTTGAACAAACTTCAATATATGAAGAGCAGTATGAGCAATATGTAAGACGACCTTTCCGTACGGATTTTTATGATGATCTTAGTCCGTATGTTCAAGTAGGCAAGCGGGGTTATACGCTCCAGATGTATGAAAGAGGCATACAGATGCTAAACAAGCTTACGAAAGATGTAGAGGATGTGATTTATTGGATTATCGAAGATACGATTCACATCATTGCTCATCTAAATCTGCTTCGCAAATATAAAGTGGATAACATAAATACTCATTTAAAATATACCAAGGAGATCATGAAGGAGCTGACAACTGCAATGAACAAAGCCTTTTATGAAATTGGAGGAATCTATCAGGAATGGCATGAAGCAAATAGAAGAGGGGAGCTGGAGAACCCATTAAAGTAAAACATAAAACTTAAAGAAACAGTTGACAATCAGTGAGGTAAAATTTACAATTTGATATTAGTGATAATGATTATCAATATCACTAATTTTAAGTATGTTTTGCACTTACTATATTTCAAAGGAGATTTACAACATGCATCGTATGATGAATAAGAAGTTTCACATGATTTTATGTGCACTATTCGTAGTGATTTTCGTTATTTCAGGTTGCGGGAATGCTGGCAGTTCCTCTGATTCAGCTGCTAAACCCGCGTCGTCCGCGAAGGAAGAGGGAAGCAGTGATTCTGATACGCGTACAGTCTCTACGGTAAAAGGAGACGTGAAGGTGCCCGCTAATCCTCAACGGGTAGTCGTGAACTGGTATGTTGGCGATGTATTTACACTAGGGATTAAGCCAGCCGCAGTCATGGGGTGGAAACAAGAAACGATGCCTTTTTACGATAAGTTTAACGACATCCCCAATATTGAAAAGTGGGAAACTGAGGAAATTATGAAGTATGATCCTGATCTCATCATTACATATGATACAAAGGATTATGATAAGCTGTCTAAAATTGCGCCTGTTCTTGTGATACCTGAGAATAAAATGACTTCTATAGAACGTTTGAAATTCCTTGGTCAGGCCACAGGACATGAAGCAGAAGCAGACAAAGTGATTTCACTGTTTGAAAGCAAGCTGAGTCAGGCCAAAGAAAAACTAAATTCCGACATATTCAAGGACAAAACGTTTAGCATTTTCGAGGATTGGGGCAGTGGTTCTTACGGAATATATTATGAAACAGGCTCACGTGGAGGAACGTTGCTTTACAATTATCTGGGACTTCACAAACCGGAAAAGCTCAACACATTGGTTAAAAATTCCGGAGAGAGTCGGGGTTCTTTATCCTACGAGGTAGCTGCTGAATACTTTGGAGATTATGTCCTTTGGTTTAAGCAGGAAGGCAAGGAATCTGAATATGCGAAGACAAAAATCTGGAGCAGTATTCCAGCCGTTAAAAACGGACATATCATCGAAATTCCAGCGAAATATGCAGGACTGTTCTATTATTCGGACGTTGCTAGTATGACGGGACAGCTAGATTATATTATTAGCAAATTGCTGGAACAGACTAAGTAACGATGCATAATTGATCAACTAAGGGTGTAATCGATGTCTACTCACAAAGAACCAAATAAAAAAGGAATATTTCATTTTGTAAGCTACATGATCGTGGGCGTGTTCCTGCTCCTGCTGCTTACTGCAGCATCTATTACCTTTGGTGCTGCGGAAATGAGCCTGAAGCTGGCATGGGGTGCTATATTTCAGTTTGATCCCAACATTACAGAACATCAGATTATTCACACCTTGCGTTTTCCACGAACCGTGGCAGATATCATTGTAGGGTGCAGCTTGGCTGTGTGTGGGGCAATTATGCAGGGAACCACTCGTAATCCACTAGCGGATTCGGGACTCATTGGCATAAGTTCAGGCTCGACATTTGCTATTGCGTTATGTATGGCCTTTTTGCCTGGTCGCACCTACGGAGAAACCATGCTGTATTCTTGTCTAGGTGCAGCAATCACTACAGGCATTACGTATTACATCGCATCTATAGGCAAGCGAGGAATGACGCCTCAGCGACTGGTGCTGGCAGGAATGTCCATCTCCATGCTTTTTGGTGCGTTTAGTACGTTTATCGCTATTAAGTATGAGATTGGCCAAGCCCTTGATTACTGGTCTGCTGGTGGTACAGCCAGTGCCAAGTGGGGTGAATTAGCTTTCATTGCGCCACTGTTTGTAGTGGGTTTGATCTGTGCCATCGTGCTTTCTCCCTCGATTACGATTTTGAGCTTCGGGGAGGATGTGGCATCAGGCTTGGGTATTCGTGCAAACAGGATTAAGTTGTTTTCAACCTTAATTGTATTAATTCTAACGGGGTTATCGGTTATTGTGGTCGGCCCTGTTGGCTTCGTTGGTTTGATCGTGCCACACATTATGCGCCATCTGGTCGGAACGGATTATCGGTATATTATCCCGGCCTCAGCTTTGTATGGAGCAGTCTTTCTGTTGGCGGCGGATTTACTCGGACGTCTGATCAATCGTCCTCACGAAACACCCCTTGGCATTATTTTTGCCTTGGTGGGCGTACCCTATTTTCTCTACCTTGTGCGCAAGCAGAGGAGGGAGTTTAGTTGAAACTGTCCCGTAATACCAGGGGGATTAGCATTATTTTACTGTTAGTAGTGCTGACGCTGCTAGTGGCTGTACTTAGTATGAATGTTGGGAAAATGAACCTAACTCCACTCGAAGTTTTCAAGGTCATCATTGGCGAAGGAACGAGCAAACAGAACCTGATCGTGTTTGACTTTCGACTGCCACGTATTGTGCTTTCTATATTGGTAGGTATTGGCATGGGGATATCAGGCTGTATTATGCAAAGCTTGCTCAAAAACGACATGGCCAGTCCGGGAACACTCGGCATCAGCTCAGGCTCAGGGTTATTTGTACTTATGTATATTACGTTGTTCGCTAGTGAAGGATTGCTATCGCCTATTCTTCTTCCTGGGCTGGCTTTTGCAGGCGGCCTTACGGCAGCATTTTTGATTTTTATGTTTGCTTTCAGGCGGGGAAGAGACATCTCGCCTACAGGCTTAATTTTAACTGGTGTCGCTATGGGCAGTGGCTACAGCGCATTATCTCTGATGTTGACACTCCGGCTAGACAAGCAACAGTATGACTTTGCTTTGAGATGGCAGGCTGGAGACCTGTGGGGGGACGACTGGAGCTATATTATGGTGCTGCTCCCGTGGGTGCTTATCATCTGTATTTACGTTTTTTACAGGTCTAACACACTCAATACGTTGAATTTGGGGAATCAGACAGCATCGGGCCTCGGCGTAGCAATTAAAAGGGAGTTTATCGGCTTGACGATTGCTGCCGTTGCGCTTGCTTCTGGTAGCGTGGCACTTGGCGGAAATTTCTTTTTTGTAGGCATGGTCAGCCCCCATCTAGCGCGCAAGCTAGTAGGGCCCAATCATAAGCTATTGCTACCTACGACGGCATTAGTTGGTGCACTCGTCATTTTGATTGCTGACACACTTACTCGAACGATTAGTTTTGGGGCAGATATTCCAACCGGAATTATTATCACCATACTGGTCACCCCTTATTTCCTTTACTTACTGTCGAAAGCCAGTTAAATGCAGATAAATGAAAAGACGCTAACCCATGTCCATAGAAAAAATGGCTAGGTTAGTATCTTTTTTTGTTACTACTTAGGTCTCCTTGTGGAAAAGCAATTCTTTCTCACAATCTGTTAGGATTTCCGGCCTTCGTGTTGAAGGGTGAGGATTGTAAATAAAGCCTAATCCTTGGCATAATTCAAACCCAAGTGATAAGCTTGGTCCAGCAGCATTTCAAAATGACCGGAATTTGAACTCAGGGTCTCATATAAGAATTCAACCTTGGAATTGGAAACCCCGCAATAATCTGCAATTCCCACATTCAGCAAATGAGTAATCATTTCATCATACTTACGCTTTTTCATCTGTTCCTTCGAAACGCCGGCCAAGCCAAGCCACAAGATATGCTGATGATGCAGGTGATTCGAACAGTACGCAAACCCATTGTTCCATACACGGTCAATATAACCCTTCAGCATAGCTGGCAAATTCCACCACCAAAGTGGAAAAATAAATGCCAATGCATCATGCTCCTTCATACGCCTTATTTCCATTTCTACTTCAGGGGAAAAGGACTGTTCCGCAACTGTCAAATCCGGTTCATCTACTCCTTTTAAAATAGGATCAAAACCAATCCCATGCAAATCCAATATCTCATAATCGTGGCCTGCATCGGCAAGACCCTGTACGAAACGATCAGCAACCTTAAAGGTCAAGGAATCTTTTCTCGGGTGTGAAACAACGGTTAATACTTTCATGCTTCTTCACTACCTTTCTCAATAGCTTACTTCTAGGAATGCTCAATGCTTGATGCTATTATATACAGTAGGAAAATAATCTGGAAGTACGCACTTCTAAGTTCTATAGGATGATACAGGTGCCATAGGAACATGGAAGTGCCCTAGGTAGATTCCCTAGAAACTGATCTGAGTAATGAATTGAAGTGATGGGTTGTTCTGAGCAAACGAAGCCTTCTAAAGGAGGATTAAGAAATGACTGAACAGACAAAAAATAGGGTTCAAAAGAAGTATCAAGTTGGAGTGGAAGCGGCTTTAGAGGTGATGGGAGGGAAATGGAAGCCTTTAATTATCTACCATCTGATGACAGGACGGAAACGAACGTCTGAGTTTCGTCGGTTAATACCCGGCATTACACAAAAAATGCTGACCACTCAGCTCAGAAGCCTAGAAAAGGATGAGATCGTTACACGAAAGGTTTATAATGAAATCCCTCCTAAAGTAGAGTATGAGTTAACGGACTACGGCTGGGGATTAAAACCCGCGCTAGACCATTTATGCTACTGGGGAGAGGATCACCTGGATAAGATTCATGGAGACAAATTCAAGGTTTTGGAAGAATTCTAAGGCTGCTGTATAGAGTAACTTTAAGCTGATATTAAGCCCTCACAAAGCATTCAGTCAGAATAGCTTATGAGGGCTTAACTGTCGTAGGTTATATAACAGACTAACTGTCGGTCATTCCGTTATCATAACTTAACTGCCATTCAATTCCGAACTTATCTTTAAGGCTACCGTAACATTTACTCCAAAATGTTTCTTGAAGTTCCATGCTTACGGTTCCTCCTTCTTTTAACTTATGAAAGTACGATCGAATTTTCTCTTCGTCCTTATTGACGATGGCGAGGCTGATGTTGTTTCCGGCTACGAAAGGCATACCAGGAAAAACGTCTGAAAACATGACATTACTACCATCAATTTGAAGCCGCGTGTGCATGACCAGATTTTTGGCTTCTTCTGGTAGAGGATAATCGGGATTGGGTGGTGCTTCACCGAACGTCATGATATGTGGTTTCTCAGTCCCAAATGCCTCTGCGTAAAACTCCGCTGCTTCGCGACAGTTTCCATTAAAGTTAAGATAAACATCAACAGACATGTGTTTCACTCCTTTATGGCTGATTTTTTACTTGCAAATTCTCACCTATCATTATTAGCCTGTGCAGAAGCAAAAATACTAAGTGTTCATTGACTTTCTAACGTGTAGCCGTTAAGGGGGATGTTAGCGTCTTTTTAAGGGATTGGAATTAAAGTAACCCGCAAAAAGACTGCTTGCTCTTAAGCAAACTATTTTGCGGGTTATTATATGGCTTGTTTAGAGGGAAATCAGGTTTGGAGTGGCAGGGTGATAGAGCAGATGACGTGAAATATCGCCGGGATGCTGTACGAAAAGTGGTCCCCAAGCAGGATTGGTATCGTGCATCAGCTTTAACAGGGACAGCATCCGATTAAATATAACCTGCAGATCCGCTTCCCGGGAAAGTCCTTCAGTAACAGCAGCAGCTACCACATGCGCGGCGTAGAAGCCAGAGCGGTGCTCGTCGGTAAGAGAACCGGTGGTTTGCAGCAAGGTACGTAAAAGTGCGGCGACGCTCTCATCCTCGTTTCTCCAGTTTTGGATTTCATCCAGACTGTGATTTTCAAGGCTTGCAAGTTTAGTCTTCATAATGGCTTCAGCTACAATTCGTGCAGAACGTTTTGCTGTATTAGCGTCGATGGCTCTGCCGTTAAGCTTAATATTTGATAGATCCTTGTCGACTTCCGATTCAATGACTTCTGCCCATGCTCCAGCTTGGTCGAATTCCAAAAGTGCAGTGGTGTAGGCACCCAAATATCCCCGTAAAATATCTGCAGCATGTGGATCACGGGTAGGTCCTTCATTTCGAAGTTGAGCTCTTCCCGAAAAGGCGGCATTCATACCCCGGAAATAACCGATTAAGCCAATGGCAGCTGCTGGTCCCAGATTAAGAACACCCAATACATCCGAGGCGGTTTCATCGATGCGGGAAGCCCAGTAGTCCGGTAGTCCTTGTCCGATGTTTTCGCTGTTTAATCTGTTTCTAACGACATTGGCCAACTCTTGAATTAGACCCAGATCAGCATGCAAAATGTCATGACCACATACTTCATGAGGGATACTGGACCAAGCCAGCAGTCCATTTGTCGCATGCGCAGGAGGAAGACTGACAATCGCTGCTTGCACTTTAAATACTGCTGTGGCATCAGCGGGCCATGTGTACGGGCCATTTTCCGGCTCTCCCCATTTAACAAGTGCTGGAATAATACTGAGATCCGGTTCTTTTATTCCTTCACGATCTTCTGCGCTAAGAAAACCGTCATACAGGTCACTCACAATCTCCTGAAAAGCATCGGTCGCAAGTGCATTGTAGCCTTCTCCGTTTTGCAGAATGCTCTGAGCGATATCCAGCATGAGTCCGGCAGCTCTAGTTCTACTTGGGTCCTGAATCAAAATTTCAGTGAAGCCCTGTTGCCCAAGCTTGTCCAATTCCTTAATAAACGGAATCGCGACCGTTTCCTGATATATTTTCGGCAGTTTGGCTTTTGCCGCATGGAGTCTTCCCATCAATTGGTGATAATCCGTAGGGGCTGCCGGCCCCTGAAGATTGGAGAGAACCGCCTTTTTCACATTTTCGATACAAACAGACATGTTGGATACGTCGGGTTTGGTAACAGCGGTGATGCGATTTCTTTCGAGCATTCCTTGCATAATTAGATGACCTCCCAGTTTTTTTTGAATTAAACTACAACAGTTTACTCTGTACTCCACAAATGCTTCGCCTGACATTTTCCATCACTAAAAGTTAAAAGATAGAGATCCGGATTCGTGATTTCCTCCAGAATAAAATCTGGAGCATAATGATGCAGCAGGAGTGTTATGATCAAGCGATGGGTGACTAACAGAAAGGTGTGTCGACCGCTCTCCAGCAATTCTTCCGTTAAGGCAGTGACCCGGGTGTTAACCATTTTTTCAGACTCTTCAGCCGTAACTTCGGGCACCCCTCGTTCTCTAAGACGATCTTCAGGTGGATCAAGTTTGATGTTTAATCGTTCTTCAATGATTTCCGCTGTCTGCCAAGCTCGTTTATACGGACTGGAAATCAAACGGTCTACATGCAAGCCATCCATATGCAGTAGAAAATCCGCCAACTGCTTGGCTTGCTCGAAGCCCTCTGGAACTCTGAGCGGAGCATCCGGCTCATTACCAGTCCCAATACCGTGACGAACCACAAACAGGCTTACGTCATTATTCATCCTGTATCCTTCTTTTCTAGAGAAAATTAGCCATTTAAGTGGGGGAAAAGAAAGCTTTTTTCGCGGCCTACAATAACATGTGTGAGCTTTCACATGATTATGTGCTCCTTTATTTGGCACAGTTTATGCTTCAATTTTTTAAAACAAATGGGCATTATGATCAAAGTAATGGTATGATAGCTTAGTTAAATCTGAACGACTAGTAATGGAG
>RCUF01000477.1_pt1 | contig 12092 bp, 9 predicted proteins | sample 2166311 | NCBI WGS metagenome assembly RCUF01 (sample SAMN09932608, study PRJNA488358) | compost metagenome | feature: garden; material: soil; isolation source: compost soil in 4-hydroxybenzonitrile-enriched culture | place: Germany: Experimental Botanical Garden Goettingen | collected 2016-01-27
CTTAAAGCGATAGGTCAAGGGCAATTGGAACGGCTATTTTACTTGACTGCTCGTACGACAACACGGACTGCTGCGGAAGAGGCTTTTGTCTTGATGGAATCCAAGGGACTCCATTTGCATGCGGTGACCCTTACAGCGAAGGAGAAAATCTGCTTCCAGGAGAAGGTTAGCTGTCGAAAAGAAGATTGTGAATATGCGGATGGTTACTATGATCGGATCAATGGAGCGGTGCTGGACATCTTGTCGAATGAAACGCGAATGAATCGGGAGGTCATCGAGCAATATGCCCGCAAGCATCGGGTGTGTCCATTTGAGTTTTCGCTGGATGTTTCGTACGCTTCGGATGCGATCATTTGCGATTACAACTATATTTTTGACCCTCGTATATCCTTAAAAAGAATGTTCGCCGAGCAGAAGAGTCAGACCGCGTTGTTAGTTGATGAGGCTCATAACCTGGTTGATCGGGCTAGAGAGATGTTCTCAAGCACCTTAAATAAGCTTAGCTTTCTTGATCTGCAGCAGGAATATAAAGAGCTTAACCAAGGGATATATGATGTGACCCAAGGGTTAATCGCTTATTTTAATAAACTGTGTGAACAGGCAGCAGAGGGAGAACTCATCCTTAAGGAACTACCTGCAGATTTCATAATGATGGTGGAATCCTTTGCTCTTCAAGCTGAGAATGAACTGGTCAATACCGGTCTTGCTGAGCAAAATCCACTGTTGCTGGATGCTTTTTTTGCGGCTCAGAATTTTGTGAGAATCAGCAAGCTGTATGATGAACGGTACGTTACGTATGTGGAAGTCATTCAACAGGATGTTGCGATCAAGATGTTCTGCTTGGACCCCTCGTTTTTGTTAGGGGAAATGGGGAAGAGTTTTCGTTCCCATATTTATTTCTCGGCTACTTTATCCCCATTAGGATATTATAGGGACATGTTAGCTGCCGGTGAGGAGGATTATAGTCTTTCTATTCCGTCACCCTTCAATCCGGAGCAATTGGATGTGCATGTGGAGCCATTATCGACTCGGTATCATGATCGAAAAGTAAGCAAGAGCCGATTGGTTCAATTATTGTTCGAGTTAACGGCAAAGAGGAAGGGCAACTATTTGTTCTTTTTTCCGTCGTATGCCTATATGAATGAGATTCATGAAGCCTTTATGGCAAAAGAGCCCGATGCCCGGGTATTGCTGCAGCGTGGGAGCTTGTCTGAGGAAGAACGTGATGGGTTTTTATCTGCTTTTGATGCAAAGAATCGGAGAACACTCATAGGGTTTGCAGTGATGGGGGGAATCTTCTCCGAAGGTGTCGACTTGGTAGGTGATCGGCTGACAGGCGTGGTTGTGGTGGGTGTAGGCTTGCCTCAAATCGGGTTAGAGCGCAACATTATTAGAGATTATTTCAACGAGGCAGGCAAGGATGGATTCGACTATGCTTATGTGTATCCCGGGATGAACAAGGTACTTCAAGCCGGAGGCAGACTTATCCGCTCTGAGACAGATCGTGGTGTAATCGTGCTGGTAGATGACCGATACCTTCAACCGCATTATGCAGGGCTTTTACCGCCTGAATGGCGGGAGCGCATGGTGGTTGGAAAAGGCGTTAGAGGTTGAAGAGAACATCTGGCAACTTCGTCAAGTCGTTATGGCGAAAATGGATTGAGAGATGAGTTAAAGGTTAAAATAGCATCATCATTCTTTATAAAGGAGCTACGATACCTGATATGACTTCTATCCAAAAAGCAGGCTGGAATTTCGACAATAGTTATGCTCGTTTATCGGGGGCTTTTTATACAAAACAAAATGCAGCACCTGTTCGTTCACCCGAGTTGACGATTTTGAATGAACAATTGGCGGCTTCCTTGGGACTGGACGCCAAAGCTCTAAGAAGCAGTGAAGGAACAGCCGTGTTTGCGGGCAATATGATTCCGGAGGGGGCTGAACCGCTCGCTCAGGCATACGCAGGGCATCAATTCGGGCATTTTACGATGCTTGGGGATGGGCGTGCACTTTTACTAGGTGAACAGCTTACTCCTTCAGGACAACGGTTTGATGTCCAACTCAAAGGAGCAGGTGCAACACCATATTCCCGGGGCGGTGACGGTCGGGCTGCGCTTGGGCCGATGCTACGGGAATATATCATCAGCGAAGGTATGTATGGGTTGGGGATCGCAACTACCCGCAGCCTGGCTGTTGTAACAACGGGTGAGGAGATCATCCGTGAAACGATGCTGCCAGGGGCTGTGCTAACCCGCATTGCATCCAGTCATATACGGGTAGGCACTTTTCAATACATTGCAAATTGGGGTTCTTCTGAAGAGCTTCGTATGCTGGCGGATTACACAATACAAAGGCATTATCCGGAAATCGATATGGACGAGGATCGCCGATATCTATCACTGCTTAAATCTGTGATTAAGCGTCAGGCCGGGCTCATTGCCAAATGGCAGCTTGTCGGGTTTATCCACGGGGTGATGAATACCGATAACATGGCGATCAGCGGGGAAACGATCGATTACGGGCCGTGCGCCTTCATGGACACTTATGATCCAACAACAGTATTCAGCTCGATTGACCGTCAGGGCAGATATTCGTATGGAAATCAGCCGAACATAGGCGCGTGGAATCTTGCAAGATTTGCAGAAGCTCTGTTGCCTTTAATTGATGATGATATTAATCATGCCATAGTGTTGGCCGAGGAGGCGATTTCGGATTTTGCCGATCAATTCCATCACAATTGGCTGAACGGAATGAGAGCAAAGCTGGGGATTAATACTGGAGAAGAACAGGATGAGGAGCTTATTCAGGATTTGCTACGCTTGATGCAGCATTCAAAAGCAGATTACACGAATACATTCGTTGCTTTGACTCACAATAAGCTGGAGGACCTGCCGATGTTTGGTTCCGCGGAATTTGAACAATGGCGGGAGCAGTGGCACGCCAGACTGAGCAGGCAGCAGGGCGCCGAAGCAGCTGCAGCGCAATTGATGCGCAGCAGTAACCCTGCGATCATCCCTAGAAATCATCGGGTTGAAGAAGCTCTGGAGGCGGCTGTTAAGGATGGGGATTATAGCGTTATGGAGCAGCTTTTGAAAGTCCTTGCCAATCCTTATGAGCATTCACCGGGTCAAGCTAAATATTCAGCAGCTCCCGAACCGTCTGATTGCGCATATCGAACCTTTTGCGGCACTTGAGAAGAAGTTAAAGTCAGACAAACTATAACTATGTGACAACACCTTCAGGAATGTGATCTTATCGTAGGATAAGGAGACCATCTTGGAGGTGTTTTTGTGGTTAAGGATAATAAAAACGAACAAGATAGCGTTTAAGAAGAGGAATTGAAATGACATACCGTTTCCTGGTATGAAGAGCAGGGATTCAGAAAAATGAAGACAGGAATGGCATTTTATCATCCCTCCCATATTGAAGCCTTGGAAAAGATGAACTTTATATAAGCAGGATTTCCCAGCCTGTATATGGAATCATTTTCATAGGGGATTTTTTCCTCTGCAAGAATTTGTGAATAGGCTGGGATACATAGAATGCATGAGTATGTTTTATCGAATGGTGAAGCGGTTCGTCTGAAGAAATACATAGAGCTGAAGCATAAAGACCTTGAAGCGGAGCAGCGGCTCGCGATCTGGTCGGACGCCGCCCATCGGATTATTGAGGGGCGGCTGCCTTCCTTTCCCGATGAGGTGAAGAAGCGGCTGCGCGCCGAGCTGCTGAACAAGGGAAGGGATACGCTCGTCATTCATCAGGATGATGCACTCAGAGAGTGCATAGCTCTGGATCTGGATCAAGAGGAGCTCATGGTTCCATTAACTGTATGGGTAAGCAACAGAGCGGCCGTTCCTGTGGAGGAAAACGTGCTGAGAGACACGCTGCATAAGTGGTCGCAGCATCCGTCAGCTGCTATTTCCCTGACCGCATTGGCAGATGAGTTGACTCAGGTGCTGAAAGCCTCGGAAATCCCGCCGGATTTAGTCGAGACCGTTACCTCTGAGGAAGCAGCAGTTACGGCCGAGATTACCGCCGCTGCTGAGACGGCTGACATCTTTGCTCCACAAGAAAGAATAGGCTGGTTCACATTCAATCGGAGAACTGCTCTATCGATATCGATAGGGTGTATTGCTGCTGCGGCTGCGCTTATGTTTGCGATTTTCTATCCACACGAGCAAGAAGAAGCTATTACCATGGAGGAATTTCATCCTGCCGCATTGGAAATGGCACAGCTCAGAATCAGAGAAAGAGCCATGCTCCGATTCGTTGATGGCATCCCGGCCGAGCTCCGATACGTCGATGTGAACAAAAAGCGATTGCAAGCATTTTTACAGGAAAGAAATTCAATGCTGGCTGACGATCCATACTTTTCATCCATCATTGAATCGGGAAAGCTATACGATATTCATCCTCTTTTACTGTTTGCCATCACCGGACAGGAGCAGGGCTTTGTTCCCAAGAGCCACAAGGACGCCAAGAAAATTGCGAATAATCCCTTTAATGTCTTCGGAAGCTGGGAGAGCTACAATTCTAGCATTGAAGCTTCATCCAACATCGCTGCAAAGACGGTTAAAAATATTAGCAATCGCAGACCGGGGGCCAGTCATCCTATCCAATGGTTAAATCAAACCTACGCAGAGGACCCCGACTGGTGGATCGGTGTGACCTGGTTCTTCAATACGATGCTGCAAGAAATTGAGGGCACTTCTTTTGAATGGGTAGAGTAGAAGATGATGAGATGGGTGCTCTATAAGTTCGTAGAACAGAAAAAGAAGTCTCCCAATCTAACTTATTAATGATTGGAGACTTCTTTTTAATTGGTAGCATCAATACTTGGATGTTTTACTCTGCCGCTGCTAGTGCTGCATCAACAGCCGCCGCCAAGGCTTCGTAGGAGATTTCTCGAATAAGCTGATCGTTGACAAAAAATTGAGGTGTGCCGTTAACCCCGTAATTACCGCCTGTTTTGTAATCCTCTTTGACATCCAGCATATAGGTGTGGTTTTTCAAATCCTTCTCAAATAAATCGTAATCGATACCTTCGATATTATTCTTGACGAAATCGAGTAGAAAGCCTGGAGTAGCCCAAATCTTGGATTCATCCCCTTGATTAGCGAATAACTTCTGATTATATTGCCAGAATGCCTCATTATTTTGATGATAAATCGCTTCACCAGCGCTAGCCGCAAGGATCGAATCACGGTCAATAAAAGCGAAGTTCATAAAAAACAACTCAACTTTGCCAGTATCAACATATTCCTGCTTAAAACGTTCCATGTTCGCTGCCGACCATTTAGCGCAAGCAGGGCATTTATAATCAGCAAACTCGACTACTTTCACTTTGGCATCTGGACTGCCAAGATGGGGTTGCTTTTCGTATTTAAAGCCTTCAATGTCATACTTTCCCTTGATCTCCGTATAATTTGGCATACCTTTGAAAGTGGAGGATTCACTTGCATTGCGTAAAAATAATAATAGTACTAGCAAAACCGTAATAAGAGCGAGAATACCAATAATTACAAATAGAAAAGAATTGTTCTGCTTGCTCTTACCTTTTTTAGGAACACTCCTCATTCAATTGAACCTCCTATTTTTTATCAACGTATTTATATCAATTAATATAAATAATCTTCTAAAATTGTAAAATAAATGGATAATACTATTCTGTGTCATTTATCACACTTTTGTACCTGTTATTTGTCATTCTTTTCTTGGAATCTATTTTAAAGTAAAATGACGCGACTCCAGAGATGGAGCCACGCCAATTTTAAGAATGTTAACTAATTATTAATTTTTAAATCCGTCTACAAGAAGTTCCAATTCTCCTGTAGTTGAGTCAATAAGCATGCCGTGAACAGGTACGTTTGCTGGCAGGAGAGGGTGATTTTTTACTGTTTTAACAGTATGAATGACGCCTTCCTTCTCGTCGCTGAAGCCACGCAGCCATTTGCCAAGCTTGATGCCAGAGTTCTCAAGTGTATTCAATACATCATCTGATATTCCACGCTCAGACATGGAGTTAATCATATGTTCCGAGTTAAGGGATGCCATCCCGCAGCCTGAATGACCAACAATGAACACCTCATCAGCATGTAATTCATAGATTGCAACCAGCAAACTACGCATTACGCTGCCGAAAGGCTGAGAAATGATGGCGCCCGCATTTTTAATGATCTTTGCATCACCATTGCGAAGGTTCATAGCTTTCGGAAGAAGTTCAACAAGTCTCGTGTCCATGCAGGTCACGATGGCTATTTTTTTATCCGGGTACTTGTCTGTGATGTATGCCTCGTAGTCTTTGTTAGCGACAAACTTTTGATTATGCTCCAAAATAGTTTGAAGTTGTCCCATGTTTAACTTACCTCCTCTAAGCTTTTAACACATAAAAAATTATGAATCTTAAAACTGAGAAATAAAAAACCTCGTCTAAAATTTGATTATACGGCCTGTAAAAAGTATCATCAAGAGGAATACCTAAATTCGTTAATCGAGGTGGAAGCTGGCATGAAACAGGAAACTGCCGATAAATGGAAATTATATGTGGATTTTTTGCGGAAAATAAAGAGTTATGAAGAGGCCGTGGCGTTAATGCATTGGGATTTGCGTACAGGAGCGCCAAGAAAAGGTGCAGCTGCTCGTTCCGAGACGATTGGATTGATGTCTACTGAGGCGTTTAAATTACAAACATCCGGGCAAATGAATGATTTTCTAAAATACTTCAATACTCCTGAAGTGATGAGTGAGCTTGATGAGACAAGCCGAAGAATGGTACTGAACTCACAGGAAGACTATGATAATAGTGTTAAAATTCCGCCTGAAAAATACCGCGAGTATGCTGAGCTGACTGCTCATGCAGAGACGTTATGGGAGGATTTTAAGGAGAATAATGATTTTAATGGATTTGAGCCATACTTAACTAAAATTGTTGCGATGAATCAAGAGTTCATTGATTACTGGGGACCTAAAGAGACTCGTTATGATACCCTGTTAAATCTCTATGAACCGGAGCTTACGACTGAGAAGCTGGATCAAGTGTTTGGACAATTAAGAGATCGTCTTGTTCCTTTGGTGGATGCGATCGCTGCTTCGCCAAATAAACCGGCAAATCCTTTGCTTAATAAAACATATCCTGCGAATGAGCAAGAGAAGTTCGGTAAATTTCTGCTGAACGAAATCGGCTACGATTTTGAAGCAGGTCGGGTGGATGAAAGTGTGCATCCGTTCGAAATTACACTTAACCAAGGTGACGTGCGGATTACAACTCAATACTTACTGAACGATGTCGCGAGTGCTGTTTTTAGTAGCTTACATGAAGGCGGGCACGCGCTTTATGAACAAAACATTAGTCCAGACCTGGCTGGAACACCGCTAAGTCAAGGTACATCGATGGGCATCCATGAATCGCAGTCCCGTTTCTGGGAGAATTTCATCGGACGCAGCCGTTCCTTCTGGGAAAAATATTACGGGGCTCTGCAGCAGCATTTCCCGGAACAGCTTGAAGGTGTAACGGCTGAGGATTTTTATCGCGCAATAAATACAGTGGAGAATTCTCTGATCCGCATTGAAGCGGATGAGCTTACCTACAATCTTCATGTTATTATTCGTTATGAGATCGAGAAAATGATCTTCAACGAGGGACTTAAAGTGAGCGAGCTGCCAAAGGTCTGGAATGAAAAATATGAAGCCTATCTCGGAATTACGCCGCCAAATGATAGTGTAGGTGTATTGCAGGATGTTCACTGGTCTGGCGGCAGCTTCGGTTACTTTCCGTCTTATGCACTGGGGAATATGTATGCTGCTCAATTCGCTCATACGATTCGCAAAGAAATTCCGGAGTTTGATAACCTGCTTAAGGAAGGCAGCTTCACTCCGATCAGAGAATGGCTTTCGGACAAAATTTACAAGTACGGCAAGAGCTTGAAGCCAGCAGAGATTATTGAAAGAGTTACGGGGGAAGAACTCAACCCTAACTATTTAGCCGATTATCTCGAGCAGAAGTATAAGGAAATCTACGGACTATAATTAAGACAATTTGCAGAGGATCGCTGGCGCTTGCTGGCGGTCTTTTTCGTTATTTGCTCGGGAAATCTAGTGAGAACATACAAAATTATAGAGGAAAAACAGCCTGGTTTAACCATTTGATGGGCAGATGCATACACTTATTAAAAGTTGTGCATTTATTTGTCCATGAAAGAGGTGATCGGTATGTTTAAACGTTACGGATGGATTGGTCTATCACTAATCATTTTATTTGCTACAGGCTTAAGCGGGTGCGGCAGCAGTCAAACGTCTAAAGTGAAAATCGGTGAGGTGGCTCGTTCGGTATTTTATGCTCCGCAGTACGTAGCCATTGAGAAGGGATTTTTTAAAGACGAGGGACTTGATGTTGCGCTGCAGACTACGGCGGGGGGAGACAAAACGATGACTGCTCTGCTGTCGGGAGCCATCGATGTTGCATTAGTTGGAGCGGAGACCTCGATATACGTGTACCAACAGGGCGCGGAAGATCCGGTCATTAACTTCGCCCAGCTCACGCAAACGGACGGTACTTTTTTAGTTGCGAGAGATGAAATTAAGGATTTTGACTGGTCTCAGCTGAGGGATCAAGTGTTCCTGGGTCAGCGTAAAGGTGGAATGCCGCAAATGGCCGGGGAGTTCACTTTAAAGAAGCATGGGATTGATCCACAAAATGATCTTGAACTCATCCAGAATATTGAATTCGCCAACATTGCCGCAGCTTTTGCATCAGGAACGGGGCAATTTGTTCAGCTGTTTGAACCGACGGCTTCTATTTTTGAACGAGAAGGAAAAGGTCATGTCATCGCTTCGTTCGGCACAGAGAGCGGACGTCTTCCATACACAGTATTCATGACTAAGCAAAGCTATATTAAAGATCATGAGGATATTGTGCAAAAGTTTACGAACGCAATATACAGAGGTCAGCAGTGGGTACAAACTCATTCACCTGAGGAGACGGCAAAGGTCATAACTCCATTTTTCAAGGATACGGATCAGGATATTCTGATAAGCGCGGTGAAGAGATACTTGGAGCAAGGAACCTACGCAGAATCTCCGGTTCTGGAGGAATCAGCCTGGAACAATCTGCTTGATGTTATGGATTCAGCTGGAGAGCTTAAATCACGTGTTGAGCCGGATAAGGTGGTGGACAATACATTCGCCAAATCAGCTATTCAATCGTCACGTTAATATAGATCGCGGGAGGGAGCGTGAAGAAATGGAACCGATCGACGATCCAAATGATCCAAATGATTCTAACGAGCTTAACGAAGCCAGCAAATTATACGAGACCGCCATTGAAGCTGATATCAAGCCTGTCGTTGAACTGAAAAACGTGGATCTTGTCTATGTGACGGACAGGGAAGTGTTGCTGGCTCTGACGGGGATGAATTTGAATGTTCATTCCGGTGAGCTGGTCAGTCTGGTTGGTCCTAGTGGATGCGGTAAAACCACGCTCCTCTCTCTCATTGCAGGACTGATGTTCCCTTCTCGTGGAGAGGTGCTTGTTCACGGTCATAAGGTGAATGGGCCATCCCCTGAGGTGGGCTACATGCTTCAGCAGGATTATTTGTTCCCATGGAGAACGATTCTGAGCAATGCTACATTGGGCCTGGAACTAACGAAGCGTTTAAATAACGACAGCCGCGAAATGGTTATTGAACTGCTCGAGGGCATGGGGCTGGGGAATACAATGGAGCTGTATCCTCATCAATTATCGGGTGGCATGCGGCAAAGAGTAGCGCTCGTTCGTACGCTGGCAACTAATCCGGATTTACTGCTGCTCGATGAGCCTTTTTCTGCTTTGGATTATCAAACCAAGCTGCAGCTTGAGGATTTGGTCGTTGATACGTTAAGGCAGCGAGGGAAGACAGGGATTCTTGTGACTCATGATCTGTCTGAAGCGATAGCGGTCAGTGATCGGGTCATTGTACTGGCAGCGAAGCCGGGTAAGGTTCGAACCATATATGATATACCGGACAACATACGTTTAGCTCAGCCGTTTTATGCGCGCGAAGAGTCAGAGTTTAATGAACTGTTCCATGAAATCTGGAGAGATCTGGAGACGTTGGATGGAAGGGGGGAGTGAGCCTTTGACCGGAGGAAAAAATATGGATGCCGAGTGGATTAATGAGAAGTGGCGTGAACACACTAAAAATAAAAAAATAAGCTCCCGGCTTGTTTGGTCAACTCAGCTGGCTATTCTTATTGCTTGTATAGTTCTGTGGGAGCTGGCAGGGCGGCTCAGATGGGTTGACGTTCTCATTTTCAGCTATCCGTCCAAAATCGGCAGGCAAATCGTTAATGATGCGTTGAACGGAGAGTTATGGCCACATCTGGCGATGACAGTAGGAGAGACGGTTGTGGGCTTTTTGCTTGGAACTCTAGTAGGAACTCTGCTTGCTGTGCTGATATGGTGGTCTCCTTTTTTATCCAAGGTTCTTGATCCCTATATGGTTGTGTTTAACAGTATGCCGAAGGTCGCGCTGGGACCGATATTTATTGTATTGTTTGGGGCAGGGTTTGCAGCAATTGTGATCACTACGCTCTCCATTACTGTAATCGTAACGACATTAGTGGTGTTTAACAGCTTCAACGAAGTAGATCGCAATTATATAAAAGTAATTCGTACTTTTGGCGGCAACAGGCGGGATATTTTTCTGAAGGCGATATTTCCTGCTTCTTTCCCGACGATTGTATCTACGCTTAAGGTTAATGTTGGAATGGCGTGGGTAGGGGTAATTGTAGGAGAATTTCTAGTAGCAAAAATAGGACTCGGCTACTTGATCGTCTACGGGTTCCAGGTTTTCAATTTTACTCTGGTGTTATCCAGTTTAGTCATAATTGCAATTGTAGCGACTGCTATGTATCAGCTGGTAGTCTATATTGAACGGAAACTTATCAGGGAGCGGTGACGCTCCCTATAAATTTGTTGCGCTCGGACAAGAAACTCATTGTACCTGACTGTGAAATACAGTACGATGTGTTTTAAGATATTTTCTGAAAAGCTGATCATTAGAGACAGAGGTGGATTTATGCGGGTAATTAAAACGGCGATCGCCGCGCTTATGGCAATTATTATCGCTGACGCTTTAGGAGTTGAAGGAGCCAACTCAGCGGGATTATTGGCGATTCTGGGGGTTGATGTTACTCGTAAGAGAAGTATTGCGACCGTATCATCCAGATTTTTTGCTTCTATTCTGGGTTTGTTACTAGCGTTTCTTTTATTTTATGTCTTTGGTTTTCATATTTGGGTTTTAGCCATATACATATTAATCGCATTCCCATTAATATCACGCGCTCATTTCAAAGAAGGCATTGTCACCAGCTCGGTTGTGGTATTTCGGGTGTTTGGCGGGGAGCATTTGAGTGTTGACGTGATGCTTACGCAAATTGAGCTTTTGATTATCGGGCTTGGTAGTGCGGTGATCGTAAATATGGCCTATATGCCAAAAGAGGAAAATAAATTGCTTGATATCCGCCGTAAGGTGGACAGGCTGTTAGCGGTCATTTTCAATCATATCGCTGAATCGCTTCGTGATCCTTACCATCTGTGGGATGGAAAAGAACTGATACAAGCAGGAAAGCTGGTAGATCAGGGACTGAATTCTGCCCAAAGAGCCTTGGAAAACCAGATGATCGCTCCCAATGAAACATGGTCTGTTTATTTTTTTATGCGAAAAGAGCAGCTGGATCGTGTTGAAACGATGCTTGAGCTGATCTCATTAGTCTACCAACGGATGCCTCAGGGAGAGCACGTGGCGATGCTGTTTGATCGACTTAGCCAGGATGTTATTAGCGAGGAATATACAGGACAGACGGAAGTCATGCTGCATAAGCTTGAGGAAGATTTCAAGCGGATGGAGCTTCCATCCTCTCGTGAAGAGTTTGAATTAAGATCTGCGATTCTGCAGCTGTGCCGCGAACTGGCCAACTATCTATATATCGCGAAAAAGGACAAGGCTCCTGCAACACTTAACAAACGCTGGAAGCTTGGACGAGGTTAGATCAAAAGTGCGATTTTCAGCACCGAGAAGGTTGAATGAAGCAAAGGAATTTAGGAGCGGAGCGTA
>RCUF01000478.1_pt1 | contig 12080 bp, 19 predicted proteins | sample 2166311 | NCBI WGS metagenome assembly RCUF01 (sample SAMN09932608, study PRJNA488358) | compost metagenome | feature: garden; material: soil; isolation source: compost soil in 4-hydroxybenzonitrile-enriched culture | place: Germany: Experimental Botanical Garden Goettingen | collected 2016-01-27
TACGCTCTGTTTTGCTCATCTCCAAAGGCTTGTCAGGAGGAAACTCAATTTTCAAGCCAACTGTCTTTATCTGTGATTCGTCCTCAGTTAACTGGTAGCAACCTTTTCTAACCTTAACTAGGACTCCCCGGCGTGTGAGTTCAGAAAGAATGCTGCCAAAAGTTCCTATCTTGATCCCTACAGATTTAGCAGCCTCTGAACGCTTGCTGAATTTAAAGTAAGCCTTGAGTAACTTAATTTGAGCTCCGGTGATATACCCTTGATCCAGAAAGTGTTTAAGTTTATCTGTGATTTCGGGTTCAAGTTTAGCCATGAAAACCACTCCTTTCTCTCAAAATAAGCACGTCTGTTCTGTATTTTGGGTGTGACTGCCCGCCACCGCAGGCTTCCCCGGGCGTTTGTTGGTTTTTGGTTTTCTCTTCTTAGCTTCTTCATATGCCTTGTATCCAACTGGATCGACTATGGACCATATGACCTCTCGCTGATACAAGAGCGGGTAATCTTCCAGTGGCTTGCCGTTTCTGACCTTGTAAACAGCTTCACCGATCTTAGCGATGATATAGGCATCTACCACGTCATCGCTTAAATGCCGGTATCCGAAATGTTCAAGGACTGCGGCTGCTACCGCCTGTTTCTTAGCCTTACCTTTGAGAAGCACTTTTTTGCCCGGTTCGCCTACCCAATTTGCAACATTCACGTATTTTTTAACTGCGAGAGGGGCGACTTCATCAAATGCAAGTCCCTTTCGCGTGATCATGCTTTCTATTCCGCCGTGAATTTTTGCTGTTGTGATGAGCATCTGGCTACCGTTTGCGATGCCCTCCTTCATAACCTGATCTTCAGGCTGTAGCAGTTTGAAGAGTTGGTTTTCTAACGATACTCGCTGCTCCTGAGTGATACCGCCGGGAGCGTTCTTTCCTTTCCCTCTGATCACCGTTTCCAAGATTGGGTTTCCGTCTGCATCCAGGATGACAACGCCCGTATTCGTCGCTGGATCGATTCCCACATGCCGCATATCAGTTCGCCATCCTATACGGCAAGATCAGATACAAACTTTGACTATCATCCACAGGCTTGATGATGATCGGGCTCATGGGTCCTGTAAAACATATACGCAGTTGCTTGCTATCAATCACTTTCAACACATCGAGCATATATTTTGAATTAAATGCGATTCGAACCGATTCGCCATTTAATGACTCTGCTGCAAGAGACTCCATAACCTTCCCAACATCAGACGCTGATTCAATTTTTACTCCATCTTCAGCAGCCTCAAGCTTGACTACATTCGTCTTCTCTTCCCGGGCTAGGAGGTATGCTCTGTCTAGTGCATCCGTAAAGTCCTTAGTGTTCACGGTCAACTCCGTTTTAAAATCAGTTGGAATGATCTTGGATGTGTCTGGAAACGTACCATCCAGAATGCGAGAGTAGAAGAGTATATGACCGACTTTGAAAAGCGCCTGATTATCAGCTACCGTGATTTCAACCGGCTCATCATTGTCGGGGATGATCTTGATAAGCTCATTTAAAATTTTCCCGCTGATAGGAACGTTTCGAACAATTACGCCCTCCGCATCATCCAATTTAGACCGTGTACTAGCCAATCTGTGCCGATCGGTCGCCAATAGCTTGAGCTGTCCATCCATCACGTTCCAGAGGATACCTATCAGGATCGGGGAGGACTCATTGGTCGATACTGAAAATCCCGTCGCCTTAATCATTCGCTTTAGCAGATCCCCCTGAACATTTATGACCCTACTGGTATCAACGCTAGGCAACATTGGGAACTCTTCCGGATCCATGCCAACCATTTCGATGTTTGTCTTGCCTGACCTAATACGTGTGCTAAAGTTATCCCCGACCTCTATTTCGACTGTCTCTTTAGGCAGCTTCTTGATGATTTCGATCAGGAACTTTGCTGGGAGCACCACGCTGCCCGTTTGCTCGATCTTGATCTCATCCATTACCGGAATAGTAGCTTGGATTGAAGAGTCTATGTCACTTGCTGTTAGCGTGACAGTGTCATGTCTAACATCGAACTTGATCCCCGACAGAATAGGTATGGTCGTCTTGCTGTTAATCGCTTTGGATACGTGCTGTATGGCTTCGTTGAGTTCGTGCTTTAAAATGGTTAGTTTCATGATCGTCTAGCCCTCCTTTGCTGGCTTCTTGACTTGCGATATGCTAACTTTCGATTACGTTTGTATTGTGTTTTGAGCTTTACGACCTCTCGTTGCCATTCATCTCTGATCCGTTCAATTTCCTCATGCGGAGTTGAATGTTTGTAACCAGTCACGAAGTTTCCCGCAATCAATTCTGTATGACCGTAAGAATAATGGTCGGAATAGTGCGTGTCTTCAAATGATGACCAGCCGCATCGAGTTATCGTTTCAACAGCGCCCCAATATTCTTCGCTCCATGAATTTCGATATAGTTCTTCCCCGCAAATCGGACATTGATCAAATCCATATTTCCGCTGGTATTTCAAGTCGCCAAGTTCATATTGCAACTCAATCCTGTCATCTTCGGGGAGTGACCTGAGCTTTAAAAGCTTGCGAATAGAGACTTCCCTCATCCTTGCACCTTCCTCTCTAATCATCCAGCCATGCTGATATGCTTGGCTTTGGTTTTGGTGGGTCTTGCTTTGGTTCTGGCGGTGGCGGTTGTTCTGGAGCCGCAAGGGGCGTTTTGGGCGGTTCTGCTGAAGGTTCTACCTCTGGCGGCGGATCGGTCTCCAAAAAGTCATGCACCGGATCATATTCACCCTCAAACTCCTGATACTCCCACCCCAACCGGTCGTATTGCTCCCGCAATCTTGGATACTTTTGCACCAGCCTGCCGCGTCTGTATCGCTCTATCATCTTGCAAGTGCGATCATAAATAGCCATTTGCCTTTCTCGCTCCTCTGGCGTGTACCTAAGGGGTTCATCAAGGTAAGCAGCCAGCAAGAACTTGTGATACTCAGCCTTCCTAAACACCTCATCGTTTTCGATTTCGCGTCGTTTGCTCATGCTCCGCCACCTTCTCCCGCAGATGTTCTTTGTCGTCCTTGGTCAGGTTGGCAAACCGCCCATTCTTACGATTAAAGAACATTTTAACGGTTCCTGTGCCGATGTTCCGTCCTTTGGCGACAATCAACTCGATGATCCCTTTCAACGGTGTATCTGGGTAGTAATAGTCGTCTCGGTAAAGGAAAATGATCACATCGGCATCAAATTCAATTTTCCCCGACTCCCGCAGGTCCGACATCATGGGCCGTTTGTCATTACGTTCTTCGCACTTACGGCCTACGGAGCTAATAGCTACCACAGGCACATCAAAGGTCTTTGCTAGTCTTTTGAGCTGCTTGGACACATGATTTACTGTCTCATTCGATTGGGAGAAATTTTTCTCCGATTCAATCAACTGCAGGTAGTCCACGTATACAATCAGCTTCGGGTGTTTCTTTTTCATAGCTTTAGTCTGCCGCCAGATGTATTCAATGGTCATGCCTGGCGTGTCGTCGATATAGATCGGCAGCTCATCCAGCATGTCGAGCGCCTTGTCGTAGTTTGACCAGTCATTTTCCGTGAGCCGACCCTTTTGCACCTTTCGGGCATCAATCCCGCTCAAAGCACAGATGTAACGCTCTGCTACCTCTTTTGAGGACATCTCAGCAGAAAACATTCCGACCGTATATCCTGTCATAGCAGCGGACTTGGAGTCGTTAACTATATAGGCGGTCTTGCCTATACTTGGTCTAGCGGCAACGATGGTAAAGGTACCGTTTTGGTGCCCTCCGCCCATCTCATCGAGGTCTTCGCTCGCTGTCTTGGCACCGGTGATGCCGCTGCGGGAACCCCTGCCCATAATCTCCTTGTGATGACCTTCCAGGACATCTGATACACGTTCCCATCCATCGGCTATGCCCTGAGATTGCAACTCTTGCAGGCGCTCCATCTTATCCTTGATGATGTTCAGGTCCACATCCCCAGCTTGCAGTGCATCTGTAAGAGCTTGGGTTGCCTCTCTCTGGATGCTGGCTTTGCGTACAAGTTGCTGGTAAAATCCGAAGTTCGCAAGGGTTGGAACGGAATCCTTCAGGCTTAGCAAGTAAGACGGGCCTCCAGCCATGCTAATGGTCTTGCTGTAGCGCTCGGTCATTGCAGGTATGTCAAAAGGGTTCTTGATGCCTGGCTGTCCTGTCAGGTTTTCATGAGCCCAACGCAGAGTCTTCATAACCATCCTGTTCAAGCCATCTGCACTAAAGTCACTCGGCTGGAGATAGCAATCATCCATTAGTTCGTGGTTTTGCAATAGCGCTCCCAGCACATACTGCTCAGCCTCAACGCTCATCGACATTCACCTTCCTTGCTGCACGTCGCTCCAATTTCTCTTTGATGTGCTGTGGCATAGGCACCGCTTGCTCGTAGTATTCTTGGAGCATCAACTGTTCCTGCTGCTCTTCAATGCGCTGGAGCTCGTAAAAGGAATGGTTTTCGAGGCAAGCTTGATAGATTTCAGCTGGCTTTGGATGATATTGGGTGTTTTCTTGACATAGCATCCTCGTTTTCTCTCTAGCCAGCTCAAAAGGAATGTCTTGCAAGAGGTCCAACCAGACGATAGCCACAGAATCAAGTTCACTCTCTTCAATCCGGAAGGTGGAGTAAGCCCCCGAAATGTACCTCATCAACCACAGTACGCCCGCCTTGTTCATCTATTCCCAACTCCTCTCGCAGACGCTGCTCAATTGCGCTACCTGTGCTTCTGTTTCCTTTGTTCCCGCTCTGAGCCAAGCCTTCCGGATCTACCACCGTATAATCCTCATATCGTTTTTGGTTTAAAAAGGTGGCTGGGTAGGCAATGAACTTTGTTTCCGTTTCAAGCAGCTTGCAAGTATCTGCAAAGTTCTGTGTTTGCTCAAGTGCTTGGATAGGATTAAAGTCGTTATGATTGCACAATCTGTTCCAAGATTCCTGAGCTTTTTTTCTGCTCACTTTTCTAGGGTAGATTTCATAGAATCTATCAAAGAGAGCATATTTATCTTTAATACTTATCTTTAAATCTTTATATCTATTTATGGGGGAGCAATCGTTCCCCTCAAAAACGCTATTAGGTGAACAATCGTGCACCTCATGAGGGGAGCAATCGTGCACCTCATTTGGTTGACTATTAGGTGCATGATCATGCACCTCAACTGAAAATAAATCCAACTGTTCAGGCATGTCGTCACCACCACTCCTCTCGATCATCCAAACATCATAATCCTTGTTGAAAGCTATCCTTCTTGAGTTTGAGCGAGTAGCTCGTTTGGTCTCGATCAAAACGTTAAGATCGAGCAGAGTTTTGATCTCTTTTTTAACCGTTCTTTCCGCCAGACGCGTGCATTCACTCAAGAAGGATATTGAAAAATCATGGTCTTTCCGGCTGTACCCATAAGTGAGTCGCCATATTTTGATGATTATTCTTAGTTGAGCGCCATTAAATTTGTACTGGCAAATCTCGTCTAAAATCTCATGAGCGACCGAAGTAAACCCGTTCTCTTTCTGGACGTCCGCCATTCCTCCTCACCAACGTTCAGGTTAATTGCTTTGCTTGCTCCACGATCTGTGCTGCTAGTTGATGGATATCTTCATCGGGACCGGCATCACTGTAAGGAGATTTGTACCAACTACTAATCATCCCTTCGACCTTCGCCTGCAATCGTTCCTCTGGCGTTTGTTCGATGGTGTAGCCGTTGACCAAGGCTCTCACGATTTTATGCATTAGTGGGTATGAGTGGATATTTTTCAGGTGTTCAATGATTTTTGCTGAATAAACCCTGTCCAGCATTGGAATTTGATCTGAGAGAGCGATAATTCCGAAGTCCGAGAATTTCCTTTGGCGTAGAAATTCAATCGCCTCAGCCACATCCCTAGGCAGCTCTACCATTTCCCTCGATGCATTCAGTTCATTCTGCATATCAACGATGGTCTGAGCATGCCTTTTCAGATCATCGATCATCTTGTCCCGCTGCTGCAGGATCTCGTTGTATTCGGCTTCGGTGAAAAGGAGAGCACCATCTTCTCGTAATACAGTTCCATCTCCGCATGACGTTGTACGAAAATATTTGTCTGTATAGTCGCTAATCTGGCAAGCCTTATTTTTATGACCTTTATACCAAGTTCCCTGTCTATTGCCGTTTGTAATTAATACCAATGGCATCTATAGCACCTCCAAGTAGTAGTCTTTTTTATTCACAAATCCATTTTCAAAGAGCGCGATCCTGATTGCTTGTGAAGCGAGTTCCGGAGTGTTGTTATTGCTGCTCAAGTGGGTCAAGTAAATTCGCTCGCCCTTGCCTTTAATGAGCTTTTGCAGTGCCTCTGCCGTTTGTTCATTGCTCAGGTGACCTCTGTGTGGGTCAGCTATACGATCCTTGAGGTAGTCGTCGTATGGGCCATTCTGGAGCATATCCAGATCATGATTAGCTTCGACAATGTAAATGCTGCCCTCCATCATCTCAAGCATGTCGTCATCAATATGACCTGTATCAAACACCACGCATGCACGGTTTCCGGTGTCATCTTCTATGGCGTACCCGACTGGCTCCAGTACGTTATGATGGACTTTGAATGGATAAATACTGAGCTCCCCAACCTTTACCCGATCATATTTGCTGTGAGTCGTTTCGAGGACATGCTTCAGATCGTCATCTAGCCCGCTGATCTTCTGCCATTCACCGTGGGTCGCGTAGACTGGTATGTGGTACTTGTTAGCCAGCGTCAGGCCTTTGATGTGGTCACTGTGGGCGTGGGTGATGAACACCGCCTGAATATCCGTAGCTGCATTAATCCCCTTTGCCAGCAGCCGCTTTTCAAGGTCCCTTTTCCACTTGCCTGCGTCTACCAGGATTCCGGTGGAGCCGCTTTGGAGATGAATGCAGTTTCCCGATGACCCTGTAGCTAGAATCTCGACCTTCATATCACACGCTCCCTCATCGTATTCTCTTTCCACTGCTTATCCCCAAGGCACTCTGCCGCCGTAACTTCAAAGTACCTTTTGCCTAAAACATAGGAGACAAACAAACCTGTGCTGCGCTCGTAGTACATGCCGTTCAACACCTCAACCTCTCCGGCCTGATCCGGCGGCAGAGTAAAATCCATGCCGCCGAATAGGTCTAGCTGCTCCACACTAGGTTGGGAGTTCATCTTGTTCAGCCTGCTGCTTCTCGGCAATGTGCAGGTCCATAACCTTCAGGAGCGCTTTATACTCGGGCAGTGTTGGCTTCTCGCCTTTGACCTTGCCGTTGTTTCGAATGTAATCGTCCATACCGTCAGGGGTGGTTATGCCTAACGTTGAGAATTTACGCTTCATCTCAGCCCGGCATTTCTTGATTTCGGCAGCATCATCTGCAGGTGGTTCAGTCTTAGGCTCTTCTTTTGTTGCTGACTTTGCGTCAGCTTCTGCGGTAATGTTACGGCGCTCTGGCTCAGCTTCCGGCGTAATGTCAATGCGCTCATTGTCGTACTCGTTTTCGGTCGATCGGTTAATGGCGTCAATTAGCATATCGCTGTCATCGCTGGTATTGATGTAGGCCTTGGCGGCGCGATTGATAACAGTGCGCTTTGCCATCTCCTGCGGGAATTTTTTATGAACCGACTGACTTGTCTTAGATTGGCTCCAAGATGCCTCGAGTTCCTTCTTGGTCATAACGGTCAGAATTTCATCTCCGTCCGCTGTCTTGACAATGGCGTAGGTCCCCAGAATGTCATTGTCACGGTTCTCAAATCCGGTCTCATGCTTTAGCAGCCGTTCCCGCCCGCCTGACACTTCGTAATCAAACACATCGCCTTGATAAATCACATTTGCCCAAATGTCCTCAACCCTAGAAAGTCGTTTGAGAACAGTCTGTGTACCAAAATACGAGCGATTAAGTTGGAGTTTGTTACCATAGACGATGAAATAGCACTGCGTTTTAGCTGGGCTCAGGCCCTGCACAACCATGTCCAATAAGGAGTTAGCGACTGATTCTTTTGTGCAAACTTCTAGCGCAGGTCTGCCCTCCTTGTTCGTCACTTCTTGCAGCTTAAAAAATGCGCTTTTGAGTGCATTGGAAGCATTGTAGTTTGGAGGCAGTACAAGCCCCTCATTCTGCAACCTTGTAAGGCTGCTGTTAACTTCGTCAGTAATGTCTTTTTGGATAATTGCCACTTGATTGGTAGCCATATGATTGATGCCTCCTAGAGATAAATGATTTTAGTAGTGCTAGGTTTAAAACGATGAACTAAGTGCAACTCATCCGGTAAAGACTTGGTTACAGGCCAGTCAGAAGGTGCACCGACATTAGTGGTTATGATTTTCAGTTGTTTGAGGGTTGGGCGTTTACCGTTTTTCATAAGCTGAAGTTATCGGCTAAAAATTCGCCGTCCTTTTTAAGATGATGAAATGATCCAGAGTCATCGTTGACAATGATGTGAGTGTCATACTCTGTATCAACTTTGTAGGTCTTACCTTCCGTGAACTGACCTTTGACAGTTTGTTTGCATGTGATTTGTTCGATCATCCCGATCACCCCTGAGCGTAGAATTTTTGAAATGGCTTGCCCTGTAACCTTGCAAATGACTTACGTTGTTGCCGATTAGGGATGGCATCGATCTTGTATTCGAGCTTCATCATCTTTTTAATAGCGGTAGCCACTGCCGATGGTCCGAGGTTGCCAGGCTTGTACGCCTTTTTGCCCGATGCTGTACGTTTAAATTGACGCCGTGATTTTGCTACTGCTAAATCGCGAGCTGCACCCGCTTGAAGTGCTGCTGTTAAAGCGTCTTTCTTATTTGCAAAACGGTTAATAGTTTTCATTTTGATAAATCCTCCGTTTCGATTATTAGTTCGCGGCCTTTGACCGCTTGAGCTGTGATCAACTGTCCGTAAATCATGAACTCGCCTGTGTACTCCCCGATGCCGTCGACAAAGGTCGGGACGATAAGTTCAGATTGTTTGAATAGCACTTCGGTGAGCTCTAGCCCGGCGGTGATCTTTTCGCCTACTGAGAGAGTCGCATAGTCTTTGCCGTGCATCTGAATAGAGAAATCTGGCTCGTATTCGCCCGAGGTCTTCACGTATTTGAAGAGTCTGATCTGAAGCGTGGTAAACAGCGCCTGCACCTTCTCGGCCTGCAGCTCCGCTTCCTTGGCGCGGTATGCCTTAATCGCGTCCAAGATAAAGGTGGATTCTTTGAGGGCGGCGAGCGTTTCCGCTTCCTTCGCTGCAGCTTCCTGAATCTGCTTGCTTAGGTTATCTCTACGTTGACCGTCCTCAGTAATTGCTACCAAGCGACGACGCTGATCTTGATGAGTTTGAATTTGGACTTCAATTGATGCCGTTTCGCTGTCAGGTAATAGGGCAAGTTGCTCAGCTAATGACTTACGACGTTCGATAACCTCTTTGTTACCGACCTTGTATTCATCCATTCTGAGTTCTTTATCAGCTAAGGCTGCAGCTTTGGATTCTTCATCAAAAGGTCTAGCACAAGTTTTGCAGCAATCCTCGATGACCTCGGCATCAAGTTCCTTCCACCCACGAACCCGAGTGTTATAATCCGCATCTGCCGCCGCCTTTTGTCGCTCAATATCTGATCGTTTGGCATCATCTTCACGTGCTTTTTTAAGAGATCCATTTAATTCAACAAGAGCTGTGTCAATCTTAATAATTTCTGCCTCAGCGTCTTCCTTCGACATTGTAGGAGCCTGCATCTGCTGCAACTGTTCCCGCAGCGTCTTGGTGCGGCTCTGATCGGCAATGTGCTGCTTTTCAAGCTTGGACTTCTGTCCTCCGGTACCGCCGAGAATCTTCTGGAGATCGTCCAGAGAGTGCTTCTTGGTGAGCTCGTCCAACTTGGCGGCAGCAGGGTTGTGGACGACATCCTTCACCTTCTGCTCTGGACTCGTCCGGCTCATTTCAGCCAGCACAACTGACTTTGCAGGCGGAATGGTATTGCGAAGGATCTGTTCCCGCTGTTTAGTCCAGTGCAGGGTAAAAAAGTAACCCGGGTTATAAAGGGACAGGAACACATCCTTGTCGAATAAGTCGGCAACTGCTGCATCGTACTCCTTGGCCTTGACTGGCACATCATCGATGTAAAAAGCGTTGGTGCCCTTCTTGTTAATCTCGCGGGCGAATAATTGCTCCTCGCCGTCAACAGATAACGTCAGAGCTGCATAGACCCGGTCAAACTCGTATGTCGTGGGAGATGGATTGAACTTGCTGCCATAGATGTCCGTCCCGAAGAATATCCAAGCCGGAGCCTCTCCAAAAGTGGTCTTGCCCCTGCCGTTATGGCCCGACAGCCTGGTAATGTCGCCGTATTTCTTGTCCAATTTACGAACGCCAGCGAAGCTTTCAAGCGTCTGTCGAATGAATCTAATTTGCTTTGCCATTCTCAAACCTCACTTTCATGTGATATAGTTGCGGTAGGTTGTTTTTTATTGACCGCTCTCTTTCGGGGCGGTATTTTTTATATCAAACTTGGCTATAATGCTAAGGTTGAATCTTTGCTCTACTAGCTTTAGTTGTTCTAGCAACTCCGATTTTCTTTGCGGATCAGGTTCACTCAGATACCAATCAAGCACGAATAAATAATTGTTGATATCGAGTTGCATTTGTAATGGCAGGCCGTCATAGAGTTGCTGGAGTAGTGCGTATGGTAGTTTCATAGCTCGGCAAGTTCTTGCTTGAGCAGTTTGATTTCTTCCAGTACCTCGTTCAGCGCCGCCGCCTTAGCTCTAGCAGCAAGTGCCCCGAATGTACGGAATTCGATCCCAACATATCTACCGCCATTATCCATGAGTTGGACATTCGACATCCCATCACTGTATTTAATGAAATCATCAAGCCGCTTGATCTTCTCGTTAATCTCCCGAGCCTTATCCACCCGCTCGCCCATGTATTGCAGCGTCTTTTCATCCATGCTTTTCACCTCACTTTATATAGTGGTTTTTATAATTCATAGCGTCCTTGATTGTTGATTCCGTACTCCGGTCTTGCGATTTCAAAATCTTCAAAACCGCGATTTCGCAAGGCATTTACATAGCCCTCAACGTCCTGTTCAGCCATCCAATAAGCCTGAGCTTCCCCGTTCTTTTTGCAGATCAACCAAACTTTTCTGCCCACTCGTTTCACCTCGCTTTCGATTATTGTGAGCTACCATTTAACTCAATTTCTGCAGCCTTTTCCTGCAAACTCTTTAGCAATGATGGGATATTCAGGCGGCTGATAAGATCAGCGGACAACTGTTCTCGCAGGTTCTTTTCGAGAGTGTTCAGGACCGTATCTTCTGCCCGTTGTCGAGCATCAGCAATAAGTGCAGCCAATTTGCCCTCAAGCTCTTTTCCAAGCATGTTACGAGCGAAATACTCATGAACTGTATATTTAGCGTCCCGCTCATTGCTCGTACGATTGCCGCGCTCATCGAAGACCTTCCGCTCAAGGAACTTGTCATACTGTTTGCCTACATATTCACTGAGAGACAACAACTCAACTTCATCGCGCCACATTCCTGTTTCCCAAGGAATTTTGATGTTATGAAGCTTCTCCTCAAATATGGAGACAAGGAAGTCGCTCGTCACTTTGTCGGCTGCTTCGGTGATCTTAGCCTCGATAGTCGATTGCACTTGCTTCTCAACTTTACTTATGAGGCGATCTTGCAGACCCTTAATTACCTCGTTTTTAAGTTCATCTGAAACTGTCCCGTTTTCAGAATCGAACCAATCCAATTCCAGTTCGACGGTCAATTTGTTCATCGAATATCGCTCCTTTTGGGCTCAAAAACCCGATTTTGGCAAAAAAATAATAAGCCTACGCTTCTGAAACAGATTTTTGAGGTGCAAGTTTTGCCCTCGCGTGCTCGAAAAACGCAATTGCAATGTCGTACTCAATTCGGTGTTCATGCCCCTCTGGATATGACCGGACGACTTTTGTTTTAAACTCGTCCAACGTCCCACGGAAGCAGCCGCAGAATACCTTGTCCACGTCCACGTGATAGATGGTCACGGCGTTGCGACTACCGATGTTACCTATCGTGGCAAAGTGCTGCCCGTATACTCTCTCGACGAAAGTTCCCC
>RCUF01000479.1_pt1 | contig 11963 bp, 7 predicted proteins | sample 2166311 | NCBI WGS metagenome assembly RCUF01 (sample SAMN09932608, study PRJNA488358) | compost metagenome | feature: garden; material: soil; isolation source: compost soil in 4-hydroxybenzonitrile-enriched culture | place: Germany: Experimental Botanical Garden Goettingen | collected 2016-01-27
TTGTCCGTTACGGCACTCACCGTGCCTAACGTTGAGCTGACGACTACGGCCGCTCCTCCACTCGTCAGCGCATTCCCCTGCGCATCCTTCAGCTTCACGGTTATCAACGTTTGACTTGTTCCGTCTGCGGTCAGTGAAGCATCGTCCACCTCAATAGTACTTGTCGTTGCCGACGGTGCTCCGGTTATAAACTGCACACTGCTCATACTCGCTATAGGACTACCTCCTACGCTCGCGCTGATCGTTGCCGTTCCTACCGTTGTCGGCGCTGTTAATGTCGCCGTATAAGTACCGTTATTATTGTCCGTTACGGCACTCACCGTGCCTAACGTTGACTTGACGACTACGGTCGCTCCTCCACTCGTCAGCGCATTTCCATGCGCATCCTTCAGCTTCACAGTAACCATCGTTTGGCTTACTCCATCGGCAGTCAAAGAAGCATTGCCCACCTCGATCGTGCTCGTCGCAGCAGACGCTGCTCCAGGCACAAATTGCACACTGCTCGTCCCTGCAATCGCATTGCCGCTCACGCTTGCGCTAATGGTCGCCGTACCCACCGTTGTCGGTGCTGTTAATGTCGCTGTATAGGTTCCGTTATTGTGATCCGTTACTGAGCCCACCGTGCCTAAGGTAGACGATATCGTTACTGCCGTCCCTCCACTTGTCAGCGCATTACCCTGCGCATCCTTCAGCTTCACCGTTATCGTCGTTTGACTTGTTCCATTTGCGACCAGAGAGCCGTTCGCAACTGCGATCGTGCTTGTTGCTCCCGAGGGAGCTCCAGGCACGAACTGCACACTGCTTGTCCCTCCTATCGCATTGCCCCCCACGCTTGCGCTGATCGTTGCAGTTCCTACTGTTGTTGGTGCTGTTAATGTCGCTGTATAGGTTCCGTTATTGTGATCCGTTACAGGACCAACCGTTCCTAACGTTGAAGATATTCCGACCGCCTCTCCCCCGCTGGTCAGCGCATTTCCCTGCGCATCTTTCAGCTGCACGCTGACCTTCGTTTGACTAGTACCGTTCGCTACAAGACTGGAATGAGCACTTGATACCTCACTCTCCCGCAAGGACAGTGCATAATCCGGAATCATATACGTCCTGAAGGCAAAATCATAGCCTTGAGCTGGGGAATATCCCCTTGGATATACATCTCCATTGTAGCTGTACCATCCAAAGCCAGCAGTTCCTCCATTTTCAGTGGACACCACCATTCGATACATCGTCTCTCTTAACAAATAAGGCGAATCTCCTGAGAAATCAATCGATACCCAGTCCGAACCATACAAAGGCTGCTGTACGGTGGCAATTGCTGTCGACAGATCATTTTCCTTGTAGAGCTTTACCTGAATATTTCCAGTGGTACCGTAGCTACCAGCGCTTTTTATATCTATCTTACTCAAATTTCCGCTAATGGCAGGTGTAAACGTCTGATATAACGGGCGGTCTGCATTAACCCACATATTTCCAGAACTAAGCTCCTGTGCTTGATCCACAACTGGCGAGCTTGCAGCCATAGCATTTCCACCAAATGAAAGCCCCAATGTCATCGCAAAAACAAGGATTACAGCAATCCATGACTTGCCCCTCTTTATACCTTGCATTAATATCCCCCTTCTAAACCATCAGCTCATAAAATAAGTGCATATTCCAACAATGAATACTACAATGACCAGAATGCCAAAAAACCACCTGGTAAATTTCCAGCCTACACCCGGACCATCCCACCACAATTTAAAATAAAAAATTAAACCAAGAACAACAGTAAAAATAGAAGCATACAATGCAGTTTCCATATTGCTCCACTGATCCATATTTTCGTCTGATCCTCCCTATATCTGCAAAAATAAAAACGACTTGCTTCATAAAATAAAGCAAATCTAAGGATTACTCTATACCTACAAAGGAGTATCTTTTATCTTAACGGCAATATGGACTGTTCCAGCACTTCTACCTCTTTATGGGTATGGTGTTTTAGGTCTAATGGCTTTATGATGTCGGTAATATTGACTTAGTGCTGTCTCAGCATGAAAGGAGAAAAAAATGTCAACCCTACCAACTGCCCCTGGCTCCAAGGGTAAAAACACTGCATTGGTTCTTAGCGTGGTATTCCAAAGCCTATACCTTTTATCCCTGCCTGTCTGGTATTTTGTATCTATGTTTTCAGTCATGCTGTTCGATGCCCCAGGCTCAGAGACGAATTGGGTTATTTTGCTGTTTTATTATGCAATCAAAAGCTATCCAATTATTGTTTTAGGCGCCATTATATTAACTTGGATTATATATAAAAAAGGCAGCTACAAATGGACATATCTCGTTAATGCCATTCCGATTTTAATCATGATCCTATGTACTGGACTTATGGCTGCCTATGGCGACTAATTCAATAGTCATAAAATAATATCGGAAATTGACATAAGAAAATTAAGTTTTTAATAGATAATTTTTTTAATAATTTAATTTTTCTGTAATATATACAGCTCTTACATTACAATAAGGGTAGTTGCCAGTCAGTTTATGTTTGAGGTGTTTTGAAAATGAAAGAAAACTATCCTATCGATGATCACGCGCCTGAGTTCTTGTTGGAGCAAAAAAGCAGTATGTCACTAAGGGAAATCATGAATAATGAGAGCTTTCGCATGCAGATTAGGACTATTGATACCTTCCTGTCACTTGCGAGGGCTATTGCTGCCTGTGTGGGTAAGCTGCATCAGCAGCATATTCTTCATCTCGATTTACGGCCAGAGCTAATACATATTCTTTCAGACGAAAGAACAGTTCAATTAATCGATTCCGGCTATGCGATTCATCGCTCGAAGCATGGTTATATCCGTCCATCCGATGGCATTACGGAAGCAGGTCTACCCTACTGTGCCCCGGAAAATACAGGCAGAATGCTGCGAATGATAGATGAACGCAGTGATCTCTATTCCTTGGGCGTTATTTTCTACGAGATGTTAACTGGCCGTCTGCCTTTTCTTGCCGATAATCCTCTCGAATGGGTGTATATGCATTTGGCGCAAAGCCCTTCCCCTCTAACCAATCATAGAGAAGATCTCCCTGAAGGTCTGGAATCCATCATCTTGAAGCTGCTAGAGAAAAATCCGGATAAACGATATCAGAATATCGGATCATTAACTGCTGATCTTGATAAAGTAGGTCGATCTCAACTTACACTCTTTATTGAGCCTGAGCTGCATGGGAGAGATTATGAGATATCCGTTCTGACCCAAGCCTTCTATTCGACCTGCTTCGGTTCAACAGAAATAGTGTACGTTTCAGGCGAAGCTGGCATTGGCAAAACCAGTTTAATCGATGAAGTCTTTCACAAAATCCAGCAATCGCAGCATTTTTTCTATATCACCGGGAAGTTTGAGCAGATCTCCAAGGAAAGCCCGTATCTTCCAATTATTCAGGCATTTCGAGGATTGATGCGTCATTTGTTGGGGGAACGACAAGACCAGTCCGAGCTATGGAGGCTAAAACTGCAAGAAGCGTTAGGAAATAATGCCAATGTTATTGCTTCTATTATTCCTGAAGTTTCTCTCTTATTAGGCGAGGTTCCGTTCGAGGAGGAGCTTCCGGCCAATGAATCAAAAAAGCGGTTTATTTATGTTTTTCGAAAATTTGTGCAGGCGTTAACCTCCAAAGAACACCCTCTTGTCCTTTTTATTGATGATTTGCAATGGGCCGATGATTCATCTCTCCAATTGATTCATGCTCTGCTAAGTGATCCGGAGTGCCAATATTTAATGTTTGTCTGTGCTCACCGCCATTTGGACACGGACCAAAGCAAGCTTCCAGGGTATGAAACGGACGGAAGCGTTACTGAGCAAGCGACTGTTAAACATATTCACCTCTCTCCTCTAAGCCTTGAACAGATGAACCAAATCGTAGTCGAGACGCTAAATAGCGATGCCCATACTGCAATGTCATTGACCGAGCTGCTGTATCATAAATCAGAGGGTAATCCGTTTCATTTCAAACAAATCCTGCTTCACCTGCAGGACGATGATATTCTGAAGTACAATCGTGATAATCGCTGCTGGCAATGGAATCTGGGACAAATTATCGAACAGGAGCCCAGCTATTCTATCCATGATTTGATGGAGCACAGATTGTATCGTCTACCCAATATTGCACAGGAACTGCTTTTTGCCGCAGCTTGCGCAGGAAGCACATTTGACCCGGAACTGATTAACGTTGTTGTAAACTATGGAATACATGACATGAATACAGAGTGGTCATTGATTGAAGCAGAAGGAATGATTGTGCCCTTTGAATCGGGTAAATACCGTTTTACTCATGACAGTATTCAGAAGTTAATCTACAGCCAAATTGAAGATGACGCGAAGCAGTCCATCCATAGCCGCATAGGCAGGTGCTTGAGGGAGAATGACGATGGAACGGGTGAGAACTCCTTCGAGGTGGTAAATCATCTAAATCGAGGCTCGGAGAAAATTACGGATATGCAGCACTTATTGCTACTCATAAAGCTTAATCTGGATGCAGGAAATCGCGCCAAAACCTCTTCCGCTTACGATGTAGCTTTAGCGTATTTCAGAAAAGGAGTAGAACTGCTGCCGGCGGATTACTGGGAAAGTGATTTTGAACTCAGCTTCGAACTGCATGCCCAACAAGCAGAATGTGAATATCTGTGCGGCAATTACGCCAAAAGTGATCAGGAAATCGTATTTCTGCTGCATCATGCCCGCAATCCAGTTGAACGAAGCAGGATACATATCATAAAAATTATGCAGTTCATTAATCAAGGCAAATATCTGGAGGGTACTGATCTAGGTCTAAAAAGCTTGCGGGAACACCATATTTTTATTTCACCCAATCCAAGCAACTTGATGCTGCTTATTGAAAGCAAACGAATTGAACTGCTCCTGAGAAATAAATATGACAAACTCAAGCATTTGGCGGAAATGTCGGATCGAGAGCAAATCACTGCGATGAATCTAATTCTCGCAATCATTCCCTCTACCTTTTTCACCAATAAAAAAGTGTTCCTTTTGCTGATGTGCAGAGCGATACAATTAACACTCAAATATGGAAACACCCCGGTTTCCGCGGCCGTCTATTCAGCCTTCGGCATGTTTATGGGAAACGCGCTTGGCAAATACGATAAAGGCTATCTGATTGGCAAGATCGGAGTAGAATTATCCGAGCAGTACAACATCAACTCCATCAAAAGTAAATCCTACACGATGTTTGGCGGTGTACTCTGCCAATTTGCCGGGTATCCCCAGGAAGTGGATGACTATTTGTCAAAGGCCCTCCGCTGCGGTATGGATTCCGGAGACTACGTGTTTGCCAGCTACGCCATAGGTGCTCACGTAAATTCACTGTACCCCAGAGCATCGTTAGTTGAATTATCAAGAACGATCACGGATTATATGGCTGTGCTGGATACAACCAATGATGAATTTGTGAAACAGAACTTTTATTTATATCAGCAATTTATTCTCGCTCTTCAGGGCATGACGGATGCTCCGGATTCGTTCAACAGCGAAGGCTTTGATGAAGAGGAATTTTTGCATCGAATTCGCAAGGAAGAAACTTCATCTACTACCTTTTTTCAATACAACACGTACAAAACTCAGCTATGTTATTTACTAGGTCGGCATGAAGATGCCATTCACTGGGCGCGAGAAGCGGAACGATACAAAATATACGCGACTCATTTGCCTCATTTGCCGGAATGTCTGTTTTATCAATTGCTCGCTGCATTATCATTAGCTGAATCTTCAGATTCAAAAATAAGCAACCGCTCAAAAAAGAAGCTGGAGCGCGATCTTCGACACTACGGTAAATGGGTTAAATGGAATCCGACTAATTATCAGCCCAGATCCCATCTTCTTCAAGCCGAGTATGCGCGTGTCTTACGCCAGTACTTTAAGGCTGAACAAATGTATGATGCAGCTATTCGAGAAGCAAGAGAGCAAGACGACTTTCAGGTGACAAGCCTTACCGGAGAGCTTGCAGCTAGTCACTATTGGGGTCGTGGCAAGAGAAAATCGGCATTATTTTATTTGCAAATGTCTGTTGATGGATATAAGCAATGGGGAATACCTGCCAAAGTAGCTGAATTAGAAGAGCAGCTGCTCCATTGGCAGCGGGAGGAAGCGAGTCAAACCTCTGAAAGTCCGGCAATACGGCTAGCATTGAGCGGAACAGAGCAGGCTTCTGAATATGCAGATACCCAAAAAGTAACGAATTCCTTGGACAGTGTCGATCTTGCGGCCATCCTAAAAACAACTGAAGCCATCTCCAATCAGCCAAACATCGATGCCATGCTTGCAGAAATCATGAATACGATCATTAAATATGCTGGTGCAAGTAAAGGCGCCCTGCTCACAGGCAATGATGATGAGCTATATATTCAGGCATACGTAGACGCTGAAACACCAGCCTTCGCTTCGCCTGTGGGAATGAAAGACAGCTCCCTCCTTCCCGAAGGATTGATCAGATATGTCTTTCGTACTCATGAGGATGTGCATTATTACGAAGAAGAGGAGAGCTGGCTGATTCATAACCCGTATATCGCAAAGCATCGGCCAGGATCGGCCCTGTGTATCCCCGTGGCTGTACATGGAGCTATGCTGGGTGTTCTTTACCTTGAAAACAGGCTCGCAAGCGGTGTATTCGCTTCAGATCACAAGGCAGTTCTTCTAGCAATAGCCTCTAACGCCATATTAATGTGTGTGCTTCAAGGCTCCAGCGAGGGGAATCCCTTAAGCCCTGATCTTGTGGAAGCAGGAGCAGCCGTTTCGGATCATATCATCGAAGAGCCCCTCACCGAGCGGGAGCTTGAAGTGCTCGCACTCTTAGCCGCCGGGCTCTCCAATAAGGAGATAGCGGATCATTTGATCATTGCAATTGGTACAGTGAAGGTCCATGTAAAAAATATTTTCGCCAAATTAAAGGTCAATCGACGCACGAAAGCAATAGCTCAGGCCAAGGAGCTTAAGCTTCTGGGATAAGGTTGTACAAAAAAGCTGGCCCCGATGTTGATCGGAGTCAGCTTTTTCCTGCTATATCGCTCGCACTAATCCAAATCATAGATCGTACCTACTTTAAGACCATACAGCTCATTGTAGATTTTTTCGGCGTAAGCGTCTGTCATTCCCGCAATATAATCTATAATCATGTGCTCCCAGGTCCAGATTGGGTGCTCCTTCTGCTGATCCTGATCAAAGCGGCGCAGCCAATCCCCGGGAATGATCGATTTGGAGGTGACAGGGTCCACAAAAGCGTCCCACAGCCGTTTGATCACCCAAGCGCTTCGTTTCTGAAGCCGCTGCACCCGCAAATCGCGAATCATCGTCACCCAGGCAAAGCTTTTCAGCACGCTAACCGTTCGCAGCATATCCTCGTCTTCATGTCCTTCCCGGACAAACGTCACCTTATGCCATTCATCATCCTCAATAACGCCCAGGCTGCCGACGAACAGGCTAACCCAATAAGCCTTGACCTCTCTGCGGGTACGTGAATAATCGTGGTCACAGATCGGCATTTTTGTTTTCCAGATATTTAAGAAGGACGTTAACACCTCTTCCACTTTAACCTGAATAAGATCAGGGGTCCAATTGCTCCAGAACACATCCTCCAGCGTCAGAATTTTCTCGACGATCAACCGCTGAATGTTCGAATCAAACAAGAAATGCTCATGCACCTCAATTTTTCCTGCTTTAATCCCGTCCTCCAAGTCATGTGCCGAGTAGGCGATATCGTCGCACAAATCCATAAGCTGCGCTTCGAACGTCTTTGTGCCCGCTGGCATCCCCCAACGATCCCGAATCTCGGAAATGTATGCCCATTCGTGCTGATACATCCCCTTTTTGTTCTCGGTTCCCGGATATGGATATTTGTTCGTTCCGAGTAGAACGGCATCGGATAAATTCAGGCCGTCAAGATTCTCGCGCTTCTCTAAAAACATCATCAACCGGAAATTATGGGCATTGCCTTCAAAATGCTCGTATTTTCGCCGTATAGCCTCTCTAATCTGCACCGCTTTTTCAGCACCAGCCTTGTGTCCCTTGAGCGCCTGTTTCGTCTTCTCCTCAATCAGGTTATCCAGAATGCCGTCTAGCACTTCCTCCCCTTTATGCCCAAAAGGCGGATGCCCAAAATCATGGCAAATGGCAGCGCACTCTACGACCTCCGGATCAATGATCAGACCGGGATGCTTGGCAGCTTCCGTGGCTACTGACGGATAGGCGCGCAGCAAACTGCGCGCAGCCTCGCGAGCGATCTGCGCAACCTCCAAAGAATGTGTCAGTCGCGTGCGATAATAATCACCTGTTCCAGCACCAAATACCTGTGATTTCCCCTGCAGCCGCCGAAAGGTTGGAGAATGAATGAGCCGCGAATAATCGCGCTCATAAGTTGCTCGGTTGGTTTCTTGTCCGGTATTGTCCTGAAACTGCCGATGCTGTCTCAATTCTTGAATATTCATACGGTTCACCTCTTATATATTAAGCTTCGCCTAATTACTTATCGAAACCATTCTTTTTTAGTTAAAAAAATTACTTTATGCTATTGTAGCCCCGACAGACCAGAACATAAAGCTAGGATTTGAATCATTTTTTGCACGGAATGACCACTGATTCACAATTACTTTTTCTAATCCAATTCTAAGATTGCTGTGACATGATACTTCTATCAAACGATGAGGAGCGTGTAACATGCAATCGGTCAATTCAAACAAATCAGTTAAAATGTCATTTTGGGGAGCGTGGTTATTCTATTTTTTAATAGCGTTTGAATTTTTTTACATGGCTAGTCCCTTTGCAGTATATTTCTACTCTATTTATGAACCAGCACTACAATTCTTCAATCAATCCCCATTATTATCATGGTTGATCAGCTTTTTTCTTCCCCATGCTGTACGAGAAACTACATCCGCGTTAATAAATCTTCATACAATCGTAGGCGCTATTTTGACATTGGTAGGTTTTCTAGGCTTTATCTTAGGCGCAATACATATTTATTACTACAAACTAGCTAAAAAAGGCATCGTCACAGGTGGAATTTACAACTATATTCGTCATCCACAATACTCCTCTTTTATCATTTGCAGTTTCGGACTGTTGATTCTTTGGCCGCGATATATCGTGCTGATCATGTTTATTACAATGCTTTTTGTATATTACTTGCTTGCAAGAGCTGAGGAACGTGAATGTGTAACTAAATTTGGTGCGAGTTATATCGAATATAGGAGTAAAACAGGCATGTTTCTGCCATTCCGAATCTTTTCCGGCAAAACATTCTCCTCTTGGGCTACAACCAAGACTAGGAAATGGATCTTCCTACTCTGCGCTTACATGATGACTATAGTGCTTGCTATTGGGATTGCAAATGTCATTCAGCGGCTTACAATAAATAGTTTATATGCTGTCTATAGCACAAATTCAGCTACAATCTCAATTAGTAAAATTAAAACAGATACACTCAATCAGATCATACAAATTGCATTATCTGATGAAACAGTCCAATCAAAAGTCGTTCAAAATAACAATGATAGATACTTAAATTACGTGCTACCTACCACTTGGTTTGCTGCGGAGATTCCAATGAATGGCGTTAAATATAGAGAAGGTCATAAGTCACCAAGAGAATATGATCGAAACTCATATAAGATCATTTTTACGAAAGCCGTTATGAGGTCATCACAAAATAAAGAGGGAAAAGCTATCATTTCAAATGTTAGCGAACGAGAGGGAATTGTTGAAGTATGGATTAATCTGGCTGAACAAAAAGTAGATAAAGTTGTGGATCTACCAAAATCCACTATATATGCGAATATTCCGGTAGCTCTTTATTAAAACGCTTCTCAATAAGTATGTTCACATTAAAAAGCGAGTACATCTTACCTCATTTCTAAGACTGTACTCGCTTATGACTCAACAATAGGTAAATGAACCAAAAATACACTCCCTTCCCCTAAAGTACTCTGTACTCGAATAAATCCGTTATGTTGTTCCACAATCCACTTGGCTATAGCGAGCCCTAGTCCAGATCCCCCACCGTTTCTTACCCTTGCCTTATCTCCTCTATAAAAGCGATCAAAAATTTTGTCCAAATGCTCCTCTGCAATCCCAACACCCGTATCAAAAACGGATAATTCCACTCTCTTGTCCTTCTTCATTAAATGAACATGAATTCGTCCTGACCGATTTGTATACTGTAATGCGTTATCAAGTAAAATGACAATCAATTGCTTTAACCTGTTCGAATCACCCCGCAAATATATCTCTGGTTCAAGATCATAAAGCAAATCAATTCCCCTGCTTATTGCTTGAGATTCAAAAGGTATAATTGCTTCCAACAGGACTGCATCTAGCAACATTGAATTTTTTGAAAGGGTATGCTCACTACTATCCGCGCGAGATAACGTCAGCAAATCATTCACTAGAATCGTCAGACGAGTATTCTCGATCATAATATGATCTAGCCATTTTCTTTGACTTTCTACCGATTCGTTAGAGTTTCCCAAAACTAACTCTAAATTGGTTTGAATAACAGCGAGGGGGGTGCGCAATTCATGTGAAGCGTCAGCCGTAAAATTAATCTGTTTCTCCCATGCTTTTCTTACCGGGATCAAAGCTTTTCCTGTAATAAATAAACTCCCCACAAAAACTAGGAGCAAAGTAAGCAGGATAAGCGGTATCGACTTCATTAGAAAAGAAGACAGGCCTCCTGATTCTTTTTCCATAACCCATACTGTGCCTTGTTCCTTATCCAGATTCACTTTTAAAAAATAAAAGAAATTATCGTTACTCATCTGCACCTTACCACTATATTTCCCCGAATTTACTACGGTCTGAATCAATTTCTGAATCTGTTCAATGCTGTATTTGTCAGAAAAAGATTGCTCTTTTATTTTGCCTGTCAGATCCATTTTGATATAAACTAAATCCTCATTTTGATCAACACGATTATCAAAACCATGTTTAACATTAAGGGGACCGTTATTCTCAGCTACTTGCCAGAGACGATTCATAATGACCGCTTCATTACGAGGAGAACCCCAAAAAATAGCAAGTGAAAAGATAATTAATATCCCACCGATTACCGAAATATTAATCATTGTTAATCTCCATCTAACTTTTTGAAGCATGACGCTCCTCCTCCAAGCAGTAACCTACCCCTCGAATAGTATGTATTGTGACCCCACCATCTTGAGTCAGCTTTTTTCGTAAATAATATATATAGATATCTATACTATTCATTTCAACATTGGTTTCACACCCCCACACTCTTTCTAGTATCTGCTCTCTTGTTAGTACCTGTCCGTAATTCCGCATGAAGAGCTCTAACAATTGGGCCTCTTTTAATGTAAGCTTTATCAACGTATTCCCACAGATAACTTCACAACGAAGCGGATTAAACGTAAGGGATGCGATTCTAAGCTGATTTTCAATAAACTTGTTAGTTGAACGTCTTCCGAGTGCTCGAACTCTCGCTATAAACTCTTCAGTTGAAAAAGGCTTAACCAAATAATCGTCAGCACCAGCCTCCAATCCCTCTACTCGAGATTCAACAGCATCCTTGGCCGTCAAAAAAATTATTGGGGTTGTAATTCGATTGGCACGCAAGTGTCTTAAAATATCAATTCCTTCCTTACCCGGAAGCATCCGATCCAGCACAATAACATCATAAATATCGGTCTCAGCCATATCTTGTCCTGTTATACCGTCACTCGCAACATCAACTAGAATATTATGCTTATTTAGGATGTAAGCCAAAGCATCAGATAACCTTTGTTCGTCTTCAACCAACAAAATTCTCACGAGTCAGCCACCCTTCATAAATCAGTTCTACAAATAAAATTGGGAATTTGATATATTTTACAGTAATAATAAATATAATCTATTTTTCTTAAAATTTCATTAGAACTAAACTATATATATTGAACTAATGATTGTACGTATATAGGCAGCTGGGTAAAATGT
>RCUF01000480.1_pt1 | contig 11953 bp, 9 predicted proteins | sample 2166311 | NCBI WGS metagenome assembly RCUF01 (sample SAMN09932608, study PRJNA488358) | compost metagenome | feature: garden; material: soil; isolation source: compost soil in 4-hydroxybenzonitrile-enriched culture | place: Germany: Experimental Botanical Garden Goettingen | collected 2016-01-27
CTATTTTTTAGAAAGGAGCGGAAGTCATGGGCAAAGGGAAGGCCGTACACGGGCGATTTCGGGCCCCCTCAGATCGAATTTTTGATGCGTGCAATATCGGGTTTATGCTCTGCCTGATGGTGTTCACGCTGTATCCGTTTTTAAATACGCTGGCGGTTTCGTTAAATGAAGCAAATGATTCGATTCGGGGCGGGATCTATTTGTGGCCGCGTGAATTTACGTGGAGTAATTATGAATTTGTGTTCAAGGAAGCGACGATTTTCCATGCTACGCTGATTTCTGTATTACGTACAGTTGTGGGCACAGTGACTTCGGTGTTTTGCTGCGCGATGGTGGCGTACACGATCAGCCGGCCGGAATATGTGCTGCGCAAATTTGTTTCGATTGCTTTTATTTTAACGATGTATTTTAGCGGTGGATTGATTCCAAACTTTCTCCTGATTCGTGAGCTTGGGATGCTGGGGACTTTCTGGGTGTATGTCGTGCCGGGATTGATTGGGGTGTTTAATGTGATTGTCATTCGCTCCTTTATTGAGGGATTGCCGGAAGGGATTTTGGAGTCGGCGCGTATTGACGGGGCTGGGGAGTTTGCCACTTTTATGCGCATCGTTTTGCCGCTGTGTGTTCCCGTACTGGCGACGGTGTCGCTGTTTACAGCGGTGGCACAATGGAATTCCTGGTTCGATGTGTTTTTGTACAATTCATCATATGAGCAATGGAGCACTCTTCAATATGAGCTGATGAAAATACTGCAAAATTCTAACACGTCTGTTAACGCTCAGGACTACGCGAGCCAATTCGCTGGTTCGGAAAATCTGGCGAAGTCGGTCACGCCTACCTCGATTCGGGCCACGATGACGATTGTCGCTTCAGTGCCTATTATTTTAGTGTATCCCTTTTTGCAAAAATACTTTGTGAAGGGTATGACCTTGGGCGGTGTCAAAGGATAGTAAATGAAAACCAATGGTGCCAAATACCAATTCCAAAAAATTGGAGTACGGGAGGGATTGCTTTGCGGTCATGTTGGGTTAAGCCTTTTTGTCTGGTACTGGCGGGAGCGCTGTTGTTATCGCCTGTCGGTTGGTGGGGAGCGTCTGTGGCGAAGGCAGCTCCGTCTATAGAACATTCCCCGCCCGTTTCGGATATGGTGCTATCGGCGGGTAGTATCCATAAGACCATTGGAACGTACGGATTTGAGCAAGGAAACAGCGACGGCTGGAAGCCGCGAGGAACTTATACCCAAATTGCATCCGTCACGGAAGCAGCATATGGCGGCACGCACAGTCTGAAGGCAACCGCTCGTACAGCAGCTTGGAACGGGGCGGAGCTGGATGTGAAGTCGCTGTTGCAGCCGGATGTGGAGTATGAAATTAGTGGCTATGTGAAGCTGGATGGTCATTCTGCGGTTCCGAGCATGGTTAAACTTACAGTGGAGCAGCAGCCCACAGGCGGGACTACGACATGGAAGACGGTAGCGCAGACGGAGACGGCGGATACATCGTGGGTCAAACTTCAGGGAAAATATACTTTTACCGGGGGGATGGATGCATTGAAGCTGTATGTGGAAAGCTCGAATCCCGCGCAGGCCTACTATGTGGATGAGATAGAAATAACACAGGTATCGAAGACGCCAACGGAGCCGGGCAATGGTATCGTATCCGGGTTTGAAGATGGTACGGCTCAAGGATGGGTGTCCCGTATGGGAGATGAGACCGTGCAGGTATCGGACGCCGATGCACGAAGCGGCTCATACAGTCTGCTGACAACAGGCAGACAAAAGACATATGCCGGACCCAAGCTGGATGTGACTGCTACGATGCAAAAGGGCAGCCGATATACGGTCAGTGCCTGGGTGAAGCTGGCGCCGGGTGAGCAGCCTGCCAAGGTGAGGCTCAGCGTACAGCGTGATCATCAAGGGGATAGTGCGTATGAAACTGTTGTAGGCGACACGGCTACTACGACAGGGGGATGGATGCATTTGTCTGGTATGTATACGCTCGCGCATGATGCAGACACTGTTTCTATGTATTTGGAAACGGCAGAAGGAACGTCTTCCTTTTATATGGATGATTTCGAGCTGTCACTTGTACCACCGCTGGCTATTGAAAAGGACATTCCTTCTTTGCATGGATTATATGGGGGACAGTTTAGCATTGGCACGGCAATTGAAGCCTTCCAGACCGAAGGGGCTTACGGTGAGTTGGTACAGAAGCATTTTAACAGCGTCGTTGCAGGGAATGCGATGAAGCCGATCTCCTTACAACCGTCCGAGGGACAGTTTCATTGGGAGGAAGCAGACCAAATTGTGCAGTTTGCTAGACAGCATGGACTGGAAATTCGCTTCCATACTTTGGTGTGGCATAACCAAACTGGGGATTGGATGTTCAAGGATAAGAATGGACAGCCGATGAAGCCGACTGCTGAAAATAAAAAGCTTTTGCTGGATCGGCTGGAGACGCATATTCGCGCTGTTGCAGCCCGGTATAAAAATGTCATCACCGATTGGGATGTGGTGAATGAGGTCATTGATCCTGATCAGCCGGACGGCATGCGCCGCAGCAAATGGTATCAGATTACCGGTACTGATTATATTGAAAAAGCATTCCGTGTCACGAGGGAAGTGACGGGCCCGAATGCACGGCTATTCATTAACGATTACAACACGCATGAGCCGAAGAAACGGGATTTTCTGTACAATTTGGTACGTGATCTGCTCGCTAAAGGTGTACCGATTGACGGGGTAGGCCACCAATCGCATATCCGCCTGGAGTTTCCCGCTATTAGCGAGATTGAGCAGTCCATAGAGAAGTTTGCTTCGCTTGGTCTGGATAATCAAATTACCGAGCTGGATATGGGGCTTTATTCCAATGACACAGATCGCTATGAAACGATTCCAGAATCTATGCTCATCCGGCAGGCTCACCGCTATCGGGCGCTGTTCGATATGTTTTCAAGACAGCAGGAACATATCAGCAATGTGACGATTTGGGGTACGGATGATGGAAATACGTGGCTCAGCACGTTTCCGATAGCCCGGTTGGATAAGCCGCTACTATTCGACGAACGGTTAAAGGCCAAATATGCCTATTGGGCACTTGCTGATCCGTCCAAAGTTCCGCCGTTGCCAGCAGGGAATAACGAATAAATGGTTTGAATACATGCCGGGCTTGTTTTGCCTTATTCTATGCTGTATCGAACGTCGCCTTATACAAGCATAAAAGCAGGCTGTCCTTCACATGTGACATGTAAAGGACAGCCTGCTTTGTTATCGTAAAGGAATTGCAGTTTTATTCCAAATTGGCGTGTTGACCAAACATAGATTTGGAGGTCAGCTTGCGCAGATCCATCGTTCTGAGTACTAGTGCGTCACCGTACAACAGCAGGGTTTGCTCAAACAATGAGCCCATGGGCTGAATCGTCTGGTAGTCCTTGTTGGACGGGTCCTTGGCCGCACCAGGCAGCTTGACGATGATATCGGCCAGTTTGCCAATGGTGGAACCGGGAGAAGTGGTTAGTAGCGCCAGAGAGGCTCCGAGTTTCTTTGCTTTTTCTGCCATGGAGATCAGGCTTTTGGTTTCACCAGAGCCTGAACCGATAATGAGCAGGTCGCCCTCGCCCAAACCGGGAGTTACGGTTTCCCCGACTACGTAAGCTTGAATCCCCATATGCATCAGCCGCATTGCCAGCGAGCGAATCATGAACCCTGAGCGGCCCGCACCTGCCACGAATACCTTATTGGCAACGGCGATGGAATGGATCAGCTGTTCCGATTCCGTATCACTGATCAATTGTGGAACCAATTGTAGCTCCTTGAGTACCTCAGATAAATATTGAGAGGTTTCCATTGGGGTTAACCTTGTTTGATGAGCTGTTGCATTTGGGAAGCTACAGCCTTTTTGTCGTCCTCGCCAGTGATACCACCGCCGACGATAACCAGATCCGGTTGAGCCTTCACGACTTCAGCCAATGTGCTCAGCTTAATACCGCCAGCCACAGCAGTTTTGGAGTTTTTCACGACTTTTTTGACGGTTTGCAGTGCTTCGAATGGGCTTTGTCCTTCAGCTTGCAGATCGTAGCCTGTATGCACACAGATGTAGTCAACGCCCAGAGCGTCAATTTCTTTCGCACGTTGCTCCAGGTTTTTAACACCGATCATATCCACCAGGATTTTTTTGCCGCCTTGTTTTTTCGCTTCTTCTACTGCGCCTTTGATTGTTGCATCTTCAGCTACAGCCAAAATCGTAACGATATCTGCACCAGCCTCGGAAGCTTTTAGCACTTCATAGCCCCCTGCATCCATAACCTTCAGGTCAGCCAGCACTTTCAGATTAGGGAATGCTTCTTTCATTGCTTTTACTGCATGAAGTCCTTCATTGATGACAATCGGCGTACCGATTTCTACGATATCAATATACGACTCTACTTCTTTTACCAATGCAATCCCTTGCGGGATATCTACTAAGTCTAAAGCCAATTGAAGTTCCATGTTATTAACTTCACTCCTTAAGTGAATTTATATTTTGATGAACAGGTACATGCTCTGTTGAGTATCAAATCTATACTTTAGTTTCATGCACAGGTTTGATTGTAAGGCCCAGCTACCCGGTTGAAAAGTACGCACTAATTCGTAACGTAGTTACCCCCACGATACTATAGCATCATAAAAACCATTCATGAGAGAGCCTACATTTTGTTTTCTTTTAGCATTATTTCTATAAGGGGAGTCGACTATTCATAACCGATAACCGTACACAGCAATGTAAGGTTGCAAAAAAAGAAGGTAGTGATGATTGAATTGACTTCAAGTTAGGTTTTGACTATATTTGTAATATAATGGTATACAAAAAATGGAGGCTAAGAGTATAACTACCCTGAAGAGTAGCCGCTGTGCTAAGGGGTAATCGCAATTTTCAGGATAGGGAGGCGGGTTTTAGTGGAAGAGGTCCTGAACCAAAGGGAAGCCATTTATTTGTTGTCGGACAGCCACGAACTCGATAAAGCTTGTGAGTTGTTTAGAATCAGCTACACACATAATGATTGGGATGAAGCGAACAAAGTAGCAGACTATCTGCATACGTTGGCTGAAAACCTGTATCACACCCAACTGAGAAATGCTGCAGACGGCAAGTATCAGACATTGGACACCAAACACCCGCTAGTGTTTTATTATGCTTACAGTTATTTGGCGAAATCTATTTACTATCAGAATATGGGCAAGTATGAGGAAGCCAGAAACTATATTATGAAGTATAGCGAAATGGGTTGGTTTATGGGGCTGGATCAGAGCGGTCACGAAGAAGTAGAGAGATTCCGTTTCCTCGCCAAGGCCAATTTATTTACGATTGAATTACTTTCGGGGAGAAGGGAACTTTTGCCTGAGTACGTTCAATTTCTTCACGACAATGACGAGGAGCTACTTCCAGGATTGGTTGGTATTGCCGAAGCAGCTAACCTGAATAATTGGAATATAGACGACCTGCTGAACGATTTTGCCGATGATATTAAGATATTTGAAGGTTATGAAGATAGAGCAAACCGCGTATATTATTTAAAACTGGTCAACCAATTGGCCATTTACCATTTCAAGAAGAAGCAGTACTCCGTTGCCTTAAATTATGTCCTTGATTCTCTGCAATTCTCTGCCAGTGTAGAAGCGGATGCCGATTTCAGGACACTGGTTGCTCTGTTTGAGACTTATCGAGATTTGGCAACACCATCACAGCAAGAGCAATACCAAACCATTTTATTAAGGGGGCTTCATAATGAAAAAGGCATTAATCTCGGTAACTATGGTCTTGGCGTTTCTTAGTATTGCTCTTCCGTTGGGGAATATTTTGGGAGGGTTAGACCCTGTGATTCCTTCAAATCATGGTGTTTTTTCTTATACTGCTTGAGTTTCAGAATTAGACCTTCAAGCCCGATAGGGCTTTTGTACATAAAAGGAGCACACTTTTACGCATTTTGCGATCAGTGTGCTCCCCTTTTTTATGCCAAGATTTATTTTACGACATACGAAGTCAGGTCATTGGCCAGATGTTGCATCGTTTCACTCGCCTTTTGCATACGCTCCATCACTTCAGTGAAAGAGCCTACCAGAGTCGCCTGCTCCTGAGAAGAAGAAACAATTTGCTCAATTTCCTGCTCCATTTGACGAATGGAGTTTTGTACATCCTTAAGGGCTCCTTCAATATCGACCGTCGCCTTTTTGGATTCTACGGATAGCTTGCGCACCTCTTGAGCGACGATACCAAAGCCTGCCCCTGCTTCTCCGACACGCGCGGCCTCGATCGCTGCATTCAATCCAAGCAGGTTGGTTTGATCGGAAATTTCCTTGATGAACACAGCTACCTGATTGATTTTACCCGAGTTTTGTACGGCGATTTGGGTGTTTTTCAAAATCTGTTCACTGGTTGCCTGAAGCTCCTCGGAATGAGCCGCCACATGCTGTACCATATCAATGAGCTGCTCGGTGATGGAAAGGTTCTCGGATACGATTTGATCCAGTTGATTTTTGTTAGTCAAATTATAAGAGGCCGCAAATGCTGCGATGACTTCACCTTTCTCGTCAAATACAGGAATACTGATCATATCAAGAGGAAGCCCTAGAATTTCAGCAGGGATGTGGGTCAGGCTGGGCTCACGTCCATTTTTAAGCATGGCAAAATCTTTATAGTCTTCGAGCAGCTCCGAGCCCGTTTCAAAGCCGAGGTCCATACCCTCCGATTGGGTATACATAAGGACATGAGTGCGGTCGAAGAGAGCAAGGGTCACTTTCTCACGCATAATCTGTTGTATGTAGGGAATGGCTGCAATTAATGCATCTATTGTATTCAAATAGATAACCTACCTTTCTTTACTAGATATATTTTTTATAGTCTCGTATATAGTTGTCGGTCTAAAGACGGATAAAAGTTATAAAGATATTGAAAATTTAAAGGGAAATGAAAGCATGAGAAAAAAAGGCATACCGTTTCCATTACGGAACGATATGCCTTCTATTTAATCTTAACGTGTCAGTGCTGTGTATAGGTAGTTCACTTGCCGCGTTGCTCGAACAGTTGTGCGATTTCCACAATAACCTTGGTAGCAAGTACCATGTTGTCCACCGACACATATTCAAACTTACCGTGGTAGTTCTCCCCACCTGTAAAAATATTCGGGGTAGGCAGTCCCATGTAGGATAGCTGTGAACCGTCTGTACCGCCACGAATCGGCTTAATAATGGGTTCGATATTCAGCTTTGTCATTGCTTCATAAGCGACATCGACGATATGCTTGACTGGCTCTATTTTCTCTTTCATGTTGTAATACTGATCTCTCAATTCCAGCGCAATACGGTTTTCTCCATATGCGGCCTGCAGCTCTTTGACTACATTTGTTAAATAAGCTTTCCGCTTTTCAAAGCTCTCGCGGTCAAAATCACGGATAATATAGTATAGCTTAGCTTGTTCTGCCGTGCCTGTAGACTCCAAGAGATGATAGAAGCCATCATATCCGTCTGTATATTCTGGGGCTTCGTTTGCAGGTAACCGACTGTGCAGCTCCATAGCGATTTTGGCAGCGTGGATCATTTTGTTTTTAGCCGTACCGGGATGCACGTTCACACCGTGAATGGTAATATGGGCGGCTGCGGCGTTAAAGCTCTCATACTCCAGTTCTCCGAGCGGTCCGCCGTCTACCGTATAGGCATATTCAGCGCCAAAAGCGGCTACATCAAAGCGTTCCGGTCCTCTTCCAATCTCTTCGTCCGGTGTAAAGGCAACGCGAATTTTGCCATGTTGAATTTCTGGATGGTCAATCAGGTAGTGGATAGCTGTCATGATTTCTGCGATCCCGGCTTTGTTGTCTGCACCGAGCAGGGTGGTACCATCTGTTGTGATCAGGGTGTGGCCTTTATATTGAGTTAGTTCGGGAAACTCACGTGGAGAAAGAACCACACCAAGCGAAGCATTCAGCGTGATATCGCCCCCATCATAGTTTTCCGTCAATTGCGGCTTTACCCCTGCGCCAGTCAGTTCGGTAGCCGTATCGAGGTGAGCGAGAAAACCGATGACGGGAACCTCTTTATCCGTATTGGAAGGAAGGGTCGCCATCACATAACCATTATCATCAATAGTTACGTCTGTCATACCAATGGCTTTCAATTCGCCCACCAAGAGGTTGCCCAATGTGAGCTGTCCGGGTGTAGTGGGGCAAGTGTGGCTGCTTTCATCAGATTGGGTATCTACCTGAACATATGTAGTCAGGCGGTCAATCAGTTCCTGTTTCATGTGTGTATCCTCCTTAGTGTCATTTCTATTATGGTACGTATTTTATCATGATTAGGCTTATAATATGAAAAAAATGGTTGACCCTTTTAGGAATGACGGGTTGTGTTGCACAGGGGAGACGAGTAAGATAATAGTAAAATAAAAGTAAAAATAGAGTAAAACGATTAAAGGAGTCTGCAATGCCTACGTTAAAAGATATCGCCCAGGAGGCAGAGGTTTCGATATCCACGGTCTCCCGAGTGCTGAATTATGATGAAACATTGTCTGTATCAGAGGAAACACGGCGTAAAATTTTTGAGATTGCCGAGCGCATGAAATATACGACGGTTAAACGTAAAAATGGCGGTATTGGTCGTCAGCCCCGCAAGAAGGCAGAGGGACCCATCCGGTTAGGTATGGTGCACTGGTTTAGTGCGTACGAGGAACTGGAAGACCCTTATTATCTATCTATTCGGTTTGGCGTGGAAAAAGAGTGCCGCCAAAGCGGGGCGCAGCTGGAGCGTATTTTCAGAAGAGAGGACCTAACTACACTGAAGGCATTATCCGAAGGGCTACATGGACTGATCGTGCTGGGGCATTTTAGCAGCGAAGAGGTAAAACGTATGCTGGAACTGCCCATTCCTTGCGTCTTTCTGGATCATCCGGTAGAGCGTACAGGGGCAGACTATGTGGTCATTGACCTTGCTCACGCTGCGGCTGATGCACTGGATTATTTGATGGGCGCGGGCCATCGTCACATCGGATATGTGGGTATGGGTAAGGATGAGCAGTCCCATGATTCCGAACAAGTCGAGCTAGATGCCCGCTATGAGACGTTTTTGCGGTATCAGGAACAGCATAGGCTATGCACGTCGGATGATATTCATGTGTGCGGAGGAACGGCGGCAGACGGCTTCCGTGCGATGGAAGCGGCTATTCTGGCAGGACCAGAAAACCTGCCTACAGCCTTCTTTGTCGCGAGCGATTCGGTGGCTATTGGGGTGTTGAAGGCACTGGAGCAGCATCAGCTTGCGGTGCCGGAACGTATCTCAATTGTTGGCTTCAATGATATTCCGACAGCGGAATATTTGACCCCATCTCTGTCAACAGTCAAAACGCATACCGAACTGATGGGAGAAACGGGCGTTCAGCTCTTGCTGCATACAGTACGCAACGGTGCAAACGAGGTGGGGCGCAAGGTCATCATTCCGACCGAGCTAATGATTCGCAACAGCAGTGCGCCGCTGCATACCGATGCCAAATAAAATCGACGCTATGGATTTGGACAGCCCCGCCTTCCGGGGCTGTTTTTTGATTATAAAAAGATACAAAAATGGATTGACAATTGTCTTGGAAATGCTTACATTGAACATATATTTATTTTACTAAGTTTTACTCGTAATTTTTACTTAAATATTTTACTATGGTATAAGAGTGGAAAATAAAAGGTTGAGGTGACTGCCCATGCGTACCATTTTGCCGTTGAATGACCAATGGTTTTACCTTCCTGAATATGTCGAGAGCGAAGTAAGCGTAGGCATTGATGCAAGTCGGTATGAGCCAATTCAGCTGCCGCACACCAATGTAGAGCTTCCGTATAATTATTTTGACGACAAGGCATTTCAGTTTATTTCTACGTATAAAAGAGAGCTGAACATTCCGGCAGATGCCAAAGGTAAGCGAGTGTATGTTGATTTTGAAGGAGTCATGACCTATGTCCAGGTATATCTAAACGGGGTAAAAGCGGGGGAGCATAAAGGTGGATATACACCGTTCAGCGTTGAATTGACCGAACTTGCCGAGTATGGCGGCTCCAATGTGCTCACAGTCATTGTCGATTCCACGGAACGGGACGACATCCCTCCCTTTGGGGCAGTCATTGACTATCTGACCTACGGCGGTATTTACCGCGAAGTGCAGCTGCGAATAGTGGAGCCTGTACACCTTGGAACGATATTCATTCAGACACCGGAGCCGCTTGCGGCAAATAAGGCGGTGCGCGTGGTCGTGGAGCTGGAGGGCATCGGCGATCAGCAGGACGACTTGACGGTCGCACTGCAATTGCTGGACGGAGTGAGCGTGAAGGCAGAGACCGAGCTGGCAGCGGTGACAGCGGCGGAAGTAACGCTGGAGCTGAAAGAGCTGGGCGGCCTGCGGCTTTGGGATATAGATGATCCCAAGCTGTATGAAGCGAAGCTGACGCTGCTACGAGGCGGAGAAGAGTTGGATCAGGTGACCGTGCGCTTTGGCTTCCGCGAGGCTGAATTTCAGCCGGACGGTTTTTACTTGAACGGGCGGAAGATCAAGCTGCTCGGCCTGAACCGTCACCAGTCCTATCCGTACGTTGGCTATGCTATGCCCAAAAGAGCGCAGCGTCGTGATGCAGATGTGCTCAAGGAGGAGCTGGGGCTGAATATGGTACGGACATCCCACTACCCTCAGTCCCGTCATTTTCTAGACCGCTGTGATGAGATCGGATTGCTCGTTTTCGAAGAGATTCCGGGTTGGCAGCATATTGGCGGTGAAGCGTGGAAGGAGCAGGCGGTGAGGGACGTAGAGGACATGATTATCCGTGATCGTAATCATCCCTCCATTGTAATCTGGGGCGTACGAATTAATGAGTCGCAGGATGACCATGATCTGTACACGCGTACCAATGAGCTAGCACGAAAGCTAGATCCGACCCGTGCTACGGGTGGTGTGCGTTATATTGTAGGCAGTGAGCTGCTGGAAGATGTATATACGATAAATGATTTTGTTCATGATGGTGGGCACAAAAAATATTTGGCGAAGGAAATCCGCAATTTTGATACGTATGACGATACAGAAGGCGTAGATGGCGAAACGACAGGCTTGCGCCAGCCGTCTCTCGTTACAAAGCTGGATCATCCAGTCCCTTATCTGGTAACGGAATATAACGGGCATATGTACCCGACCAAGCGTTTTGACCAGGAGGAACGGGTAATGGAGCATGCACTGCGCCATACGCGGGTCCAAAATGCTTCTTATGCCGATGAGGGCATTGCCGGAGCGATTGGCTGGTGTGCTTTTGACTATAACACGCATGCTGATTTTGGTTCCGGTGATAAAATCTGCTACCACGGTGTCATGGATATGTTCCGCCTGCCTAAATTTGCAGCCAGTGTGTACCGGAGCCAGAAGAACGTCGAACAGGAAATCGTTATGGAGCCGGTCACTTACTGGTCTCGTGGCGAGCGGAATATCGGGGGTATCGTGCCGCTGGTCGTGTTCACCAATTGCGATGAGGTGGAGTTCATCTACGGTCATGAGCGCAAAGGTATTTATCGTCCGAACCGAGAGAAGTACCCGGCGCTTCCTCACCCCCCTGTCGTGATCGACGAGCTGACAGGCCACTGGGGCATGAAGTGGGAAGACGCTGTATTCATTGGGTACGTAGACGGGCAAGAAGTGATCCGCAAATACTATTCACGTAATCCGGTGCTGACAGAGCTACGGGTAGCTGCAGATGATATGGTACTGGAAGCTGGCGATTGGGACGTAACCCGAGTAGTAGTGGATGCTCTGGACGAATACGGCAATGCCCTGCCGTTCTATGCAGATCCTGTTTCGGTGGAGGTCGAGGGAGTGGGTGAATTGATCGGTCCTTCAAGCTTATCCCTAATTGGTGGACGCATTGCATTCTGGATTCGTACAAAGGGTGAGGCTGGCAATATCCGCGTGAA
>RCUF01000481.1_pt1 | contig 11913 bp, 12 predicted proteins | sample 2166311 | NCBI WGS metagenome assembly RCUF01 (sample SAMN09932608, study PRJNA488358) | compost metagenome | feature: garden; material: soil; isolation source: compost soil in 4-hydroxybenzonitrile-enriched culture | place: Germany: Experimental Botanical Garden Goettingen | collected 2016-01-27
TAGGTTTATTCTACAAGCCCTTATTTTTTCTGTCCAACTAAGTGTAGCCTATCCAAAAGTATAGATGTTCAGCAAGAGTTATTGTCATATTCGGTGCTTGAAGGGGCGCCTCTTCTGCGGATGTTTCGTTTTTTTGAGGGAGGAAGACTCCATTTTAGTGAGTTTATGTTGTGGATATATCAGGTGACATGTTGGAAATGGTGCCAATCATTTGCTGATGAAATGCTAGGTATTTCAAAAGAATGGGAATCTGCCAAAGGTATGCTAATTAAGGCTACATATGTGGAAAATCCCCTCCGCTACTTTGATGAAATTTCTAAAAAGATCATAGAGATAGCAGACCAAGAAGAGGAACTTTTTCGAAAGTTTTGCGGGCAAATAAAAGCAATAAACTATCTATAATAGGAGGCCACGATATGAAAGTGCTTGCCTTAGACGATAGGTCTCGCAGGAAAAAATACGAGGAAAAGGTTGATGCTGATCTCTTAAGTCTCTTTACTGGAGCGGAGGCGGTAAATATTCCGACTTTACTTCACCGCAGTACACTAAAGAAGTGTGGATATTTCGAATCCTTTCCCAATCAATTGTTAGCCGTTGGTACCGTGCACGAGTCTTGTTACCAGCATGTGATCGATACAGATAATGTTGCACCTGAGGATTTAAATGTAGAGCTTATGTATCTTACACCCGCCGCGTGTTTAAATATCTATCCAATGATCAAAAAAAACACCCAAGCTAATCGAGTGCTTACAACTAAGACCCCTGTATATCGCAAAGAAAAGGATTATATCGAAGGGTTACGTCAAACGGAGTTTACGGTTAGAGAATTTGTTTTCTTAGGTGAACCTGATTTTGTAGCAGCCTCACTAGAGTCCGCAAGTGAAAAGGTATTGGCGTATGCCAGGCATTTATCACTGGAAGCCAGTCTTGCAGGGGCTGTTGATTTTTTTTATCCAACGAAAGAGAATATGCTTAAAGCCAGATTTCAGCAGCGTAATGCACAAAAACAGGAGCTACTCATCTCAATTGGTCAAGATAAGATTGCTTGTGCTTCATTTAATAATCATGGTTTGCACTTTAGCTCTTCCTTTGATTTTGATCGTGGTGGTTCTATTACGACTGGATGTGTAGGTTTTGGACTTGAAAGATGGGCTACAGCTATGATGAACAACGATAAGGAGTAATAAAATCGGGCATCCAGTCGAAGAACTCTATGGAGCAGAATCGATCAGGATGCCCAAATTTGATTGTTAACTAACTGTTATGAGAATTATTGAAGCTCTATTAGCACCGTGCACACGCTTAGCTTATGGTTTGTTTACGTTAACATAGTTAGCTATGAGCTATGCAGAAAGATTACAGCTTGGATGGCCAGTTGCCATACCAGGCATACCCTCCTCTTCTTTCCTTGTCAATTTCGGTAAGATCATACTTGACTACCCCGTCACGGCCTACGAAAATCGGTTTGTTCGTTCCAATTTCATAGAAGCGTGCCCACAGTGCTGAAGCGCTGGAGTCTTTGATGAGCTTGCTATCCCCATTCTTACGCTCATAGCGGTAGCCTGTAATTTTGACTTCCTCAAACCAGGCTTCTGCAGCTTTGATGGAAGCTGAGATCTTGGAGTTGGAAGGTCTTGTCTTCAGGAACTTTACAATAGAAGTGCTCTCTCCAGCCGAGAGGGAAGGTACCTCATAGATTCGTGCACCTGCTGGTTTGAGTGTCTTGGAATCGTGCTGTTGTCCCCATGCTGTCAGCTTACGGTTCGCCACGACTTGCGAATTCAAGATCGCGTCTACGCCCTTGTCTACAGCAGCCTGGCTGCGAGAAGCCAGGGAACTGTCGATGAAGGAGAAGTCACCTTTACGGTTGCCCACCTCGTCCAACAAGTACAGTACATTAATCATCGCATCATCATTATAGGTTATGTGCGTATGATAGCCTGAGCTTTTATAGACTTGCGGAAAGCCTCCGTTGGAATACTGCATATTGAGCAGAAAGTTGATACCCTTGATCGCGGCATCCGAATAACGGGAATCCTTTGTTTTCTTGTACTCACTTGCAAGTCTTCTGATTTCTGAATAAGTAGCCTTGTTATCGATTGTCGATTTGGCCCATTCCCCACTAGTCTCCGAATATTCCTTCTTCCAACCTCCATCAGCAAGCTGATTCTTCAGAATATCGGAAATACTGGCAGTCGTCCCTGAAGCATCTGCAGCAGATACTGTACTGATCGGCTGGAACAACGATACTCCCCCGACTACAGAAAATGCCATAGTGCATACCATAACGCCTGTAATGATCTTTTTCTTGTTCTTAAACATCTTACACTCTCCCATTTCGTCGTTTATTTATTTTTACTTGCCATCAAAAATTACAATGTAAACCATATACTCCTTTCTTTTATATTTAATGGCTTGTTTTCGTTTTACATCCAATATTTGTATTGGATAATGGAATTTTATGACATGGAAATTCTTTTGTCAATACATGAAATATTATGTAGTAAAAAATAATAAATTGGCGACTATTAAACAGTCCATTGGTAGGATTGTTCGTTCATAGTTATGCAAGGTTTATAACTAGAGTTATATCAGTAGAGGTACTAATTTGTTCTAGAACACCGCGGTTTTTGAGGGGGAAGACAACCGGAAGATAGTTTGGATTCGTGAGAGAGAAAACTTTAATGTCTGATCACATGGTCCTATATGAAATAGGAACAAGAATGAGTGTGTCCAAGTATGAGGTGCCGGTCATTAGGGATGAGTCCTGGGTGAGAAGCAGAAGGGAAAATGAAAGGGGATGAAAAATAAATATGAAAAATTATGGGGTATATTTACTCAAGAATTAACAAAGCTCCGCTGGCTAGGGGCCGACAGAGCTTTTGTTATACTAGTCATGAATACAAGAAGGCCAACAATTCATCATATAAATATTCACTCACTACTTCGAATTACGGTTCCGAATATATTAGGCTTATGCTTTTCAAATAACTGGATTAATTCTTTTCCAAATGCAAATATATATAATAGTCTCCATCAGGATAAAAAGGAGTTGTGCCTCCGAGTCGTTTCCTGCTTAAGTGTGGGTTGAACCAGTAAGACTCATGCTGCCAATCTAAAGCGTACATATATTCATCCGCTGTAGTTATTCTTTGACAAAATTAAATTTAATCTTCGCACCAGCGGTCTGCCATACATTCTTGGTATAGCGTGAAACCTGACATACAGCCCATTTGCCCTCGTAGGTGATGTTCACTTCATCATAAAGGTATCGGTCCCAGCCCTGCTCGGGGTTAACCAATGCATCTCCCACGGATGCAGCAGAAGCATGACTAGAGCTCAGGAGTAATAACAACGGAATAAATAATGTAAGAATAATCTTTCTCATATATAATCTCCCTTAAATGGATTTATGGAATTGATGATATAAAGAAATCCAAGGGATGTCCAAACAATAAAATGCATATATTGAAATAAAATATAATATTTGGTTAGTTATTTAACCTGAAATGCTGATGACAACCCCTTGTTAGCGGTTGCTTTTTCTATAATAGCTGGGGGTGACTCCAGTTATTTTTTTGAACATCACATTAAAATTCGCAACATGCTCAAAGCCTGTACTTTCGGCTATTTGCGAGATGGGAGCCTTGCTCTCTCTAAGTAAACGTTTGGCCTCGCGCAACCGAATGATCTGCAAGTACTCTTTGAATTGGAAGCCCGTAATTTTCTTGAACGTACGGCTTAGATAGGAAGGGCTGATGTAGAAGAGCTTGGAGACCTCATGCAGCGTGATCTGACTATGGAAGTTATCGTTCAGGTAACCAGCCACTTCGGTCATTTTCTGATGCATGGGATGGGTGGTAACCATATGCTTCATGCTCTCCTTGATGGCATGGCGTCTCATGTGAACCAGCAATTCAATTAATAAGGCACGAACGCAGGTCTCAACGGCCTCATATGCCAGTTCGCATTCACGTAGCATCTTTTGCAGCAGCTCTTCTACTACGGCTTGCATATCAATGGGAAAATGAATCAAAGGGCTGGCAGCGTGTTTTTGCAGCAGCGGAACTTGACATCTCGATAGCTCTGTCGCAAGAAAGGATTCACTGAAATTAATCAGAATACGCTCGCACTTTAATGCATCTGAGCTTGTGGTCCGATGGATGTCATGAGGGTGCAGCAGGATCAGCTCTCCCTTTTGGGCGGTGTATACGGTCTCATTGACGAAGAACACTCGCTCCCCATCCAGTAAGTAATAGATTTCATACGTTGGATGGGAATGTGACCTTGGCATGGCCGCAGGTCCGGTCTGATAGAGATATTGAATCGTGAACTCGTTCTCCGCAATCGCATATTTGGTTCCCAGAATCTCAGTCATAAGAGTACACCCTTTACTCGATATCAGATTTAAAAGGACAATAATAATAAATTATAAGCCTAAAATGGACATGTAAACAAAAAAAGTATAGCTTTTTTTGCACTATAATAATCTTATTGTCCTGATAAAAGATAGGGGTTGATAATAAAATGAACACGTTCCAGAATCCGATAATTCCTGGATGTTATGCTGATCCTTCAATATGCAGAGTCGGGGAGGATTATTATTTAATTACGTCATCCTTTGAATATTTTCCGGGGGTTCCTATTTTTCATAGTAAGGACCTGGTGAATTGGCGCCAGCTTGGGCATGTGCTGGATAGACCATCCCAGCTTGATCTGGATGGAACCCCTTGCTCCAAAGGGATTTATGCCGCAACGCTTCGCTATCATGATGGGATCTTTTATATGGTCACCACCTTCGTTGTAAGCGTGACGGGAGCACGCAGGAATTTTTATGTGACAGCGAGTGACCCCGCCGGACCGTGGTCAGACCCCGTATGGCTTCCCGATGCACCGGGAATTGATTCATCGCTCTTTTTCGATGACGATGGAAAATGCTACATCATGGCGAACCGTCAGCCTCCCGGCGGTCAGCAATATCCGAAGCATATGGAGATCTGGATGCAGGAGCTTGATATAAGCAAAGGAGAGTTAATTGGAGAGAAGTATAGTCTCTGGGACGGTGCATTAAAGTACATCCATGCCCAGGAAGCGCCACATATGTACAAGCTCGACGGATATTATTATTTGATCATCGCCGAGGGGGGCACGGGACATACGCATTCGGTGACGATCGCGCGCAGTACAGCTATAACGGGGCCATATGAAGGCTGTAAGTCCAACCCGATTCTTACGCATCGCCATCTGGGTAATAAACATCCCGTGACGAATGTAGGACATGCGGACATTGTGCAGACGCAGGATGGAGAATGGTGGATGGTGTGTCTGGGGTCACGCCCCTATGGAGGTTATTACAGAAATCTGGGACGTGAAACATTCCTGGTGCCGTTTGTCTGGGAGGAAGGCTGGCCTGTAGTGAATCCCGGCAAGGGAATCGTTGAGCTGGAAATGCCGCGTCCTTCGCTTCCCGAGCACCGATGGCCGTCACAGCCTGTCTGCGATCATTTTGACAGCGAGCAGCTAGGCTTGACATGGAACTTTATCCGCACGCCAAGAGGCGATTTCTGGTCGTTAACAGAACGTCCGGGACACTTGCGGTTGAAGCTGAAGCCCGAAATGATGACGGAGTTCGTCAATCCAAGCTTTGTTGGACGTCGTCAGCAGCATATTCATTTCTCCGCTCGGACGGTGCTTGAATTTGCTCCACAATCAGTTCATGAAGTGGCAGGTCTGGTCATTCTGCAGCACAACGACGCCCAATACCGAGTAGAGTATACTCGTAATGAGCAAGGGTGCATTGTACGATTGATTCAGCATTTTGAAGGGACGAGCACAACGCTCGCTGAGCAATTCGTCGGATCGGCAGAGGTGAATCGTAAGCTGTATCTCAAGGTCGAAGCACGAGGACAGGACTATAGCTTTTACTTTGCAACACGGGCGGAAGTGTGGAATCCGCTATTGGAGCATGCTGACGGGACAATTCTGAGTGTTGATGTAGCAGGGGGCTTCTCGGGAACGTATATCGGCCTGTTCGCAAGCAGCCAAGGAGAAGCGAGTCAGAACCATGTCGATTTCGATTACTTTGAATACTCACCACTGTATTAAGCTGTGCGAGCAATATTGTAACAGGGCATTGTTGCTTGAGTTCAGAAAACTGTTCATTAAAAATCCCCCGATGATTATCCATCGGGAGTTTTTTTTAATCTTAGAGATATTCAGATCTTAGAGATATTCAGATCTTAGAGATATTCAGATGTTTCAGATATTCGAATGCCCCGATATTCGAGTGGCACTTAGGCTGATGGGGTTAATGCCTCTTTTCGGTGGCCCCGCCATTGGGAAATGAATACGCCAGCCAGCACAAGCATGGCTCCGATATACCCCTGCGTGGTTAGTCTCTCCCCAACAAAAAGAAAGGCGAACAGGGCCGCGAATACAGGCTCCATGGCATACATCAGGCCGGTTTGCGTTGGAGCCAAATATTTCTGCGCTACAGGCTGGGCTATGAAGCCAAAGGCACTGCAGATCAGACTAAGAGCCAGAATGGCTATCCATCCGCTAGGCGTATGGGGTAGGGCAGGTGACTCAAAAATGAAGGAGAAGAGAAGCGCGTATCCCGCTGTGAATCCTAGTGAGACGATGCCGAGATTAATGGAATCGGTCTTTTTGACCGCGGCACTCGTAACGAGGATGTACAAGGCATTGCAAATTCCCCCTGCGATGCACAGCACATCACCAGGATGTACACGTAGATCGCTATTAAGTGTGAGTAATCCGATTCCGATTATCGCCGTAATTGCCCCCAATAGATGATTTTCCGCCAGTCGTTTGCGATAGAAGAGGACATGGAGTAAGGGAACAAAAATAACCGTAAGACCGACCAAAAAGCCAGCATTAGAGGTGCTGGTTGTTTTTAGACCAAAGGTAATGAATGCGAACACGCCAAACAGAATCAACCCTAACAAGGCACCGTACTTCACTGTCGTCTTGTCGATTCGCTTCAGACGCTTGAAGAATAAGGCACCCGTAATAAGGAAGGCAATGCCGAAGCGAAGTGCTATGAGATTAAATTCCTCAATGGACCCAAGCCCCATCTTCATGAACAAATAGGATGACCCCCATCCCAGGGTAACGAGCAGAACAAGCATACTGGCTTTATGTGCATTCATTGTTTTATACGCTTCCTTTGAGCTATGTAGTAGATTGCAATATATAAGTATTTCAGATCTAAGCTGCCCCTGAAATTCCTTCTCTAGTATACTCGGATTTCAACACAAGAATATTGAAGGTTTGTTATACTTAGCATGAGAAAAATTCATGGGAAAATAACGTAAGGTGGGTCACTGATTGGCTTTGAACATTGCATCACTATGGTGATATGCAGATGGTATAGAGATGTAGAGATGTAGAGATGTAGAGATATAGAGATATAGAGATATAGATGATGTAGATCAGGTGTAATGTGAGTATTCATAAATATACGATCTTCATGAAAGTCGTGGAGCTGGGTAGTCTGACCAAAGCGGCCGATGTATTGGGTTTTACCCAGTCAGGGGTGAGCCATGCCATTAGCAGTCTGGAGGAGGAGCTAGGGTTTACACTGCTGCTTCGCGGAAGATCGGGAGTAAGACTGACCCCCAACGGAGAGCAGCTGCTTAAGCCTATCCGAGAAATGCTCAATTGGAATGAGCAATTGAAGCAGGTGGCCGCCTCCATTCATGGACTAGAGACAGGTACGGTTCGCATCGGCACCTTTACCAGTGTATCCGTTCACTGGCTTCCTCAAATGATCAAGGAGTTCCAGAAGCAGTATCCCCGCGTGGAATTCAAGCTGATGGAGGGCGATTACGAGGAGATTGAGAACTGGATTGCCGAGGGTCAGGTGGATTGCGGATTTATAACCATCCCCTCTCGGGAGGCCTTCGACGTGTATCCGCTGCGAAAGGAACGGATGCTGGCCATCGTGTCCATGGAGCATCCTCTTGGCCGGTTACCGTACTTTCCTTTGGCTCAGGTGGAGTCGGAGTCTTTTATTGTCCCAAGAGAGGGCTCGGATTATGATGTCCGGCGGATTATGGAGAAGGCCTCACTAAAGCCGAACATTATGTTCTCCTCCAAAGATGACTATGCCATCATCGCTATGGTGGAGAATGGTCTAGGTGTCAGCATCCTGCCTGAGCTCGTCCTGCAGGGACGTGACCAGCATGTGCGCTGTATAGAGCTGGATGTGCCCAGCTATCGATTTTTGGGCATAGCCGTTCATACGATGAAGGATGCTTCGCCAGCAACGAGACATTTTGTCAGGCACGTTCAGCAATGGTTAGAGACAACGGATACGCCGTAGGGAACGGCAAGGAACGGATATAGAGAACAAACAGAAAACAGAAATACGATTCGTTTAAAGGGGCGCTACAATATGAGCTATGGGGAAGCATTGGAACAATATATAGAAGCTACGAATTCACATGATTTTGCGAATGTTCAAAGGCTACTGCATCAACATGCGATATACTGGTTCACGGATCAGACTTGTACGACGATGGCCCAGATTCAGCAATACTTTGAAGCAGCATGGGACACGATCAAAGAAGAAGTCTATACTGCAAAGGATATACAGTGGATCGCAACAGATGGGAATGTGGCAACATGTGTGTATACATATCACTACCATGGACTGCATAACGGCAAGCCAGTGTCCGGGAGCGGTAGGGCGACGAATGTTTTCATAAAGGACCACACGAATGAATGGAAGCTGATACATGAGCATTTGAGCAGTTTTTAAGTACAGAAGCAATTGAGCATGCCGTGAGAAGGGCCGCACAGATAACTGGCGGCTCTCTTTTGTTTTTTGTCAAACACCTAAATCCAAATCCTCTTATGGTATAATGTCCGTAGCTAGCCGGAGGTGATAACTTCATGAAAGCATATCATTATAATGCTGAACCAGCTTACCGAGCGGACCCGGATATCCATTTGCAGTATTGGGGCCGAGAGGAGTGTGTCCCTGGACATGCTGTAGGTCCCTTGGTGCGGGATGTGTACAAGATTCATTTTATACACAAAGGCTCTGGAATGGTTCAGGTTGGGGAGCATACGTTTACTCTGGGAGCAGGAGAGGCCTTTCTCATATATCCAGATGTCTTGACTTACTATGTAGCAGATCAGAACACACCTTGGGTGTATTCGTGGATTGCTTTTCATGGAGAACAGGTGAGCTCTGTGCTGAGCCGTACCCGGATTACTCCAGAGCAGCCTGTATTTCCTATGGATCTAAGATTCATGCCAGGGATGTATGATCTGCTGACAGAAGCTTCCACTCAGAGGGGAGGGTCTGATCTACAGATTCAAGCGTTGATGTATGGATTTTTGTCAGTTCTTGTGGAGACGGTTCCTTACGCAGCTGAACGAATCTCCATCCCCAGAAAGCAAGACGTATACATCGTGGAGGGGATTGAATTCATACATGCGCACTTTCACGAAGCCATCTCCGTTCAGGACATCGCTGCATATCTGGGGCTAGACCGCAAGTATTTCTCTACGATCTTCAGAGAAGCTGCCGGTGTTCCCCCGCAGCAATATCTGCTGCAATTTCGAATGGATAAAGCGTGTGAGTTGCTGAGGAAAAAGCAATATTCAGTTGGAGAGGTAGCGAGATCTGTAGGGTACCAAGACGCACTATTGTTCTCCAGAATGTTCAAAAAAGTCAAAGGTGTTGCTCCAAAGCATTATTATTAGTGTCTTGGACATATCGAATGTGCGTATAGAGTCGCGCTTCCGCTAACCATCACTCCCCCGGATCATTGAACCTGAAATCAGATCCTGTTAGGATACTAGTCTGCACTACGAATGTGTAGTCACTCTATAAATGCAATTATAACTATCGTGCTATAAAGGACATTGTTCCATAAAAAACACCCTTGCTGCTATAGGAACTACACGTCATAATCGTTAAAATGACCTTAGTTCACAAGGGAGGGATTCAAGATGACATACCAAGCAAATGATAGCAGATATGACACAATGATATATAACCGCTCTGGTGCGAGCGGACTGAAGCTGCCAGCCATCTCACTTGGGCTGTGGCATAACTTCGGGGGACATGATTCGTTTGAAAATGGGCGAACTATGGTTCGCAGAGCCTTCGATCTGGGGATTACCCATTTTGATCTGGCGAATAATTATGGTCCACCACCAGGTTCAGCAGAGGAGACCTTTGGCCGATTGCTTAAGACCGATCTGTCTGCTTATCGGGACGAGCTTATCGTCTCCACGAAGGCTGGTTATTACATGTGGCCGGGTCCTTATGGAGAATGGGGCTCGCGGAAGAGCCTGATCGCAAGTCTGGATCAAAGTCTGAAGCGGCTGCAGCTTGATTATGTTGATATTTTCTATCACCATCGTCCAGACCCGGATACTCCGCTGGAAGAGACTATGAATGCGCTTGCGCAAATTGTTCGCCAAGGTAAGGCCCTCTATGTCGGTCTATCCAACTATAGTCCTGAGGCGACTCGTGAGGCCTCACGCATATTGAAGAGTCTCGGTACGCCTTGTCTGATTCATCAGCCTAGATATTCTATGCTATCCCGGGGAGTAGAGGATGGATTGCTGGATGTTCTGGAGGAGGAGAAGATCGGTTCAATCGTATTCTCTCCATTAGAAAAAGGAATCTTGACGGATCGCTATCTGAACGGAATTGCTCAAGATTCGCGTGCAGCGGGATCAAGTCCATTCTTGAAGCCGGAGGACCTTAATGAGCAGCTTATGGGTAAGGTCAAGAAGTTAACGGAGCTTGCTGAGCAGCGTGGTCAGAAGCTCTCGCAGATGGCACTAGCTTGGGTACTGCGGGGCGGGCGAGTGACCTCCGCGCTCATCGGAGCAAGCAGAGTCAGTCAGATCGAAGATGCCGTCGGAGCCTTGTCGGCTCTTGAGTTTACAGAAGAGGAGCTAGCGGTCATTGATACTATTTTGGCGTGACTGAAATTTAATATTTTCCAGATAACATTGTCTAGCTATTAACTTGCCTAATAAAGCGCATACATTTATTTTCATCTCCTTACGTTCTAATAATTTAGAAAGTGAAGCAATAAAAAAGTAGGATCAGTTAGTAGATTCATAATGAATTAAATCGCTAATTTCAAAAGAATTGCTAAGGATAAGGGAGGAATCTCTTATCCTTTTTTATACATTTTATATCGAATATGCCCTTATACTGCCTATAAATCAAATTTATAGATGTTATATTATGTAATTAATACATGAATAAAACATGAATGGTAAACGAGATCGTATAAAACGGGTATAAGTCTTAATACCTAGCTATTTGCTGTCGATATATGTAAAGAACTATAAATTGGAGGTCAGCGATGAAAAAACACCGTAAAAAGGGAAATCTTAAAAAGAAAACAACTACTGTCATTTCCCTAGCTATGATATTAACATCCCAAGTGTCTCAATTTGGTCAAATTGTGAGAGCAGCGCCATATGCGGAGCCGGTGACGAGTATAACTCTGTCCTCCAATCAAAAAGTAAACTTCAAGCTTGACCAAAATCATAATTACATAGGTACTGAATATAAAGACGACATCATTAAAATCTCTACCGAAGCAGATAACACCCTGAGCATTGAACCTTTGCAAGAGGGTAGTACATTTTTTAATTTGAATATATTCAATCAGCAAAGCACGCGTGTCCAGCCTTTTGTTGTGAATGTTGTGGATGCTGGAGAAAACGGCATTGTAGATATCGGAGATATCGTAAGCTATTTGAATATTGCCCCACCTTCTGTGGCCAAGGACGACGTTCGAAACATGTTGGGAAACATAGATTATCGACTCATTTCGCCTACAGCTAATAATCAGGCGCCGATCGGTCTGAGCCAGCCAATGATAACGTTCGATCCGAATAATCATACCT
>RCUF01000482.1_pt1 | contig 11878 bp, 7 predicted proteins | sample 2166311 | NCBI WGS metagenome assembly RCUF01 (sample SAMN09932608, study PRJNA488358) | compost metagenome | feature: garden; material: soil; isolation source: compost soil in 4-hydroxybenzonitrile-enriched culture | place: Germany: Experimental Botanical Garden Goettingen | collected 2016-01-27
TGGCAGGATCAAGCGGTGCAGGGATCATCTTCCTTGCACCGCTATTTCTAGTTTTAACAGTAACCCTACTTTTGGGACAGCCCCTTCATTGAAGAACATGCCTTACTAAGCTAACGTTTTTGCATGTGCAACAATGTTGAAACGAGACTGGATCTTTTATTCTGATTCCATCCGCAATAATGTCAAGAGATCATCGAAGATTCCAGGTGTCGTGAATATGACCTCTTCACCATAAAGCTCATTAGGGATGCCATCGGGCACCACTTGTACATGGCAACTCAATGCTCCCGCCTCCCGTGCAATCAAGCCTGCGGCGGCTACATCCCACGGTGCAAGACTTTCCGTATGCGCATCTAATTTTCCGGACGCCACATAACAAATGTCTACTGTTGGTGCGGCAAAACGCCTAATGTCACGACAGTTTCTTCTGAGTCGATTTACTCTTTCGATTGCTGGCTGCACTTTTGCTGAATCATGCGGAAAACCTGTGCCAATGACAGCATCTAGTAGCGAAGTACATTGTCGAATTCGTAAACGCTCACCATTGCAATAGGAGCCTTCCCCTTTAATCCCAACATAAGTACAGTTCAAATCTGGCGCATATACTGCTCCTGCCAGCACTACGCCATCAAGGGCAAAAGCCAATGAAACGCCGTAATGCGGTAGGTTCCGAGCAAAATTAACTGTTCCATCTAAGGGATCCACCACCCAAACTGGACCGTCAAAATTAAAATTATCCCAGCTGTGTATTCCGTTTTCCTCCGAAAGAATTCGATGACCTGGAAATTTATCCATTATGGCTTCTTGAATGACTCTTTCCGATAACAGATCCGCGGATGTCACAAGTTCACCGAAATCCTTGTAATTCACTTCAATTTTTTCCCGACGGCGCAATTCAGAAATTCTGTCACCCGCTTTTGTTACAGCCTGTTCTGCAAACAACGCTAATTCTCGAAGGTCGAGCTTCATTCCGTTCCCATTCCTCCTTACAGTGCTTTGAGCGTTTCTGCCCGTCAACCGCTTCAAGCGAACTTTCAGATATATATCATATTCGTGACCAATACCACGCCCCCTTTTCGAGGGGGCATTTTCTTTTTCAGTGTTGATGTTCGACAACGATTACCTGGTAACGCTCTTCACACTGGCTGGAACTCACGATGAGGAGGTGGAACAATGGGGGCTTATGTTCTACAATCTCATGCCTCGCAAGCAAGCTTGCCCGTCCCCCACCAAAAAGATTTGCCGTTACTTATGATAAGGCTCTCCGCGCTGTCTGTAACGGCAAGTTTTCATACTAAAACAGATTGTAGTGGACAACCCTTCAAATCATTTGCTGGAAGCCCTTTGCCCGGTATCGCTGGTACTTCGACTTCAACATCAGGTCCATGTGTTTGGAGAACGTTTTGAAGTTTACGATCTATGCCCCTGCATCCGAGATTACATTCTTTGCTGCGTCGATGGCATCATGACGTTCAAGAAATGCCGAACATTTTAAACTGATTCGTTTAACCATGTTTCCGTTCCCATCTTTGATGTTATTTTAGAATGTTTTTCTCCAAGTGTAATTGTCGAAGAAACAAAAACAAGGGGAGACCCAGCGAAGGACCTACCAGTAGCGTACCTGCAATCGGCAGCCATAAATATTTCATTCTCTTTCTGGTGCCTTCTAACAGAATGAATCCCATAAGCACGATCGCGGTAACTAAAACATCCATCCATGCAAAAGCTCCGATACGCGTACTGGTTATGGCTTCAAATAGGAGAGTCAAATCGAGGCCGTTGCCCACGACCCAAGGGATGAATTGCGAATAGGGCAAGACGAGTCCCAAAAAAGATAATACTCCGTAAAAGTACTTCATTTATAACCCTCCATTATTTTGTAATTCTAAAAAGCTCGCAAAAGTCCGTTTGCACCCCAATATATCTTAACCGATCCAACCCACTACCCCTCCAACAACTCCCCCAGCATCCGCTCCCGATTATTCACAAACTCCTTCATAATCACGTAATGATCGGTCTCTTCAAGCTCCACCCTTTGAATCCCTTCTGGTGTAAGCTGGTAGATTACGCTATCCGGATAAGCCATGAGGATCGGGGAATGTGTAGATATGATAAATTGAGACTGCTTGTTCACCAGCTCATGAATCCGTGAGAGCATGGCCATTTGGCGAAAAGGAGACAGGGCTGCCTCCGGCTCGTCCATGATGTAGAGGCCTTTTCCGCCAAAACGGTTCATAAAGGCTGCGAAAAAAGACTCTCCATGCGACATCATGTGTAGGGACCTTCCGCCATAAGAATCTATGATAGGTGGACCGAAACTGAATCCACTATCTAACTTATCAATCTCCGTTGCCAGATTATAATAGCTCTCTGCCCGAAAGAAAAACCCGTCCCGCGGTTTATATACGCCTCGAATGGGACGGAGATACTGATGCAGCTCGGAATGGGTCTCTGCCGTCGAAAAGGTCATATTTAGCGTTCCGCCTTCCGGATTAAAGCCGAGCGCCACCGCAAAAGCCTCAAGCAGCGTGGATTTGCCCATCCCGTTCTCTCCCACGATATAAGTTACTTTAGGATGAAAATCCAATCGTTCAAACTGGCCTACAGCAGGCAAATGGAAAGGATACTTTTTAAAAGAGGGCACTTCCTCCCTTAAAAGAGTCATACTCCGCAAATAGGTTTGAGTGTGGGATAGCTCCATATTCAAACGTGTTCCTCCTCCCCGTTCATGCTCAGATGGCCATGGTACAAGTCGCTATAAAATCCGCCCTTCTCCAAAAGTTCATCATGAGATCCTTGTTCGATCAGACGACCTTGCTTAAGCACCAGTATTTTATCTGCTTTACGGATCGTATTAAGGCGGTGAGCGATCACAAAGCTCGTTCTGCCCTGCATCAAACGCTGCAGTCCTTCCTGAATTTTGATCTCAGTTACAGTGTCGATGCTGCTCGTCGCTTCATCCAGCACAAGAATGGACGGACCCGCCAGGATGGCCCGAGCAATAGCAAGCAGCTGCCGCTGACCTTGGCTAATGCCGCTGCCCCCGGTATCCAGCACCTTATCGTAACCTCCGGGAAGCCTCATAATGAACGAGTGAGCATTTGCCAGCCTTGACGCCTCCTCGACCTCCTCATCCGTAGCATTCAGCCTGCCGAACCTGATATTTTCACGAATCGTACCTTTAAAAAGAAATGTATCCTGAAGCACAAACGCCATATGAGAGCGCAAATTTTCATGGCTAATTGAAGTAATATCCGTCCCGTCTACCGTAATGCGGCCCTTCACAGGATCATAAAATCTGGACAGGAGTTGAATTAACGTCGTTTTCCCCGCCCCTGTCGGGCCTACCAACGCCACCATCTCCCCGGGCTTCGCTTCAAAGCTGATTCCTGACAGCGTGTCTCTTCCCTCATCATAAGCAAAAGCTACATCGTCAAAAACAACCGCACCCTGCATCTTCTCCAGCTTCACGGATGCCGAGTCCGAGCGCTCCTCGATCTCTTCATCCATCACCTCAAACACCCGCTCCGCCCCGGCAATGGCTGACAGCAAGGAATTCCACTGATTAGCAAGATCATTCAAAGGTCTGGTGAACTGTCTGGAATACTCGACAAATACGATAATGACGCCGATCGTAATCGTGCCTCGGATGGCTAGAAAACCACCCACCCCGGCAACGAGAGCAAAGCTCAGGTTGTTCAGCGCATTCATCAGCTTTGGAATAGTCCCCGAAATGGTCTGCGCCCAAAAGCCCGCCTGCCGAATAGCCTCATTACGCTGTCTGAACTCAGTAATGACCCGCTGCTCCTGTGAAAAAAGCGTCACAATCCGTTGTCCAGATAATGTCTCCTCAATGTAACCGTTCAGCTCGCCCAAATTTTTTTGACGTTCTTTGTAGAGCGGTCCTGTTCTGCGTGTAATCCAACGCATGCCAAGAACCATCAGCGGGACAATGACGAAAGTAAGCAGCGTCAAAATCGGGCTGAGATACAGCATGACCCCAACTGTGCCAATCAGCGTCAGAACACTGGAAAAAATTTGAATGGCCGAGCTATTCAGCGTCGAGCTGACATTGTCGATGTCATTCGTAAGCCGGCTCATGATTTCGCCCTGCTGTCTTTTTCCGAAGAACGGAATCGGCAGCTTGTGAAGATGCTGAAACAGATCCATCCGCATCCGGTACACGGTCTCCTGAGCAATTTCGATCATCCAAATATTTTGCAGCCATGTGCTTAATGAAGAACCTGCGTAGATAAGGCCTAACCCTGCCAAAAAGAGCAGCCAAGGCGCGCCGCCAACTCCTTCAATAAAATCGTCGACAGCGACGCCAATCAAATATGGCCCTAGCAAGGCGAGCGCCGAGCTAATGACCACCATAAATAACACGAGTGACAGCTTCGCTTTACGGTTAGCAAGGTACTTCCAGATGCGCAGCAGCGTTGCGGACCAGTTCTTTGCTCGTACCTTTGGCCTTTTACCGGGATATTTGGCGAGTGCAGCTTCATCCATTTTAGGATACGGATGCTTGAAGGGTTCAACGAATGTCTTGAACATGCAGAATTCCCTCCCCATGCTGTGATTCATAGATTTTTTGATACAGTTCAGAGCTTGCCATAAGCTCCTCATGAGTTCCCTTGGCTATTAAGCGTCCGTCATCAAGGAGTAGAATGACATCGGCGGAGGTCGTTGAGCTGATTTTTTGCGTAATGATAAATGTAGTGCATTCGAGCTCAGTCAGCGCCTGAAGCAAAGCAGCCTCCGTACGTACATCAAGCGCGCTTGTACTGTCATCGAGAACCAGAATAGCAGGCTTACGAATGAGCGCTCTGGCAATGGATAACCTTTGCTTTTGTCCGCCTGACAGATTCACTCCGCGCTGCCCTAACATCGTCTCGTAGCCTTTTGGAAGAGATTCGATTGTCTCGTGAATTTGTGCCTGCCTGGCTGCTTGAATAATTTGCTCCATGCCAGCTTCAGGAACCCCCCAGGCAATGTTATCCTTCACTGTCCCCGAGAACAGAATAACCTCCTGAGGAACATAACCAATGGCTTCACGCAACACCGTATACTCCATATCAGTAATTTTCACGCCATCGATTCGAATAACTCCTTCTGTAGCTTCATACAGACGAGGAAGGAGTCCAACAAGCGATGATTTGCCTGATCCTGTAGCTCCCATAATCGCAACCCGCTGTTTAGGAAGAACTTTAAACGAAATATCCTCCAGCACAGAAATATCGCCATCAGGATAACGAAAATGTACATTTTTGTACTCCACTTCACCTAATCGTTCAGAATCAGCATGTCCGACAGAATTTGTACTTTGAGGATCTTCTGTCTCCAGCACCTCAACAACCCGCAGACCGGATGCAGCAGCTCTGGAATAGGAACTCATAATCCATGACAAAGCGGACAATGCTCCAATCGTACGAAATGAGTAATTCAATACCGCAACAACTTCCCCGGTACTGGCATTACCTGAAACAATATCTATACGTCCGAACCACAAAATAGCAATGACAGAGGCGTTCATCACCAGCAGCAATAATGGCATCGTTGTTTCCGTTAATCTAAGTGCGGACACTGTACCTTGCATTAGTTCGCCGCTGCGGCGCTTGAAGCGTTCTGTCTCATGTCCCATGCGTACAAATATGCGAATCAGTCTCATCCCCGTCAAATTTTCCTGAATAACCCCGTTCACAGTGTCCATTCCAGCTTGTACTTCACGGAACTTGGCCGACGTCTTTTTCAGCATCCATGTCACAAACCACACTAATAATGGCACTGTAACAACAAGCATTAACCCGAGCTTAAAATTCACGACCAGTGCCATGATCATACTTCCCGTAACGAGAAGTGGGACCCTTGTTGCAAATCTTAGGCTCATGAACACCATTTCCTGCAGCTGCGTAATATCTCCGGTCAATCTCGTAATGAGGGATGAAGCTTGAAATTTGTTAAACACCGCATAGGTGAACGACTCTACCTTCGCATACAGCTTGTCACGCAGATCGTAACCAAAGCCCTGACTGGCATGAGATGCAAAGAAAGAGCTGGCAACGCCAGCTCCAAAAGCAAGAAGTGCACTTAAGGCCAATACCCCGCCCCATAACCAGACAACGGAAAGATTATCGTGAGCGATTCCGTCGTCAATGATTTTGGAGATGAGTATCGGCTGAATCAATTCCACTGACAGCTCAATTAACATCATGCAAATCGCGGAAATCGCAGCAACTCGGTATTTTTTTAGAAAAGAAAGTATCGTAGCCATAAGTGTATTCCCCCGAACTCTATGCACGTGTATCGTTGTCTACTCCACAGATTTCAGCGCTTCAATCATATCAATATGCTTCAGCTTGTAATGCATCGATATCATCACGATCCCGGAAAATAGCAGTGTCAGCAGTGACGCATATACGTAGCTAAGCCAGCCAATCGTTGGGCTAAACATCATAATGTCAATCTCCGCTGTCCGGAGTACAAAGCGATGCAAAAGAATACCTGCAAAGTTACCTGCCACAATGCCCAAAAAGGTGAGAATCAGATTTTCCCGGTAAATGTACATCGTGACTTCTTTATCGTAGAAGCCAAGCACTTTGATCGTAGACAGCTCCCGTATCCGTTCAGATACGTTGATATTTGTTAAATTATACAATACGACAAAGGCTAATGCAGCAGCAGAAACAATTAATACGATGACCACAATATTCATACTATCGAGCGTATCTTTAAAGCCTTGCCCCACACCGCTAGAAAAGCTAACAAGCATCACATCGTCAAGGGCAGTTAATTTTGCACCAAGATCATCCTCGAAAACACTGTTATCCTCCACATTAGCCATAGAAGAGGAATTTGAATCCGTCAAATCATAATTGAGCAGCTCTATATTAAACTCTGGCGAGTCTCCGAAGATTTCCTCGTAATAACCAGGAGTCATATAGATATAGTGCATTGCATAGTTCTCGGTGATACCCGCCACTTTAAGCTCAAAACGCTCGTTGTCGTTATTTTGCAAAGTCAGGATATCTCCTCGATTTAAGCTGTATAGCTTCGCCAATTTCTCCGTAATGATCGCGCCGCCATCACCCAGCTGTTCTCTTTCCTTACCTCCACGTTCCTTCAGTACAACAAAATCCTCAAAATGCTCCGTCGTCTCAGGAACAAACAGCTTCACACTTTGATTGTTCACACCTTCCTCGATCGCAGTCATACTCTCCTGAGTAACCTTTAGTCTGCCTGTTATCTCTGGAATATTCGAGATTACCTCATCATATCTCGCCTGATTCTCCTTATCATTATGATCATCATTAAAAGCAACGATAGCATTGTATTTCATAATCTGCCCATACTGTAGTCCGCTAACGTCTCCAATGGAATCTCTCATCCCGAATCCGGTCAAGATCAACGCCGTACATCCTGCCACACCACATACCGTCATGAACATCCGCTGTTTATAACGGAACAAGTTTCGAGCAGTGACTTTACCGATAAAACCAAGACGCTTCCATATGAACGGGATACGTTCCAGCATTATCCGCTGTCCGCTTTTTGGCGCCTTTGGCCGCATTAACACAGAAGCATCGCTTCGAAGCTCTACTCTTGTAGTAATTAGCGCTGTAAGCGTCGTACAAATCAAAGCTACGATCACGGATATGATGCTGTAGCTTGCATAAATTTTGAGGCTTATATCCGGTAAATTATATAAAGTACCGTATGCATCAAAAATAATTTTAGGAAAAAGCGTATACCCGATGGCAAGCCCCACGATGGATGCAGCAATACTAGCAAAGCTTGCATAGATAAGGAACTTTTTCATAATATCTCCGTTGCTGTAGCCAAGCGCTTTTAACGTACCGATCTGCAATCTTTGCTCCTCTACCATACGTGTCATCGTGGTCAGACTCACTAAAGCTGCTATTAAAAAGAAAAACACAGGAAAAGCCGTTGCAATTGCTGCTAAACGATCTGCATTATCGCTATATTCGGTATAGCCGGATGTGCTGCTCCGATCAAGCACATAATATTTCGGCAGCTTCAGCTCGTTCAGGTCCTTCTGTCCTTCTGCCAGATCATGCTCGGCATCAGCAATTTCCTTATCTGCTTTTCCCTTCTCCTCGTTATATTCGGCAAGTCCTTTATCATACTCAGCCTGACCCTCAGCTAACTTAATCTTCGCATCCGCAAGCTTCTGTTCTCCGGTTTCTTTAGCCTCAGCCAGCTTAGCAGTCCCCGTCTTCCAGTCAGCTTCGCCCTGTGCAATCTTTTTCTCTCCTGTTGCTAATTTTTTCAGTCCCTGATCAAGAGTTTGCTCCTGAGCCTGGAGCTGCTGAGCCGCTTGTGCCAGCTTTCCTTCGGCCTCGGTCAAGGATTTTTGGAATCCACCTATAGCCCCCTGAAGTACAGCCGCATCCACTGTGCCATTCATGTAATTGGCTACAACTTCACCAAGCTGACTGTCCGCTGCTTTAGCTCCTGCTATATACTGCTGCTTTTGTTCTGCGGACATGTTCTCGGGATCGATATTAGCCGCAAGCGTCAACCCTTGAGCAAGCTCCTTTCCCTGCTTCAAACGAGGGGCTGCAGCTGCCTGCTCGGCTTCCAATTGCTTTTTCGCTGCATTCAGCTTATTCTGGCCTTCCCGAAGAGTGAGACGATTATGCTGAAGCTCTTTTTTGCCATTCTCTAGCTCCAGTGCAGCGCTGTCCAATTTCGTCTGACCTTTACTCAGCTCATTTTCAAGCTTGGACACGCCTTGCTCATATTGCTTTTTGCCATCCTCCAGCTTGCTCTTGGCATCCGACAGCTTTTTCTCGGCATCGGCAAGTTTGGTCTTACCCTCCTCAATTTGCTCCTTCGCTTCATCAAGCTTACTCTGACCTTCTAGGCGAACCTCTTCCAGCCTAAGTGCTGGTCGTGGGCTTAATTCATTCTCAAGCTCCTCCATATGCCGATCTATAAGCTCGTCATATTCCGTCGTGTACGCAATAGCTCCTGCAGTATCTTCAAAGCTAAGATATGCCTCGGTATACACCGACAAACTAAAATCCTCAGACGGAATCACTGCAAAAACATCTGCAGTCCCTTTACCGATGCTGCTAGTTCCCCGACTTGTTGCGTTAATATATACTGCGCTTCTGACCTTACCAACTACCTCGTAGGTTAAAGTTTTAAACGTGTCCTCCAAATTAGCTTCTGAATCAGGATTAGTGAATGTGATCTTATCGCCTATGGCAAAATCACTGTCCGTTCCGAGATCATCGATCACAATCTCTCCTGATTGCTGAGGCATTCTGCCCGTCGTGACTACGTAACGATTCAAAACATCCTTTTCATTATAAGAGTGCACCTTGGCAATCAGTCCGCTGTCACCTAAAAAAACATCCCCGCTGTATTCCGGTTGAAACTGCTTGATTCCCTCATGATTTCTAAGCAGATCAATATCATCATCTGTAAGCCCATATGTAGACTGCACCTTAATATCCATAAGCCCAAGCTGCTTATAATAACGATCCGCCGTGTCGAGCATATTCGGCCCGGTCGCCTTAATCCCGGAAAAAAAGCCAACCCCTAACGCAATAATGGCAAATATCGAGAGGAACCTGGCCTTGGTATGCCATATCTCCCTGAAAATATCGCTCCATAACGCTTTTTTTCTCAATGTCCTTAGCCCCTTACCACTCAATATCGTCGACCGACACTGGATCTGGATTCCTCGTCATTTTACGAACCTTGGCATTGTTAATTTCAATCACCCGATCAGCCATTGGAGCGATAGCAGAATTATGCGTAATAACGATAACTGTTGTCCCCGTGTTACGGCAAGTATCCTGAAGCAGACGCAGAACTTGCCGTCCCGTGTTATAGTCGAGCGCTCCTGTCGGTTCGTCGCATAAGAGCAGCTTCGGTTGCTTGGCGAGCGCTCTGGCGAGCGCAACTCGCTGCTGCTCGCCTCCAGAGAGCTGTGCAGGGAAATTGTTCAGGCGCTCCCCGAGCCCAACGCTTCTGAGCACCTCTTCGGCATCCAGCGCATGGGGTGATATTTGAGAAGCAAGCTCTACGTTTTCCTTGGCGGTCAGATTCGGAACCAGGTTATAAAATTGAAACACAAACCCGACATCATTGCGCCGATATCCGGTCAGCTCCTTGCGATTAAATTTCGCAATATCTACTCCGTCCACAATGACCTGACCTTCATCTACCGTGTCCATCCCGCCCAAAATATTAAGCACCGTAGACTTCCCCGCGCCACTTGGACCAACAATAATAGCAAATTCACCTTGCTCTATCTCAAAATCAATTCCATCATTAGCAACAATCGTCGTTTCACCCATTCGGTATCGTTTATATTCGTCTTTAATAATGACAAAAGACATTATCGTTCCCCCTACTCCTTAACTTGCCTGTAGAACATTAACCTGTACCCACAAAATTCGTTCCACATCTTAACATTTAGTTTATCATATAGGGGATTACAAATGAAAAATCGAAATTCAGAAGGTAGACTTCAGCCCCTGAAAAAAAACAATCATCAAGTAGAACAATAAAGGTACTACGGAAAAAGAAATCATAAGTAAAATTAGAGCTAGTGATTAGGTTTGAAAAAGAGAAGACTTTGTGTTACAGCCGAAAAATCGAGAACATTTAGAGTTAAACAATGCATAATTAAAGGAATTGAGTCGACAGTTACCACAATCCTTTTCTCAATACATCACTTGTTACGGTTAAAGGATTACACCATTGGAGATCATGACGGTGCATTTACCAAATTTCAATACATCACTTGTTACGGTTAAAGGCAAACAGCAACTATCACCCCCCGTACAGAAGCGTATTTCAATACATCACTTGTTACGGTTAAAGTGGTTGGCTGGCTTGCATCTCAAACAGATATGCTGGCATTTCAATACATCACTTGTTACGGTTAAAGGTAAGTGCCGTAGTTGACACCGCCAAAGAGTTAAATTTCAATACATCACTTGTTACGGTTAAAGTATATTTCATTGATGGGTACCAACAACTAAGGCAATAATTTCAATACATCACTTGTTACGGTTAAAGAAGGAGATCGATTTTTTTCGGAACGACAAATGATCAATTTCAATACATCACTTGTTACGGTTAAAGAGGAATTTCATTTACATTTTCAGTAGTACTATCTGGATTTCAATACATCACTTGTTACGGTTAAAGGATTAATGATATGAACGATAGAACAGACGCTCGGTTATTTCAATACATCACTTGTTACGGTTAAAGAGAGGGTTTATCGGTTAAACCCGCATGGGAACAAGGATTTCAATACATCACTTGTTACGGTTAAAGAGCACTAGTCTTGCCATTGATAAGCTATTACACTTCATTTCAATACATCACTTGTTACGGTTAAAGATTCCATTTAGTTACGGCGTAAACATCATGACCAAAATTTCAATACATCACTTGTTACGGTTAAAGTGCTAGTGGCGGTAATGTCTGTTACGCCATCATAATATTTCAATACATCACTTGTTACGGTTAAAGACCGACCTACCCTTCATATAAAATATATTCCCACGAATTTCAATACATCACTTGTTACGGTTAAAGGCTGACAGCCATTGCATAGGAGGGGACGCAGTGTTACATTTCAATACATCACTTGTTACGGTTAAAGCCGGAGTGCCGTCAGCATAAACCAAACCGTCAGCACATTTCAATACATCACTTGTTACGGTTAAAGGGCGTCTCGGGTCCGCTGGATAAAGCGAGCTACCGAATTTCAATACATCACTTGTTACGGTTAAAGTTACTACTTAGGTCTCCCAACCCGGGAGATTTTTTTTGTTCCTCAACAAGAAGGAATTTAAGTGTACTCATCGCGAAATAGTAGATAAAGCCA
>RCUF01000483.1_pt1 | contig 11872 bp, 10 predicted proteins | sample 2166311 | NCBI WGS metagenome assembly RCUF01 (sample SAMN09932608, study PRJNA488358) | compost metagenome | feature: garden; material: soil; isolation source: compost soil in 4-hydroxybenzonitrile-enriched culture | place: Germany: Experimental Botanical Garden Goettingen | collected 2016-01-27
CTTGTGTAATGTGGTCTTTTTTTCTTCGGTGGCTTCCGTTACGTAGCCACTACTACTGTCATTCAGTCATTTCCCTCTATTCTAAGTTTCTTCTGTTGCCCAATCTGTTCCTTTGCTGTTCGCCTCCTCCTTTCAAACAAAAAAGTCCGTTTTCTTAATAACTTTTGCCGCAGCATTTTACGATAAGCAGCTCGCACTCCTGGCTTCTGGATCGAATCAGCAAGGCCACGACTTTACGGCCGCAGTGCCAGTGCCGGGATGGCTGTAGTTATCTGGGAATTAAGAATCATTTATTACATATATACCCATAAATAGCCATTCAGAACTATTTATCCCTTATTGTAAATAATGGTAATATATAGGAGCTAGATCTTTTATTATACTTACAAGACTTAAGGTGTTAAAAAAATTGAAAAGGAAGTGTGCCGAACAATGAAAAAAATGTTTACATTCGTACTTACAACCGCTCTCTTAATTACTGCCGCTGTTCCAGCTTTTGCCCAAGACAGCACTCAAGCTGCTGCTCCAGCAGCCGCAAGTGCTGTCAATTCTAACTCGATTTCTGCTCAGTCTTATTTCTTCGCTAACGTTTCTTGGAGAAGTGTTCCTGGCGCTGCTTACTATGAGTATTTCGTGTACAAAAACGGCAGCCTGCTTGAGTGGGGGACTCAGGGTGTTTTAGTGGGTACTCAAAACAGAGATGTCGGGATGGAGACGTTTAACGCCTACAAAATAGAAATTAGAGCGGTTGATTCGAACGGCAATCAGCTTGCTTGGGGCACAACGAATACCTTTATTGCAGGCCCCACTTCAATTTACGTATCTCTGTAGTCTAATGTCAGGCTGCCGGAAAGAGGTCGGAAGGTCCAATTCAATATCTTAAAGGAATAATGGATCAACAACCTTAGCTGCAGATTTATTGAAAATAATGATATCTCAAATATAACTCAAATAGGTTACCAATACGGCAGCCTATTTGAGTTATTACTTATTTTGATTAACATCAAAGTATAATGTTCGAAGATGCTGCTCCACAATGCTTTCGATCCTATCCGGCATCAGCCGATCACGCTGTAAAATCCCGTGTATAGCCAATCCGTCGATAAGCGCATACAATTTCTCCGTCTCCAGATCTATGTCAAGACCGGGCTTGGCCAGCTTGTTCGCTACAAGCTTGTCCAGCACGAACTGCGACGCTTTATGCATTCCATCCTGCATGTTATTGCTTAATTTTTTTAATTCCGGATAAATCAGGGTCTTTGCGCTAAAGGAAAACCAAACCTCCATTTCCAGTGTTCTCTCTTGATCCATAGGCAAAAACTGCAGCAGCATGCATTTCAAATCATTCACAAGAGGACCTTCCCATTTTAAATTCTCCAGTCTCTCCTCTACCCGTTCTACAAACAGCCCCATGCAAAACGAGAACAGTTCCTCCTGTGTAGAAAAATAATGCCGCATAGAGCCTACGGACAGTCTCGCTTCCTCTGCAATCCTGCGGACGGTGGCATGCTCCAGCCCCGATTTCCGGATTACTCTTAAAGCGGCTTCGGCAACGATACGTCTTTGTTTGTCATGGTCAACGATTTTTGGCATGTCTTTATTATACTTGCTTTTCTTTTTTAATACAACGTGCTAAAATAATTTTTATAGTACATTGTACTAAATAGAGAAATAGAATTATGGAGAGGAACCAGATTAATGAACACGGTGAAAGTAAAGCACGGAAAAGCATCACATTGGAAAAAGCTGAAATGGGGATTGTTATTGATGACCTCTCTTCTCCTTCTGGCTATCGGGTCTGGATTCGCATATGAAGCAATCGCCTCAAAACAATCCGCCCGGAATTATCCCCCTCCGGGTAAATTGGTGGATGCAGGCGGTTATAATCTTCATCTTGTTAAAGTCGGTACCGGCTCCCCCACCATCCTGCTCGAGGCGGGAAGCGGCGAAACCAGCCTCTCCTGGCGTCAGATCCCTGATGAGTTGGCTGAATTCGCTACGGTCGTGAGTTATGACCGCGCAGGATATGCATGGAGCGAACCGGCGAATAGTGATCGAACCGGTGAGAATATCGTTCGTGAGCTTCATACCGCACTGGAAAAGGAAGGAATTCACGGGCCCTATCTTTTGGTGGGCCACTCTTTGGGAGGAATGTATGCTCGGCTTTTTGCTGAAACCTATCGGGACGAAGTTGTCGGGTTGGTTCTTATTGACGCGAGACCAGAGGATGATGCGCGTGACACCGCGGAAATTTTGAAGCAGGAGAAATTTGTGGGTAACCCCTCGGCCTCAACTCTTAAGTTGATCAAGCATTCGGGGCTTTTACGTCTTTTAAAAGATGAGCTCTTGAATGGTCAAGTAGCTAAGGAGGACCGGGAGCAGTTTGTCAATGTAATTGCCAAGGGCAGCTTTTTTGAAGCGAAAGAAGAAGAAGGAAATTGGGCCGGAACGACGGAGGATGCCATCCGCGGGCAACGTTTGGGGTCCTTGCCTGTGCGGATCATTGCACGGGGCATGGCGCAGGATTACGCCCAAGTCGGTATTTCCGAGGAGGGGGGCCGCAAGCTGGAGTCCATCTGGCAGTCTGGCCAGCAAAAGATGCTGGGGATTTCCACGGATAGTCAGCTTATTGTTGCGGAGAAGAGCGGCCATATGGTGATCCACGATCAGCCGGAGTTAGTAGTGGAAACGATACGCAGCTTGTTGAAGTAACTTAGAAAACGCGAGTCAGTAGAATGTCATTGAAATCTTGACTGTCTGCATAAAAAGCTCTTAAGATGCGAACTTGCGCTTCTTAAGAGCTTATTCAATTTCAATTTTGAATGAAATGAAAGAAGTGCCAATTGGCCAGCAGCAGTGCAAAGCCGTAGAACAGTACTGCCACCCCGATCTGGTCCCTTTTTATCCGTTTGAGCCCGGTCTGATGTTTGCCTTTAACAAAAGAGAGCATAATCAGCGTGCCGCCTAGTATGGCCAGAACCCAGTTTAAGGCGACGCCAAAGTTCATCTGGCCTACTGTCATGTTTTCGTTGATCAAGGCGTTAACCAGCAGATACAGGATGTTGACTGTCAGAATGGTCCCGCACACGATAGCGGCCTTCAGCAAACGATAGGCTGCTGGAGCTGAGAGATTTCCTTTTCTTTTTCGTAACAGCCATCGAATCAAGATCACAAGCGGGGCTAGCATAAAAAACAAAACAGCAATTGCAGCCAACACCAGATAACCCATCAGTGCCGGGATCGAGCGACTTCCCTTGACCGGCAATATGTCCGTTGCAATTCCTTTGCTTAAGCGTACAACTTGGCTATCCGAAATTTCCGCGTACAGGATCGGCGCCAATCTTTCAAATCTTGGATCATCGGACTTGTCGAATTTATAAACATTCGGACTAATCTGTTTCATATCTCCTGATAAGCCCATCACGCTCAGAGTAAGATCATGTGCGCCCTTGGCCTCCACCTTAATTAACCCCAAATAATTAATGAGCTCGTGATAAGTGGTGTAGGTTCCGCCCGATTGTACATAATAGCCAGCTAATTGGCTGGATGGCGACAAATCTGCTGCCGGGACCAACATTTCAGGAGACTTCTTCTTGTCCTGTACCAGCAAATTGATGATGCCTGAGGTGAGTTTTTGCTCGATCTCCGTGTTCGTCAAGACAACAATGCCAAGCTGTTCATCGGGGACGACGGCAAAATTGCCTGAAAATCCCTTCACATTCCCGCTGTGCCCAACGACATGAGGCACGGCACGGTATTCCCAGAATCCATGCGCATTGGACAGGATATCCTCGTTCGGCGTATAGCTCCGGGAAAGCATGCTTCTCATGGTTTCCGGCCGGGTGAACAACGGGCTATCCTTGGCATTCAGCGCCATCACGAATCGGGCCAGATCTTCCGCCGTTCCTTCCATGGCTCCCGCAGGATACAACGGAACATAATAGCGCGCTCTTGCTTCAAAGCCGCCTTCCTGCTTTACTGCGTAACCTGTTGCCGCCGCATCCCGTAAATCCGGGCGGTCGCCCAGTGTAGGATGACCGGAACTGCGGTTCATTCCCAATGGACGCAGAATATGGTTCATCTCATAGTCGGAGAAAGCTTCCCCGCTGACCTTCTCGACCGCCAAACCGGCCAAGGCGGTAGCAAAATTGGAATAGGCGATGACTTTGCCAGGTTCATAGATTTGTTCTGGCTGGGAAGACAACAACGTCTCTTCAAGCGAAGTCAAATTCTCCGCCGACGGAGTGAATGTACTGAGCGGATGCTGCTCATAGCCGGCGGTATGGCTCATAATATCCAACATCGTAATCGTCTTGTCATATCGCAGCTTCTTCGCGAACTCTTGGGGAAAATAAGCTCTGATATCCTGATCCAGCTCCATCCTGCCCGCTTCTACCAATTGCATCACGGACGTCCAGACGAACGCTTTGTTGATCGAGCCATAGGCAAACACGGTATTGGCGGGATCAACAGCGGTTTTATTCTCGATATTGTCATAGCCGTAGCCCTTGGAGAAAATGACCTTGTCGCCCTTGGTTACCACAACCGCGGCGCCGGGCGTTGATTTTCCTATATGGTAGTTTACATAGCTATCGATCTCCTGCTCCAGCCGATCGTAAGGAATCCCCGAAGGGGTTTCCCCGATATTCGTTATATCCGCCGCATAAGCGGGAATCGAAAAGACGATGAAGTGCAGTACACTTATCAGAAACGCAATGACAGGGTTTCGCATTCTCGTATTCATTTCGTTCTCCTTCTTGTTTTCAGTGCAATATTTACACGAAAACGATCATTTCCTTGTCGACAAGTTGCATAGTTAGGTATCCGGTACATTTATACCATAATGCACAAATCTTAATTTTATCTTTAGCTAATCCTTAATCATTCCTTAATTATGTCGGGGGAGCTTGATTCACAGTCATTGGCGTCTTACTGTCTGCATACAAAAAAGCTCTTAAGAAGCGACAGTTCGCATCTTAAGAGCTTTTGTACATTTTCTTGTTGACTCCGGAATTTTGGATGCCGGGCTACCGCCTGCTTGAATTTACACACAGTTTTTCATTTTTAGCCTTCGCTATTGCCTCGTCCCTATCATTCACTTGCAGTTTTAAATAAATCGTTGAAATATAATTGCGGATTGTACCTTCGGATAAATGCAACTTCTCGGCAATCGCTTTGTTTCTTTGCCCATCACTCAAGCACTGAAGGATATCCAGTTCCCTCTCGGTTAATTCGTATGGATTAACTGCGTTTTTCCCGGATTGTTGAAAAAGCTGCTGGGCGACATGCGGTGAAATCATCGTACCTCCGCTATAAACCAGCCTTATCGTAGCTGCGAGTTCCTTCGGATGGATCGACTTTAGCAGGTAACCCTCCGCTCCAAGGCGTAGCGACTCTGCAGCATAATCAACTTCATCCAGCGTAGTCATCATTATTACCCGAACGTCCGGCCAGGTTTCCTTCACTATTTTCGTCGCTTTGAGACCATCCATTTCTGACATATGTATATCCATTAGAATTAGATCCGGTAACTCTCCCTCGCAGGAATCTATTGCCTGCTTCCCATCTCCGGCAACGCGCACCTGCATATCCTTTTCTTCGCCAAGCAGCAATCTCAGGCTTTCACGAACCAGCAGTTGATCATCTACAATAAGAACCTTGATTTGCTCAGCCCCCTCGTTCGTCCGGTTGGGAATTGTGCAGGTCACAAGTGTGCCTTGTTCCTTGTCTGAATGAACATAAAGATTTCCTTGAAGCGCGGACAAACGATCCTTCATAGCGGTCAGCCCGAAGCCAAATTGAACCTCTGAACTTCCAGCACCGTTATCCTGAATCTGCAGCATTAAATAATTAGCATCATATTGAAGCGTTACCTCGATCCGGCTGGCCTGACCGTGGCGACTGGCATTGGTCATGGATTCCTGGAGGCAACGATATAGTACAAGCTTAGCCTGCTTCATGACGGGATAAGGGGTTCCCATCGTCCGAAAGTAAACCTGAACCCCAGTACTTGCTTTGAATTCTTCAAGCATATGCATCAAAGCTTGATCCAGCGGTAACGATTCCTCCAGCGGATCCATACGGTGCACCTGACGCCGAATATCGTCCAGCCCGCTTCTTGCCAAGCTTAACAGCCCTGCGAGCTTCTCTTCTCCCTCCCGGGAATGAATGTGAGAATGCAACGTCTCCATTCCCAGAATCATTGAAGTATAACTATGCCCTATCGTGTCATGCAGTTCCCGGGCCAAACGAAAACGTTCTTCCAGTAGCGTCATCCTCTCAATCTGAGAAGAATATTGCTCCAATATCGCGTACTGTTCTTTCACAATGACAAGTTTGTTGCTGATACGGGTTATGGCAGCTGCTCCTTTTTGCAGGGCATAACCGACTCCATAAAGCACCAGTGCATCAACGACGCCTTGTCCCCAGAAAGGACGCTCTATCGAAAGCTGGCTACCGGGAGCCATCGCACTCAGCACAAAAACGCCCACAGCAAGCGGCATTGCAACTGCGTGTGCTTTTCCCCGGCTGTAGAATCCCAGCATAAGGAGAACGGGCAGGAACAATCGAAGCAAGCCAAACTGATAAGCTAGTGCAACCGATACTCCCCCTGCTATTACAAGTTCAGCCATCAGATAATACGGGTACCGGAAACGCACCAAAGCAAACGGCAGCAAATGGCTTGCCAATAGTGCAGGTAATATGAAACCTAACGGAAAATCTGGCTGATCTTGATACATAAATAACAAAACAGCGGTAACCCACAACCCGTGAATGCACAGCAGGGTCCAATCCTGCCAAGACCATTTCCGAATCATTTGAAAACTTCCAAACATACTTTAGTCCCCTGTCATGGTCGAATAATCCTATCCTCATGGCCCGAAGCTCCAAAAGTCATATCACAACAAGTAGTGACAGTTTGTAACTGGTCAATATGACAGTCCGTTCAGTAGGATTTACCCATGTAAAGCCCGATTAACAACAATCAATTATAACCCATTCAATTCAGGAAAACAAAAGGAGTGTGTAAGAGTGCCAGTATTACAAATCGATCATCTCACCAAAAAAATCGGTAGAAAAACCATTGTTGACGATGTCAGTCTGAACCTGAACAAGGGGGAAATTTTCGGCTTATTAGGTCCAAATGGAGCAGGAAAAACAACGACAATACGTATGATCGTCGGCTTGATGAGCAAGACCGCTGGAAAAATTATCATTAATGGAGTCGATCCGCAAAATGACTATGAAAAAGCGATGAGCAACATCGGAGTTATTGTTGAAAATCCCGATTTATACAGGTATTTATCGGGATACGATAACCTGATTCATTTTTCAAGAATGAGCAAAGGCGTCTCAGAACAGCGAATCAAAGACGTCATTGCTTTGGTCGGTCTGGAGCATAGCATTCATGAGAAGGCAGGCACTTACTCTCTTGGCATGCGTCAGCGCTTGGGCTTGGCTGTTGCTCTCGTACACCGCCCTTCTCTGCTCCTGCTGGATGAACCTACAAACGGACTTGATCCGGCAGGGATTCGCGAGCTAAGAGCGCATTTGATACACCTGGCCCGTCATGAAGAAGTAGGTATTATGATATCCAGTCATCTAATGTCAGAAATGGAGCTTATGTGCGATCGGGTGGCCGTTCTACGGCAGGGTAAGTTAATCGGTATCCGCGACTTGTCGGTTGCAAAACAAGTAAGCGATGTTCAGGTGCAATTTGAAGTTGACCGGCCTGATCTAGCTGTTCAAATTCTTCAAACTTTAACAGTAGGACAAGAAATCGGGAGGGATGAAGATCGAGTGATACTGCGAATAGCAAAATCCAAGATACCGGAATTCACTCAAAAACTGATAGAGGCAGGCATCCAAGTCTATGGCGTCCATACGCTCAAGCCAACTTTGGAGGATACATTTTTGGAGATGACAGAGGGGGAACAACAAAAATGATTCATTTAATTCGCAATGAAAATATGAAAATATACAAACGAACGCGCACCTGGATATTAATCGGCATCGTCATGCTGTTCGTCATCCTTCAAATCTTTAATCTGAAGTCGTCAGGAAGTGCCATTGTGGAGGGTGACTGGCGCGTTCAATTGGAACAGGACATAGCTTTTCTTAAACTTGATGCATCCAAACCCGACGCATTGCCCATCGAAATCAAACAGGCAGAGAAACGTATCCTCCTGAACCAGTATCATCTGGATACGGACTTGCCTCCTTCAACAAATACCTGGAGCTTTGCTGTAGACCAGGCAGGCAATCTGATTGTAGCTATCTCCTTAATATCTGTAATCATTGCCGGAGAGATCGTGTCCGCAGAATTTATCAGCGGCACTATCAAGCTACTGCTGACCCGCTCGGCGAGCAGGACCAAAATTTACTTTTCCAAATATATCGCCTCCATCCTTTTTGGACTGGCACTGTTGTTTATCGGGGCGATCATCTCCGTTATTTTTGGAGGCGTTGTGCTCGGTTTTCAGGGATTGGGAAGTTCGTTCCTCTTTGTGAAAAACGGCTCTGTTGAACAAACGACCATTATTCAGGCCTTGTTTCAATCTTACTTGCTCCACATCCCGTTTTTACTACTGACCGTTACTTTAGCCTTTATGATATCCGCTGCCTTCAAAAGCTCCACCTTCTCCATCGTGATTTCTTTGCTCGTCACTGTAGCGGGGTTTGTCATTGCAACCGCGATGAACAGCTGGGGCTGGACCAAATACTTCGTATTTTCACATACGAATCTCACGCAATATTTTCTTGACGATCCTTCCGTCCCGGGAATCACGTTAGGCTTTTCGGTTGTGTTTATTTTGCTCCATCTTATTGTCATGCATTTAATCTCTTACCCTGCTTTTGTCAAGCGTGACGTGGTTTAGGTACAGCTTGGTCAAAAATAATCGATCCATCTGGAGGTAATTATGAAATATACTAAATATTTGTTGGTTTTGATCACCGCCGTCTTTCTGCTCTCTGCATGTCACTCCTCGACCGTAGCCAAGACCGAGAGCAAGGAACTGAGTTTAAATGCGGCCACTCTGAAATCGCTGGTAGTCGATCATCGCAATGGCAACATCGAAATCAGAGGAGATAAAAGTAGTGAAACTATTCAGGTTTTTGCCGAGACCAGCCATTCCGGGAATATCGATCCGGACAAGCTTCAGCTGCAACTGGAAGAGCGAGATGGCGAGGCGCATTTGAAGGCATTCTATAAAGGACAATTTTTAGTCAGCGGAAAAGGCTCGGTGAATTTAAAGGTGGTCATTCCCGAGGCGCTATCGGTTCAAGTCCGCTCGCATCAGGACGGAGCGATCGTTATTTCCGATCTTTTATCTGCCGTGAATCTCGAAAATGTAAACGGAAATATCGATGTTAAAAACATTGGCGGCGACGTTCATATTAACAATCGTGACGGAGACATAAATATAGTCAATGCGGCGGCCGATCTGTATATCGACAATGTGAACGGAACCATCATCGCGGAAGAGATCGGCGGTTCAGCGATCATTGACGTGAGTGACGGGAAACTTGATTTGGACCATGTAGATGGCGACGTAGCCATCAAACGATCCAAATCTGCCAATGTCAAGGTTAGCAATGTAAAAGGTAGCGTCAATCAAAAGCAGTAATAATTGAGGTATTACCAGCGAAGCTGACATCATCTGCAAAGTAGAGTCATTTCTTGTTTTCTTCTAATTTTCAAAAAGTTTCCCCCTCCTGCTAACAACTATCTTGTTATTAAAAGAGTATAGATTATACATCATTTGTTAGGTAAAATTAACTGTACCAGTCTAGACATAGTTGTTACTGCAGAAGGAGAATTAATTGAGATGGTCGGGATAAAAGGAATATTTAGCAAGCTTAGCAAACATAGATTGTCTTTTTCGATTCTAATCATCATTATGTTTATGTTTATAGTTACTAACTTTGCTTATATGGAATTAACTAAAAAAGCACTTATTAACGAAGGCAATAAGAGATTTGATTTGGTTGCAGAATATGTACGTTATTATCTTGGAAATGCGATGGATAACGAACAGATACTAACTCCTGAAGACATTTCTGGCCAGTTTGAAAGTTTAATGCCAAGTGTGGTTAATACCTATGACGGAAAAAGATTAACACTAGATTTTACTTTGTATGAAGTACGTGATTTCAATTTTAATAAACTTAGTGAGTTAACAAGATACGGTGATTATTTATTCCCAGATGAACGTGATTATAAATATTTGAGGGATGCATTTGAAAGTAATACAAATCTGGTTTATACGTATACTTACAATGGTAAAGAGATAGAAAAATATTTCATGCCACTTACTGTAAAAGAAAATCATTATGTTCTGCTCCTTTCATCAGATTATAAATTGATGACAGATGTTATTTACGACCAAGTATTTTTCTATATCTTCACGATCATAATCTGTTCAGCAGTCTTTGCTGTATTGTGCTACATTGTGTATTACATTTTTATTAAGCATAAAGAAAATGCAGTGATGTCAGTGCATTCAGAGTATAAAGGCAGTATGGAGAATTTATTTAGAACTATTAGAGAACAACGGCATGATTATAACAATCACTTGTGTACCGTCCATGCTTTTGTGACTTTAAAAAAATACGATGCTTTACAAAAATATGTTGAAAATCTAGTGGGAGAAACTGATGAAATCAATGATATATTAAACATCGATTGCCCTGCTATCATTGCATTAGTCCAGGCTAAAAAGTCACAAGCTGTATCGAACAATATAAATTTCGAGTATCAATTTTTCAAGTTTACTGGGAACGAATTTGATCATATTAAAGCTATTGATTTAGTAAAAATACTAGGTAATTTGATTGATAATTCCTTTGAGGCCATCAAAGAAAACACGACCAAAGATAATCGTCATTTATCCATAGTAAAATTGACAGGAAAAAAGAACGGCAGAAAAATAACCTTTACAGTATATAATAATGGACCTCAGATTCCTGAGAATGAGCTGAACAAGATTTTTGCTTCAGGGTATACTACGAAAAAACATGGTTCTGGTCTAGGCCTATCTATCGTAAAAAAAATCGTGGATAAAAATAATGGTTTTCTATTTGTAGAATCTGATAGTTACGGAACTTCGTTTATAGTAGAATTTAGTGTTTAACTTGTATGCATAAAAATATCGAAAAAGTAAAAGATAAGGTGGTATGTCAATACAGCTAATATGATGATTAAGGGAGGAAATATGAAATGACACAAATTGATACAAACACATTAAAAAAAGCAGAGGCATCTACAACTATCGCAAAAGATATGATTACACAAGCGATCGAGCAATCCGCTTCCAATCAGACGTTATGTGAGGAAGCATTAAAGCAGGCTTCCAATGAAATTACTCAAGCTCAATCCATGGTTAAGCAAGTACAATCCTCATTACAGGCAGCTGCACAAGCTCAACAACAAACAAAATAATTAGCTTATGACGAAAGGACGCTGTCCCAAAAGTTATCTAAGATAACTTTGAGGGGCGCTCTTTTAGCAGTGGTGAGGCGATATCAGGAAATGCCATGCAAAAATACAGTTTTTTAAAAGTAGCCATGGAAGGATGAACCAAAGCCTGCAAAAATGCAGGAATATGGTTCAGAATAGACTAGATTTAAGAGAATCCTTAGAGAAAGCCTGCACATTTGCAGCAATTTAGAGCATTTAGTGGATTTACATGATCAAAGCCTGCACATTTGCAGGAATTTCAGGAATTCCGTATTACACATGAGATACGGTCATGGAATGTGGCGGGATCAAGCGGTGCAGGGATCGTCTTCCTTGCACCGCTATTCCTTATTTTTTGATGACAACTAAAAAACTCTCCTTTGTGGGAGTGCAACGCTCCGGATAATCGTT
>RCUF01000484.1_pt1 | contig 11843 bp, 8 predicted proteins | sample 2166311 | NCBI WGS metagenome assembly RCUF01 (sample SAMN09932608, study PRJNA488358) | compost metagenome | feature: garden; material: soil; isolation source: compost soil in 4-hydroxybenzonitrile-enriched culture | place: Germany: Experimental Botanical Garden Goettingen | collected 2016-01-27
CAGAGCAGGAAGGTATTTTCAGCGACAACCATCTGGATCTGGCTCCTGGTATTCCAAAAACAGTGGAATTTTTGGCTTTGCGCAACGGTGCCTCAGTATTTGAGGCAGCTGCGCCGGGTACATTGACAGTACATTCATTGGTCAATTGGATACAAGGTTAGACAGAAGTAAAAGCTTATCCGTCTTTAAGTAGATGATGGATAGGCTTTTTTATAATATAAATTTATTTTATGATATGTAGAGCGTTTTCATAATGTTAATATACATAACAAAAGAGGGTTTTCGACTTAAGTGATAACAGATCATTTGTAAGAAATCTATCTATTTAGCATCTAATTTTGGTAGAATAGGTTCAAAGTATAATCAAATCCGCATTAAAACTGACATCACGAGTATGCTTAGTGTTGAGCGAAGCCCTATAGAGAGGGTCATGAAAGCATTAGGCGGCAGGGGGAGGACATGATGCGAAAGAGCTGGTACAGGAGATTGCTTTTTTCCTATTTCCCGATTTTTATGTTAACGGTGTCGATCCTCATTTTTTTATCCTTCCTGATTGTAAACGAAATATCGCGCAATGAAACTGGAAAGGCGAATCGGATTACAACCGGATTTGTGCTGGACAGTGTGGAGAAGTCGCTGACAAAGGTAGAAATGGACGTATTAAGCGAGGCGGAGACGAACAAGAGCTACAGTTCTTTTCTGAATGGGCAGGCGCAAAGTGGCAGCACGATGCTGTATGGGCTGGTTGGAAGCCTACGCGCGCTTAAGGATAATCATGAACTGGTACATTCCGTTTATATTTATCGAACGAAGGATCACACGGTGTTAACGAGAAGTGGACTTCAGGATGCTTCGACATTCGGTGATTATCCGTATATTGAGCAGGCTCTTCGGTCGGAGGATCGGCAGTGGTCACCTGTGCGGGAATGGACGGAGCCGGGAACACATACGTCAGAACGTGTGATTTCGATGCATAAGCGCCTCCCGTTGCCTTTTGGAGGACAAGGGCTGCTGGTAATCAATATCGGTGTGTATCCGTTGCAGCAAATGATTGGTCAAATGACGAATCCGACAGTTTCCTATCTGGTGATTAATGATGCTAGCGGTCAAACCATTTATCCAGCTGCATCTGGTACAAAAGATGCTGTAAAAGCAGAGGACGGGCAGCAACTGACTCATCTGATGTCCCCCCGGCTGGGATGGAGTTTTGAAAGTGGTATTCGTGCCGGACAGTTGTTCGAGTGGGTGTCTGTTATCTCTTACGTCTGGATTGTAGTTGGATTGGCTGTTGTTATATTAGCGGTGATCTACATTATTTATGTGACCCGCAGAAATTACAGGCCAATTCAGCTGATGATGCAGCGTATTCAACAACTGCCCAGCCGTCCGGGTGAGGAAAACAACAAGGACGAGCTGTGGATGATTGATCATGCGTTGCAAAGTCTGATTCGGCAAACGATTGATTATGAACAGCAGGAGCATGCGAATATACTCATTCGGCGGCGGCAGCTGTTCCTTGATCTTATGGAAGGTACAGGCACCGAAACGGTAGAGCTTCGGCTGAATGATCTTTCTCCTTTTGCGGATGGCGGGAAGAGAGGTGTTACTCTGGTTTATGCTGTCATGGTGGTAGAGTTGCACGATCTGGATCTGCCACAGACAGCAGACGGTAGCAGACGTTTAGAGGATCATGGGGGCGAAGATCAGCGTTTAAGCCTGTCGTTGCTTGGTGTGGTACAGGAACTAGCAGCTACCTATGGATGGCAGGGCTGGGCAGAATGGATGAGTCGTAAAAGAATTTCCATTTTATTGCGGAAAGAGGTAGATGATGGGGAAGGCTTACTGGGTGTGAAGCTGCAAGAAATGGCACAAACAGGCTGTGAGTGGCTGCATGGGCATCTGGGTGTACAGCTCACGATTGGGATAGGCGGCCAGATTCATGAGTTGGCGCATGTTCAGGATTCCTATCGGTCCGCCATTTCTGCTCTGCGGTACCGGTTAACGCTTGGAGTGCGTGATATTGTAACCAGTGAACAGGTTCCGCAGGCTGATGACATTCCATTATACTCCTATTTGCCGCTGATTTCGGAGACGATTCGTTCTTTTCGGCTGGCGAGCCACGATTGGCGTGTACAGCTGGAAGGACTATTTGGGGCAATGGAAACAGACAAGCTGAAGGATGGAGATATTTTAACGGTAATGCAGTGGCTGCAAGAGCTATTGGAACGAGAAATGCGTGAGATGAAGGATGTATCGGGGGCACTGGATCGTTATTTTAACGGGCCGGAAGCAGAACGATGGAAATCTGAGGTCGAGTCTGCTTCTTCATTGGCTGTGATGCATACGCTAATGCTGGAGCACATGACCACTGTGTATCGGACTTATGTTGCCGCCAGTGAAACCAAAAGCTACCGGGCCATGGTTAGCGAGATGAAGCAATATATTGAAGAGCACTATACGAATCCGGATTTATCGTTAAATCATTTGAGTGAACGTTTTGATGTGTCACCTAAATATGCTAGTCATCTATTTAAAACAGAATTTGATATGAAATTCGTAGATTTTTTGACCCGGCTCCGTATGAATCATGCCCAGCAAATGCTGTGTAACACGACCGAGACGGTTCAGCATATTGCGACTCAGGTTGGTTATGCCAATTCGATTACCTTTGGGCGGGTATTTAAGCGGGTAGTCGGCGTAACGCCGGGAGATTATCGCAAGCTGAGATTAAAACCGGAGGATTCATTAACAGGGGGAGCGCTATAGGCGCTCGCCTTTTTTGTTTTTTTCATTAAAAAGGGGAGTAAAGCGCGTCAGTTTATGGGGCGGAATTTAGTTTATTGCGGCACAGGTGTTCAAATGCGATACTTATGTCCATATCTTGAACCTACAGGGCGTCAACAGCCGATGTATTGGCAGGCATGATGGCGAACCGGAATGACGGAGGATGGCTATGGCGGACATGTATGTACAAAAGCAACACAGGGATGAGCCGAAGGCTTCCGGCTGGGCCGCAGGCATTGATGTTGGCGGGACGAAGACGCTGATCTGTATCGGCACAGCGGAACAGCAAGTAGTGGTGAGGCATAAATTTCCGACGGTTCATACGAACGATGCCCATTTTTTCTTTGAGAGTCTATTCGAGGAGCTGGAACATTGTCTAAAGCAGGAAGGCTTGTTGCTGGCACAGTTAAAAGGCATAGGTATCGGTTTCCCTGGTGTGGTGGATAACGATAGCGGAACGATTACCCACGCCCCGGCAATTCCATGGAGTGTTCAAGATCGTATACATGGCGACAGTACGCATGGCGGTAATGCGCATGAAAGTATACGATCTATCGTTGCACACCGATACAGTGGTCGCTTAGTGCTGGATAATGATGTGAATATGGCTGCTTTGGGAGAACAATGGTTAGGGGCAGCTCGGGGATTACGGCATGTGATGATGATAACGGTGGGAACAGGTATCGGTTGTGGCCTTATTTTAAATGGAGAGATGTATAAGGGAGCCGCAGGCGGAGCAGGTGAGATGGCTTACTGGATTGCAGGCGAGGAACAGGCATGGCAAGCAGCAAAACAGAAAGGGACGGACGAGTTCGGTGTGTTCGAATCTTTGACATCGGGTACAGCGATAACGCGCAGTGTAAAATCAGCACTCGCCTCTGGCATACCAGGTACACACATGATCCGTCTAGCAGGAGGAAACAGGGACGAGGTAGGGGCGAGACATGTATTGCAAGCGGCGTCCGAAGGGGATGTAGAAGCACAGATGATTTTGGAGCCTGCACTAGTGCATATGGCGATGGCTTTGACGAATGTGATCAGCCTGCTGAACCCGGAAATGATCGTTGTAGGTGGCGGTGTAGCAGAAGGTAACACGTATTATTTGGATGAAATTCGGCAAAGAGTAGCCTTATGGACGGATATTCCTTGTACTATTGTACCTGCTGGTCTGGGGAATGAAGCCGGGGCCATCGGAGCATTGGCTACGATTCTGGGCAGCTCGGTACGCTAAACAACAGGGAGGTTTCCAGATGGTAGGCTCACAAATGCTGAAGCTACGAAGCTTCTATTTGTTTATTGGCTTGGCAGGGGGCATGTTTAATCCATATTTGACACTACTGCTAGTTCAGAATGGATTGACGAGCAGCAGTGTCGGTGTTCTGATGGCGATTGGTACGCTGGTATCCATTTTGGTTCAGCCGATATGGGGAATTATTGTGGATCAATATCGTCAAATGCGGCTGGTGCTCATTTTGAGTGTAGCGGTTCCGGGAATTATGGCCGTATGTTATCAGTCGGAGCGTTTTGTTCTGATGGCGCTTGTGTATTCCACTATGGCAATATTTACGGCAACGCAGGCGCCGATTGCGGATTCCTATGCGATTGTGGCGGCCAAGAAGGCAGGAACGACCTATGGCAGTATACGATTTATGGCGAGTATAGGCAATGCGGTGGGCGGTTACGCCGGGGGGCTATTTGTATCGCTGTTATCTGTGACTATGATGTGGGTACCTTTTTTGGTGCTGAACAGTCTTGCGGCCCTGACGGCGCTGGCGTTGCCGAAAAATACGGAGGAAGATCTCGTGCTGCGCAAATCGTTTTCGGACGGCATTGGTCAATTGATATGCAACAGGACATTTTTAATATTTTTGGGGGGCAGTTTTTTAGTAAATCAGACGTTAACTGCATTCAACACCTATTTTGTATTGGCCTTTAAGATGTCGGGAGGACTTACGAGTTTGGTCGGGGTTGCTCTGCTGATTGCGTCCATTACGAATGTCCCCTCAATGCTGCTCGCTTCACGAGTGATTCGAAAGATTGGGTTAGAGAGAACTCTTTTGCTAGGGGCAGTCGCTTATATGATTCGATGGGGAATTCAATTAGCTTTTCCCGACCCTACCGTTATGATTGCTGTGCAGGTGCTGCACGGATTGTCATTTGGTTTTTTCTACATTGCAGCGGTCGAGTATGTTTCACATGTAACTGAAAAGGATATGCAAGCGACCGGACAAAGCGTGTTCAATATGGTATTTGCCGGGCTGGCAGGGATTGTAGGTAATTTGTTAAATGGCTTTCTTCTTCACGCTGGAGGGCCGCAATTAATGAACCTGGCGTGTCTGATCAGCGCAACCTTGGGGGCATTAATGATGGTTTATGTATCACGTAGCCGTAAGGATGGGAAAACAGGGAAGGTACGCAAGCTATCCATGAGCCTCCCTTCAGAGACTTCACAGTAGGAGTAGTGACGTTAGTATTTCATTGAAATTAACAAAATGTAGTGTGAGCATCGAATCCCTGATGAGGGTGAGGATGCTCTTTTTTTCGTGCGAAAAACTTTTGAATCACGTGATATGGAACTATAGCTCACACGAAACGAACAAAGAAAATGGTTTATTCACAGGAAAATAGTGATTTTTAATAAGAGTAAGCGCTTCATCATGTTCAGTAATCGCTTTCAATCAACCGGTTTATGATTGGGAAACTAGTTTATTGTCAGTTTTCCTGCGGTCATGTCATACTAAGGCACATCCCGGACCAAAAGGGACAGACTCATGCCGATGCATGAAATGTCATAACCTCCTCATCAGAAGAGGCGACGAACGGGAAAAGCAGACAAAGGGGTGTTCAGGAATGAGTGGGAATAAGGCTGGAGGAACATTGAAGAAGCTTCGTCTGCTGCTTGCAGCTACGGTTGCACTGTCGGTTGTATTGAGTGGATGCTCGTCGGGTGAGGCGGACAAGGCTTCGACCGCTACCGGAAACAAGGGTGGTTCATTGAAGGTTGAAATTTTTGACAGAGGCAATACACCTCAGGGCTATACCATTACTGACAGCTATTTAACTCGTTATGCAAAAGAAAACTTTGGCAAACCCAACGATATTGATCTGACGTACGTGCCCGTTCAGCGCTCCGAAGAAGTTACCAAGCTGAATGTTCTGATGGCTAGCGGTGGTGATGTACCTGATATCGTGTTCACTTATGATTCCGGAACCTTTGAACGGTATGCGGAGCAGGGTGGACTGACAGACTTGACCCCTCTGCTGAATGAGTACGGCCCAAATCTTAAAAAATTCCTCGGTGAAGATACGCTCAGCTACGGTCAGGTGGGGGGCAAGCAGTTCGCCATTCCCGGCAAACGTACCATCTTAGGGAAATATTCCTCTTTTATTCGTCAGGATTGGCTCGATACGCTGAATATGCCTGTTCCTAAAACGACAGACGAACTATACAACACGCTAAAAGCGTTCAAGGAAAAAGACCCCGGCAAGACCGGCGGTAAGGTCGTTCCGCTGGGGATGACGATGGAGCCGGGGCAATATGATCCGCTGTTGTGGTCTTTTATTAAGCCAGTGACAGATGAGCAGAAATATACGCTAACCCAAGAGCTGGGTTCCCGTGACTATCCAATCCTGCTACCTGGATTCAAGGATGGAGTTCAGTTTATGAACAAGCTTTACAATGAGAATCTGATCAGCAAGGACTTTGGTCTGGATAAGGACAAAAAACAGCTGACTCAGGATATTCAAAGCGGAAATACCGGTTTTTTCAGTGAAGATTACGACAACATCTATTATAACGACTCCGCCTATCCGAATCTGTTGGCTAACCAGTCCGCAGCGAAGCTGACTCCAATGGACCCTTATACCAACAGTGAGGGTAAGCACGCCAAGCCAGAATTTGCATCCAATGGACTCTACATTATGGTACCTAAATCCAGTGAGCATGCGATTGAGGCGATCAAGTATCTCGACTGGATGTCTTCCGAGAAGGTGTTGCTTGATATGCAAAATGGTGTGGGAGGCGAGAACTATACCTTGAAAGACGGAATTCCAGTTGCCAAGGAGAAACCGACACAAGAAGCGCAGGATCGTATCTATAATCAGGGTGATGTGGTCATTATTGCGAATGGCAAGATTGCAGGAGACGATAACAAAAACAAGGAAGCCTTTGTTTTGGGCATGCCGTCCCAATTCCAGGAGGATGTTCGCAAGGCGATGGATATTTCCAACACGGACACAATTTCACCAGTGAAATTTGACCATCCGATTAAAGCCGAGTCCAAATACAGTAACTCATTGCTGGATAAGTTTGACGAAATGGTCGTTAAATCCGTGATGGTGCCTCCGGTGCAGTTTGATGCAACATTCGAAGCGGCGTTGAAGGATTATATGGTGAGCGGTGGTCAAGCGATATTGGATGAGCGTACCGAAGCTTATAAGGCCATGACAGGCAAGTAAGAAGGCGGAAAGTAAAGGAGGAGACAGCGCATGAAAGGGAACGTTTACTTTCGCAGATATTGGCAATTATACGCGTTGCTTGTGCTGCCCCTGGCCTACTTCATTGTGTTCAAATATGGTCCGATGTGGGGAGTACAGATCGCGTTTAAGGATTTCAACTTTTTTCAGGGAATTACAGGGAGTGAGTGGATCGGGTTCGATGCGTTTAGAGAAGTGTTTCGTATGGATGATTTTTATCGAACGCTGCGCAATACCATCGTGCTAAATCTGCTTGATTTGCTGGTATCTTTTCCAGCACCTTTAATCTTGGCGATTTTGCTCTATGAAATGAAAGTAGTCTGGTTTAAAAAGCTGTCACAAACGATTTTGTACGTTCCCCATTTTATTTCGTGGGTGATTATTGGCGGGATTGTGTACCAGGTGTTTGGTACGCAGTCCGGCATGATCAACAATGTGCTTACTTCGCTCGGGTTTCAGGCGATTCCATTTTTGACAGATAAAAATGACTGGGTACTCACCTACCTGCTGACAGGGGTGTGGCAAAGTGCAGGCTGGGGAACGATTTTGTACCTCGCTGCCTTGACTGGGATTAACCGGGAATTGTTCGAAGCTGCCGAGGTAGATGGTGCAGGACGCATGAAAAGAATTTGGTACATTACGATCCCTGGCATGAAAACGACAATTGCTACGCTGCTTATCATTAATTTGGGTAATATGATCACCATTGGCTTTGATCGTCCTTATGTAATTGGAAATGTGGCGGTTCGAGATTATTCCGATGTACTTAGCACGTTCGTGTATCGCATCGGGATGGAATCCGGGCAATATACGCTGGCAACGGTGGTAGGCCTGTTCCAAGCTGTGGTTGGTCTCATCTTCGTATTAGGAGCTAACTATGCCTCCAAGAAACTGACAGATGAAAGTATTATGTAAGGGGAAAGGAGCTGACATCTGATGAGTGAACGTACTGCAAACCGCACCTTTGATATCGTAACCACCGTGTTAGTGGCTGTGGCTGTACTACTGTGCTTGGCCCCGTTTATTCACATTTTGTCTATTTCCTTTAGCTCGAACCGGGCCATTACATCCGGGGAAGTTACTTTGTTCCCAGTAGAGTTCAATTTGAAGGCATACGGAAAGGTCTTTTCTGATATGAGCATGATCCGTTCGCTCGGGTTTACAGTTATGCTGACGCTGATCACGACAGTGCTGAGTATGTTAATGACAATTATCGCAGCATATCCATTAACAAAGAAACACCTAAGAGGTCGTAAAACGATTATGTTCATTATTGTAGTAACGATGTTTTTCAGCGGCGGCATCATTCCTGAATACATTCTGGTGCGCGACTTACATTTGTTGAATAATATGTGGTCCCTTATTTTACCAGGGCTGATCAGCCCGTTTTATCTGATTATTTTGATTTCCTTTTTTAATGGGATTCCAGAAAGCTTGGGAGAAGCAGCAGAAATCGATGGCAGCAGCCAGTTCGGCACTTTGCTTCGGATTGTACTGCCGCTGTCCCTGCCTGTGCTGGCGACATTAAGCCTGTTTTACGGTGTAGGCCGTTGGAACGGATTTCAGGATACGCTGATGTATATTCAAAACCCCGACTTGTTCCCGTTACAGCTCAAGCTGTATCAAATGATTCAAAATAATATGGTATCCGAGCTAACCAGGCTGGAAGGAGCCAGTGGCGCGAGAATTACGCCCGAAGGGTTGAAGGCAGCAAGTGTCATTTTTGCAACGGTTCCAATTCTGCTAGTGTATCCGTGGCTGCAAAGATATTTTGTCAGCGGCGTGATGGTGGGAGCGGTGAAAGGGTGATGATAATGAAGGCGAAGGGGGAATATTCCTTTTCCACCTGTTGGAATATTAAAAAGCATACGGTCGGCCGAGAACTTGTAGAGGAAATCCGTCAGTTGGGCTTTAGCAGGGTGGAGTTGAACTATAACATTACCCGGGAAATGCTGACGACGATTGAGCCTATGATTGAGCGGGGAGAAATCGGCATATCGAGTGTGCATAATACATTTCCTCATACACCAGACCCGGATTACGGCACGGATTCCGTTCTGCTCGGGTTTGACGATGAAAGCAAGCGACAACGTGCGATAGAGCTGTTGGTGCAATCTGCGGAATATGCGCATCGTTATGGTGCAAAAGCGGTAGTTGTGCATCCCGGAGAGGTTCCATTTCCATATGATATCAGTGAGGAACTAGAGGATATTTTCAATGAGCAGGGCAGGGATTCTGCTGCTTATCAAACGTTGTGGGGCCAAATGCTGGAGCGTCGGAATTCACTGAGTGGGCACTATGTACAACGCATCCGTGATAGTCTGGAAGAGGTGTGTGACCGCATCGCATCCAAGGGATATGATGTAGCCATTGGCATTGAAACGCGTTCACGTTGCTATCAGATGCCTACGTTGCAGGAGGCAAAGACGATTATAGATCGTTTGAAGGGTGCACCTGTCTATCTGTGGTATGACATTGGACACGGTATGATTATGGACCGAATGGGACTGTACGACAACGCCAAGGAAGCCAATGAAATGATCGACTATATTCTCGGTGTTCATATTCATGAAACCATTGGATTATCTGATCACTGGTGCCCTTATATTCATAGCGGTGATCTGGAGTTCTTTGATCGTTTCGTGAATATTATCCGGCAGGCCCCTATTAAGGTTTATGAGCTGAAAGCAGCTTGTCAGCCGGAGGATATTGAACGTAGCCATGAGTTGCTGACAAGTAAGATAGCGAAGCTTCAGCCGCAAGGATGATAAACGATTATGCATATTACAGGGGTTGAGAGGAATGTATAGTAAAATCGTAGCGATCAACGATGCCTGGGTAAAACCAGGTATGGACCATCAGGTGCTGGATGCTGACAGCCGTTATTACGGCGGAGTGACTGATGATGAGAATGGAATCGCCTGGCCTAATCATTCGGTCGGTACTCCTGCCGCAATGGCGATCTGGGCGGCAGCGCTCGTCAATCCGGATTCTGCATATTATCGGAATGAGGATGTACTCATCCGACTGGAGCTGGCTGTGCAGTACATGCTACGTGTGCAGCATGAGGACGGTTCTATTTCACCGGGCTGGACCAATTTTCACTCGCCACCGGATACAGCGTTCGTGGTGGTAGGCTACGCCCAGGTCTATCAGCTGCTGGTTGGTGACGACTGGCTGGAGCTGCGTCGGGTGATTGATGCGATCCGCTTGTTTCTGGAGCGGACGATTCCGGTCATGCTGACCGGAGGTTGCCATACGCCAAATCACCGTTGGGTATTGTGTGCTGCGCTGGGATTTCTACATGAGCTGTTTAATCTACCCGAGGCACTCGTGCGGGCCGAGGCTTGGCTAGCCGAAGGGCTGGACGGGACACCAGATGGCGAATGGACGGAGCGCAGCAACGGAATTTATAATGCCGTTAGCGATATTATGCTGATTCATGCTGCCCGATTATTAAAACAGCCGGAGCTACTAGAGTCGGTGCGCCGTAATTTACGCATGATGGTGTACCTTGTCCATCCTGATGGCGAAGTGGTCACAGAGTATTCAGGGAGACAGGATTTTGGGGTGATCCTGAACTTATCTTCTTATCTTCTACCATATGCCATGCTGGCTACAGAGGATGAGGACGCTATATTTGAAGCGATGGCTGTCGCCGCTATTCAAGTCATGGATCATCCAGGCGGTGCTCCTATCAATGCGGCTGTGCGCTTTTTACTAGATCCGCGTTTGCAAACTCGTGAAGTATTGCCAGCTACATTACCTGTCACCTATAACCAACTACTGAACGGAGACTTCCCAAGGGCTGACTATCTGAGTCGAATGGATGAGGCAGGCCATCACCAGCAGATTTATCATAGCCGACTGCATACGGACTTTGGCGCGCCAGTCGTTCGATATCGGCAGGAGGATACCAGTGCCACGCTGATGACCGAGGCTTCATCGTTCCTATCGTTGCGGCACGGAGATGCACGATTATTGGCGGTTCAGGCTGCATCATATTTCTCGCCTGGTTTTGTACCCATGCAGAAGCTGACAGCTCATGAACACGGTTGGACGCTATCGGGCATACAGTCCAAAGGTTATTATGGCCCTGTAGCGACCTTAGATCTGCCGCCTACCTCGCAGGAGGAAGTCAGTCCGTGGTACTTGCTTCCGCATCACAAACGGCCATTAACCCATGAACAAAAGCATGAAATTCGGGTCGATGTGGATCGTCAGAGCGATATGTGGACGCTTCGTTTTCGCTCAGAGGGTCCAGTAGATTGCATGACACAGATTCGATTTATTTTTGGGCGCGAAGGACGCTTCACTTGCGGGGAATACCGGCTGGTTAACGAAACGGTTCAATGTTGGACTGGCGGTATGGCGCGCTATGAATCTGGGAATGCGTGGTTTGAGCTGATGGGAACAACCGTAGAGCATATGGCTAATTCGGTAAGGGGAGCCACTCTCCCCATGGATTGCCATACATTGCTGGTCAACTGGATGACTCCGTTTGATCAGACGATCCACATTCGTATGTCGCCTTTACCTGTGAGTGAAGTCTAAAACACAGTAAGCATCTATTTTTCGGGGAT
>RCUF01000485.1_pt1 | contig 11797 bp, 17 predicted proteins | sample 2166311 | NCBI WGS metagenome assembly RCUF01 (sample SAMN09932608, study PRJNA488358) | compost metagenome | feature: garden; material: soil; isolation source: compost soil in 4-hydroxybenzonitrile-enriched culture | place: Germany: Experimental Botanical Garden Goettingen | collected 2016-01-27
TTGAAAATTGAGTTTCCTCCTGACAAGCCTTTGGAGATGAGCAAAACAGAGCGTAGCTGGATGCTGGAAAACTACACAAGCAATAATCGATCTGAAGCAGCTCGGAAACTCGGCCGGAGTAAATTTGACATATGTCGAATGGCAATGGCTCTCGGGATCGATCGGAAGAATTGAGGGGGAATGGATATCTTGACTGAGCTTATCATAGATAACTTCGCTGGTGGTGGGGGAGCATCAACTGGGATTGAGTTAGCTACAGGTCGGAGCGTGGACATAGCAATCAATCACGATCCGGCAGCAATAGCTATGCACCGCGCAAACCATCCAGATACAGAACACTACTGCGAAAGCGTGTGGGATGTTGATCCGCGTGAAGTTACTGGAGGTCGCCCTGTCGGTTTAGTATGGCTCTCACCAGATTGCAAACACTTTAGTAAGGCTAAAGGTGGCAAGCCAGTTGAAAAAGGGATTCGCGGGCTTGCTTGGGTAGCTGTTCGCTGGGCTGCTACGGTCCGGCCTCGAGTCATTATGTTGGAAAACGTTGAGGAATTCAAAACTTGGGGGCCGCTGTTGAAGGATGGGTACCCAAACCCTGAGAAAAAAGGGCGGACGTTCAACTGCTTCGTCAACGCCCTGAAACGTCAGGGTTATAAAGTCGAGTGGCGTGAGCTTCGGGCGTGTGATTATGGAGCGCCAACGATCCGTAAGAGGCTGTTCTTGGTGGCTAGGAGAGATGGACGTCCAATTGTCTGGCCAGAGCCAACGCATGGCGACCTAGAGAGTGAAGAGGTCAAGAGCGGAAAGCTCAAGCCGTGGCGGACAGCTGCAGAAATAATTGACTGGTCAATTCCGTGCCCGAGCATATTCGAGCGGAAGAAACCACTTGCAGATAATACCATGCGCCGGATAGCTAGAGGTATTGAACGGTTTGTAATCAATAATCCCAAACCTTTTATCGTAAGGGTCAACCATAGTGGTTCTAACCATCATTACACGGACGACATAGACGAGCCATTCAAGACAGTGACATCTAAAAACGGATGGGGATTAGTAACACCATACATTGCCCGGATCGGTCAGACCGGATTCGGTGGCGATAGACTGCAGTATGAGTTAGAAGACCCACTGACAACCGTAACCACCAAGGCTGAGCATTTGCTCATTACCCCAGTGCTAGGGGTCAACACATCCGGTCATCCAGGTAGCCATCCGGGTGAGCCACTTCGAACTGTAACAACGGGAAATCATCACATGCTCGTTAGTCCGACTCTGATAGAAATTGGATATGGCGAGGGTAAGGGTCAGGCGCCACGAGTTCCCGGGTTGCAAAAGCCTTTAGGTACGGTTGTTGCAGGAGGTCGAAAGCATGCTTTAGTAGCGGCCTTTCTCGCAAAACATTACGGCGGCGGATATACGGGTCCGGGGACGGATTTGGATGACCCGTTAAGTACTGTAACCACCGTTGATCACAACGCACTCATTACGGCACATATAGCCAGACACTTTGGCGAATCCGTGGGAAGTGCAACTGACGAGCCAATAGGCACGGTAACAGCTGGAGGAGGCGGACATAGTGCATTAGTAACTTCTCACTTGGTTAAGTTGCGAGGAACTTGTCAGGATGGTCAACCGATTACTGAGCCAATCCCGACCATTACAGATGGAGGTCTCCATGTCGGAGAGGTCAGAGCATTTCTGCTCAAATATTACGGCAGCGCGGACAACAGGCAGCAGATGAACGAACCGCTTCACACAGTTACCACAAAAGACCGCTTCGGGCTGGTTACCGTAGAGGGCATAGATTATCAGATCGTTGATATTGGTATGCGAATGCTTGAACCACACGAGTTGTTCGCAGCTCAAGGGTTTCCGGCTAATTACATTATCAATGTGGATGCCGATGGTAAAAAATATTCCAAAAGTGCCCAGGTAGCAAGATGCGGAAACGCCGTACCTCCTCCATTCGCCGCTGCACTAGTCCGGGCAAATCTACCGGAGTTGTGCGTAGGAGCTGGGCGATCGCTTTCACTTGAGAGATATAAGCCAGCAGCGGGACAGGTGGAGTTTAGCTTATGAACTACATCGACTTCCTTAAAACAAAAATCGAGATAGCCAAAGAGACGGGCTTTATCATCCCCATGGATGAAATACACCCGATATTAAAGCCGCATCAGCGGGACGGAGTTTCATGGGCAATTCGCGGCGGTCGTCGGGCTTTGTTCGAAGCTTTCGGGCTTGGAAAGACGGTGCAAGAGTTGGAATACTGCCGGCTGGTTGTAAAGCACCAAGGAGGTAAAGCGCTGATCGTCCTTCCGCTCGGCGTAAAGCTTGAGTTTGAAAACGACGCTGTGAAGCTGCTGGGGCTGGATAAACCGGAGTATGTCCGGACTATGGCAAATGTTGAAGCTGCTGCCGGCTCTATCCTGCTTACGAATTATGAGCGGGTCCGCGATGGTGACATTGATCCAACCTACTTTACAGCCTGCGTGTTGGACGAGGCGAGCGTGCTGCGCGGTTACGGCACAAAGACCTATCAAACGTTTCTAGATAAGTTCAAAGGTGTTCCATTCAAGCTCGTTTGCACCGCAACGCCGAGCCCGAACAAATACAAAGAGCTAATCCATTACGCTGGGTTCCTCGAGGTAATGGATACAGGACAGGCGCTTACGAGATTCTTCCAACGGGATAGCACCAAGGCTAACAACCTGACTATCTACCCGCACAAAGAGGATGAGTTCTGGCTTTGGGTATCAACATGGGCGCTGTTTATCACAAAACCCTCTGACCTCGGATATGACGATACTGGTTATGATCTTCCGCCTCTGGACATCAAGTACCATGAGCTGCCAGTCGATCATAGCGAGGCAGGAGCTGAGCGAGACGGTCAAATGATCTTGCTCAGGGATGCGGCAATGGGGCTTAAGGATGCAGCGCGAGAAAAGCGGGAAAGCATCGGAGTGCGGGTTGCCGAGGTAGTTAAGATCACTAAGGCAAGCCTTCCGGAGCAGGTGGTAATTTGGTGCCACCTCAATGATGAGCAGGACGCCATAGAAAAGGCTCTTCATGCTGAAGGTATCAGTGTGGCATCTGTATACGGCAGCCTGTCGCACGAGGAAAAAGAGCAACGGATACTGGATTGGAAGGCGCGGAAATACACCGTGCTGCTATCCAAACCGGAAATATTGGGCTCAGGTGCCAACCTACAACAAAGTCGCATCGAAGTCTTTGCAGGCATCGATTACAGCTTTAACGACATTATTCAGGCTGTGCATCGGGTTTATAGATTCGGACAGGTCAATCCTTGCCAAGCTCATTTTATCTACATGGAGAGTGAGTCCGAAATCATGAAGACCTTGCTCGAAAAGTGGCGGCAGCATGATTATCTGGTCAGCAAAATGATAGAAATCATCAAAAAATACGGATTATCGGGCACGTCGATTATTGATAAGTTAGCCCGCACGATAGGAGTTGAGCGCGTGAAACTTCAAGGCGAGCGCTGGACGGCCGTGAATAATGACTGCGTACTAGAAACGGCGGAGATGCCAGAAAACAGCATCGATCTAATTCATACGTCCATTCCGTTCTCAAACCATTACGAATATACGCCATCATATAACGATTTCGGTCACAACGAAGATACAGAACGATTTTTCGAACAGATGGATCATTTAACACCGCAGCTATTCCGGATCCTGAAGCCTGGTAGAGTGGCAGCGATACACGTAAAAGATCGGGTGCTGTTCGGCAATGCGACTGGTACCGGAATGCCGACCATGGAGCCATTCCATGCGATGTGCATCGATCATTATCGGAAGCATGGATTTCAATACTTCGGCATGATTACTGTTGTGACGGATGTCGTTCGCGAGAACAACCAGACTTACCGCCTTGGGTGGTCAGAGCAGTGTAAAGACGGTACGAAAATGGGCGTAGGTTGTCCAGAGTACATTCTGCTGTTTCGGAAGTTGCCATCAGATACTAGCCGAGCCTACGCCGATGATCCAGTCACTAAGACTAAGGAAGATTATACTCGAGCACAATGGCAGATCGATGCTCATGGATATTGGCGATCTAGCGGGGATCGGCTCCTGAGTAAAGAAGAACTCGCAGCTATCCCAGTTAATAAATTGCAGGACGCATATCGGAAGTTCACTCGTGACAATGTCTACAGCTATGAGGAGCATGTAAAGCTAGCAAAGCAACTTGACGAAGGTGGCAAGCTTCCAGCGACGTTCATGGTTGTTGCTCCAGGGAGTTGGACATCTGAGGTGTGGGACGACATCAACCGAATGCGTACCCTTAACACCACGCAAAGCCAGCGCCGCCAGCAGATGCATGTTTGCCCTCTGCAACTCGACATTGTGGAGCGGATCATAAACAGGTACAGCAACCCGGATGATGTGGTCCTCGACCCGTTCGGAGGTCTGATGACGGTACCAATGCAAGCGGTAAAGATGGGACGTAGAGGATACGGCATTGAACTTAATGCAGATTACTACCGAGATGGGATCGGGTACCTGAAGGCTGCGGAAGCTGAAATTGAAATGCCTACGCTGTTTGATTTTGAGGGGTTAGCATGAATTGAATGGAGGGATCGCCATGGGCAGGGTCATATATGTACCGCCAGAAAAACAAGAGGAATACATCCTTATCAAAGATCAACCAAAAGGGCATGCGTGGTCTGGATGGGAATCAGGAACACGATTAAGGAGAGTGTCCGAGTGGATGTCTGGAAATGGGTGTGGGGTCAGGCAAGCATTGTTCTCACTCGCTGAAAAGCCTCGGGATGAGCACATTGTTTGGGAAGACCACGTAAAACCGGTGAATGGTCAGATGGATCTCTTTGAGGATCTTGCATGAAGACCATAACAAGTCAACAAGGAGCCGAACTGTGCCGGGAGATACGCAGCTCCGCTCCCGGCAATTGGACGCATGATCTTAAGACGATCAGGGAAGGTACTGCTAGATTTGTCGATCGAGTAGTAGATCAGGATGGGCTAGAGATAGTTTACTTCCGAGGCGCTGACTATGCCGGAGCATGGCCTGCTGCTAATTGGGATAGGTTCGCGGTTGCTAGGGCTTCAGCGGAAGTAGAGCAGATGACGTTGTTTTGATGTCGAGTAGATACAAAGAGTGAAGGAGTGAATTGAATGAAGAGATTCTTATGTATGTTATTCGGACACATTCCTATTAGAGCACAGGAAAGAGATATGTTTGGTTACGAGTATGTTTGGCAGAAAATTCACTGTAAACGATGTGGTAAAAGATTGAATTAGTTAATGCGTAGTACGAAAAAAACTATGAAACAGGTGATAGATATGGACTGGAATAAACTCGTAACTGATTTGAGAGAAGCGAACGCCGCGGCTAAAGCTGCTGCAGATGCTATTAGTGATGGTGGTACGGCGAATCTTGATTCGGTGTTCTTGAGGCTCCCGAGGCAGCGTGAAGAGAAGGTGTTGCAAGCCATCAAAGATGCTGGATTGTACTGCCGTAGGAAACGCCAATGGATCGGTCAAGGATATATGATCACACCAACAAGCGGAGGGCAAGCAAATAAGCGGGAAAAAGCAGTATCAGCAATGTGCAAGGAACTCATGTTGCGCGGTTGGGATGTAATTGCATTTCGCAAGGTGGACTAATGGAACAGTCCAACGTCATTGATTATCGGGAGATATATGATCATCTCAAAGATATGGCAGCGGAAAATTGGTCTAAGCAAATGAAAATTTTTGAAAAGCTGTACGAATGGAAATTAAATGATCCGAGGGAGGAAGTTCCTGAATGAAGGCCATAACGATTATTCAACCTTGGGCGACGTTGATTGCTATTAATGCAAAACAACATGAGACCCGTAGTTGGAAAACGAATTATCGAGGGGAGCTAGCCATTCATGCAGCTAAAAAGATAGACATCGATGCCTGTGAGCGAGAGCCTATCAAATCAATCCTAGCAGAGCATGGCTACAAAGTGGACAACTTGCCTACTGGTGCTGTAGTTGCAATAGCGACTCTTTCAGATTGCCAGAGTTCTATCGGGGAAAAGTATCAATTACGAGAAGGTGTGTGGGAGGACGGCTATTATTTAAGCGACGAAACCTTTATCGGGTATCCAGAATATGAGCTAGGTGATTTTACACCTGGACGATTTGCTTGGGAGTTATCAAACGTTCAGCAACTTGCAGAACCGATCCCTGCCAAAGGACAGCAAGGATTTTGGAATTGGGAGGGATCGTTATGAGCGACAAAACAGGAATTGAATGGTGCGACTCTACGTGGAATCCGGTTACTGGCTGCTCAAAAGTAAGTGAAGGTTGCCGAAACTGCTATGCTAAGACCTTCACTGAGCGTTTCGAGGGAACGCCGGGACACTACTTTGAAGCGGGCTTTAAGGTAACTCTCAGACCGGAAAAATTAGGTCAGCCGCTACGCTGGAAACGTCCACGGAAGATATTTGTAAACAGCATGAGCGATTTGTTTCATCCGGATGTGCCAGATGATTACATTGATCAGGTATTTTATGTCATGGCAATAGCACGGCAGCATACCTATCAAATTCTCACGAAACGCCCTGAGCGTATGCGAGATTGGATATTGCAGCATGGATGGATTATGAGTGAATTTCCGCACGTTTGGCTCGGAGTGAGTGTAGAAAATCAGCAGGCGGCAGATGAGCGTATACCTCCTCTGCTTCAGATTCCTGCAGTTGTACGGTTCCTAAGTTGTGAGCCGTTGTTGGGGCCAGTTGATCTAAATGCAGTACCACGCCCCGACAACGCATATTTCATGCAGCGCGGAGAACAAGGATGTATCACCGATCCGAAAGAACCGGATGATTATGTTTATTGGCACAAGCGCGATCAAATACATTGGGTCATCGTCGGAGGCGAAAGTGGTCATAACGCACGTCCTATGCATCCAGATTGGGCGCGGAGCTTACGAGATCAGTGCCAATCCGCAGGTGTACCGTTCCTCTTTAAACAATGGGGAGAGTGGGTTCCTACAAATGCGGAAAAAGATACTGGTGTTTATGTACCAGGAGTATTCCCAGGGGATGTGTGTATGAGCCCCAACGGAGAATGCGATGTGGCTCCCGAAAACTATATATGTTTTTTCAACGAAACCGAGGGAACTACCATGAGGAAGATTGGCAAGAAAAAAGCAGGACGCCTCCTTGACGGTAGAACATGGGACGAATTCCCAGAGGTGAAGTCATGAGCGAACCTGCCGACAAAGAAGCTCTAATAGCATCCCTCCAAGAACAACTCCGCCAAGCCGTGTATTGCGCAGCTCACTGGACTTGTCTCTATCATGCTGATGCTAATAGATTCCAGAAGCAAAATAAGGAGATTGGGAGGCTTCAAGCTGAAAGAAAGCAATTAATGTCCAATATAGAAAAACGTATATCCGATCAACTCAGGTGGGGAACACCTACAGGAAATGAAGTGGCGAAGGAACTAAGAGCGATCAGAAACGACCTGAAAGCAGGTGAGCCAGATGCTAGACAAGGGACTCAAAACCGAAACATGGACACCTGAGCAGATAGTCGAACATTGCAAGCGCATAGGGGCAGACGGACCACCGCCTCCAAGAAATCAGTTTGATGTTGCTATTACAGCCAGCCAGAAAAGGCATAACGGCAAATATATTAAAAAAGGCGGTGGGGGTTGATGGCGAAGCAGGTTATCCGAGCCGATCAGGTTAAGCTGGCTCTTGCAAATCGGCACACCGATGACTTCTTTTTGACAGAGGTCAAGACCGGCAAGACTTGGAATAATAACGAGCTATTAAAGTTTGACGCTCTGGCCATGAAGCGCAGTTGGGCGAATCCTTGCCTGATAGGTTACGAGGTTAAAGTGAGTCGAGGGGACTTTCTAGGTGATCAAAAATGGCCTGGCTACATGGCTTACTGTAACAAGTTCAGTTTTGTTTGCCCTAAGGGGTTAATCCAAAAGGATGAGCTGCCAGAAGAAGTAGGACTGATTTGGTACTATCCCGATACAGGAGCATTGCGATCAGTCAGACCGGCAAAGCACAGGTTAGTAGAGATTCCATCGGACATCTATCAATACATGCTCATGTCCCGGATTGAGTCAGATAAGCATCCTTTTTTCAGCAGCTGGCGCGAGATGATGCAGGCTTATGTGACTGACAAGTCAGATCGTGCGAGGTTGGGAAGAGAAGTGAGTTCAAAACTTGTTGATGAGATCCGGGAGCTGCGTAATAAAGTCAAGGATGTTGACTGGGAGAAGGAACGGCTGCAAAGAGATTCCGAACTGTTGCAAGAAGTCAGGAGTGTATTGGCTGACTACGGCATAAGGCTAGGCTCTTGGGGCAACTGGCAAGACAGCCTGAGGTCGCGGCTCTCAACAGGGGTTAATCCGCAGGTGATCAATGTCGTGACCAAGATAATGAGCGAGGCTGAGCAACTACAAAAGCTTATTAAGCCGCAGGAGGCGAGTGAATGAAAGATGCTACCGTAACTCTAAGTTATGAGAGTTTTCAGGAAATCAAGAAAAAAGCCAACATGTACGATGTAACTAAGCAGAGCAATTTGGCTAGAGAGGATAGGCAAGTACAATTCATAGATTCTATTTGCCAGTCTCTTGAAAAGGCCAATGACAGTAGGTTACTGGAACACAAGCAGTATTACATCGCCCAAGGTATTCGAGCGATCTGCGAACATTATTATATGGACTTGAAAACGGAATACGGCGAACTGGACGAGGGACAAGACCCAAAAGCCGAGCAACCTGTCAAATCCAACTGAAATTATTCCAAAATTATTCCGAGAGGGGCAATTATAAATGTCTATTACTATCAAAGCTTTATTCAACAAACAGACTCGCGATAGCAAAAAGGAATCTATGACCTTCTGGGTCAAGGGAGCTGACGAGGACAATACAGAGCTTCGTGAGCTTTCCCGCAGCGTGGTTACGTTGGAGCTTGAGGGCATAGGTGGCGTTACGGTCGAAGCAGAGTATAAGAAGATAAACCGCGATGACAAGAAGACGGTTCTTGAGTTTGAGGTTAAGGGTGGTACGTCTGAAGAGAATAGCAGCACGTTCTACAGTCATTCTGGGACGGATGTAACATTGACCATCTCTAAGGCCAGTCAGAGCGTTAAAGAGTTCAGGGAGCACCAGAAAAAATACCGCGAAGGTCTCAAGGGTAAGATCAACCCGGATGGAACTGTAGATGTGGATGATGACGAGAATCAAATGAGCTTTGACGATCTGGGTGACGGCGATCCGAGGGATGATGTGGACGATGAGGGCGAACTGCCGATGTAACTTAAAGCCCCGGCTTCGGCTGGGGTTATCCCACAAAACATGCGAGGTGAGAGTGAGTGGGGCAAATGAGTTTCCTGCCTGAGATCGACCGAAAACTGACTCAGGAAGCCGTAGAGGATGCGCTCGAGCGGTATAGGATGTGTAAGTTTCTGACGCATGACGAGCGTGAGGCAAGCATTACAGCTGGGTATAACGAACGGTTTCATGGCCCAACAAACGTAACTAGCGACCAGACAGCAGATATCGCCATCCACAATGCTGATAAGCAAGCTAAACGCCGAGAGTATTGTGAGCGGATCGAGCGCAAGGTGAAGTTTATGCCTAGAATGGAGCGCTTCTTGATTGAGGAGCGTTACATGACCAAGGAGCATGATTACATCACGGATCAGCACGTTTATAATCATGTATTCCAGCCGCCGATAAGCGAAGGTAAGTTCTCTAAAATTCGGTGGAAGGCATTTTATAAACTGGCATCTGACCTGAATTTGTTGGTGGAGAAGTCGGAAGAAGAGAAGGATGAAGGGGCAACATAGCCAAGCCCCTTCTCATAGCATAGGACAAACTCTTACTTTAATAAATTATAGAAAACGGAAACCGAAGGGAGATGGACGCCTTCAATATTCACGAAAGGAATGGCACTAAACCAATTAATAAGTGGCTAGAACAAAGTATCCAAGATCATGCAAAGAATAAATATGGACTTAATGTTATTGTTACTGTAACCAAGGTAATCAAGTGTAAACCAGAAGATTTGGAAAACGAGTTAGAGAAGAAGCCTGAATTATAGGCTTCTTTTTAGTTAATAAAACAGTTGCTAAAACATAAGGGATTTTTTAAAATTAACTAAATAAACTGTTAGATAGGGGAATTTGATGTGAGAAAACAAGATGTCACTGAAATTACCAAAAAGATCATTTGTGGTTTTTATGCCCGAGATAGTACAGATAAGCAAGGAGATACCGTAGAAAACCAGATCAGTCAAGGTGCAGAGTTTATAAGGAGATTAGGTCCCGAATACATCCTTGATGATGAATGCATTTTTATCGACCATGCGGTATCTGGTTATTACACTAGCGTTTTTGATAGAGAAGCAATGAAAAACGCCGTAGAATTGGCCAAGCAAAAACGTTATGACGTACTTGTATTTAAAGAAGTATCTCGCGTAGGTAGAGATAAGCAAGAGAACCCAGCCATTGTGGGCATGTTTGAGCAGTACGGTATCCGAGTAATTGCTATTAACGATAATTACGACAGTTTAAACAAAGATAACATCACTTTTGGTATACTGTCCGTCCTCGCAGAGCAAGAGAGTAGAAAAACATCTGTGCGTGTTAGTACAGGCAAAAGAGAAAAGGCTCGCCGCGGTCTATGGAACACGACAGCCCCGATCGGGTATGTACTCAATTCTGAGACTCGAAAGTTGGTAATTGACCAAAATTCTACAGAAATTGTCGAGGAGATATTCGAACTCTATGCTAATCACGACATAGGAACGTTTTTGATTGCTCAGAAATTAAACAGTCAGGGGAAACGTACTAGAAAGGGCAATCTTTTTAGTAGAGAGAGTGTTAAGAAGATACTGAAGAACCCTGTTTATATTGGTCATACCGTCTATGGCAAAAAACGAAATGAATTAGAGAGAACTTATGACGACACTGGAAAGATGTCCAAAAAGAAAGTGACGGTTATGATTGATCGAAAAGACTGGTTAGTTGTGGAAAACACTCATGAATCGATTATCAACGAAGAGATGTTTTTTGCTGTTCAGGAAAAATTGAATAAAAGAGGACATCACAGAAAACCAAGAAGGGCATATCACCCGCTTACTGGCATTCTTTACTGCGGTGATTGTGGACAAGGAATGGTCTGCCAAAAACGTAGTTTTAAAAACAAAGAATATCGCTATTATATTTGTAAAACATATCACAAATACGGCAGAGACACCTGCTCACGAGCAAATGTTAATGCTGATAAGCTAGAATCCGAAATCATCACAACGGTAAAAAATAGACTGGTTCTTCTTCAGAATTCGGAAGCAGATTTGGTAAATAATCGTAGTGAAGACATTAAAAAGTTGGAAGATGAATTGGTTAGGAAGTCCAAAGAGCACGAAAAAATCAAAAAAGATCAAATGGATATATTTCAACAAAGAGAATTATTCTCCGAAAATGCATATAAAGCTCAAATGTTGGCGTTGAAAGATCGGTCTATTGCCTTGGAAGAGGAGATTAGGATTGTCAACTCCCGATTGAAGGCAGTACTTGATTCTGAAAACCAAGTAGCAAATGTTATGCAGTTAACAAAGGAAATTTTAGTTGTAGACCCTAATGATACTGATAAAGTTAGAGCATTACTGCATCAAATCATCGGTCGAATTGAGATAAAAGAAAAAGAAGAAGTTTACATTGACTATCAGTATGATATTATATAGTTAATTATGAAAACCTCTTGGAGCCTGATGTGTCCATCATGGCAATAATTACAGCATTGGATTTAGGGATTCGT
>RCUF01000487.1_pt1 | contig 11767 bp, 10 predicted proteins | sample 2166311 | NCBI WGS metagenome assembly RCUF01 (sample SAMN09932608, study PRJNA488358) | compost metagenome | feature: garden; material: soil; isolation source: compost soil in 4-hydroxybenzonitrile-enriched culture | place: Germany: Experimental Botanical Garden Goettingen | collected 2016-01-27
GCAATCCTTTGCTTCTCCTTGATCGGGTTGGCATGAGGGATAGCGGATAAGAGTGACTTGGTGTATGGATGGATCGGATGCTCGAAAATATCATGAGTTGTTCCGGTTTCAACCAAATGCCCCAGATGCAGCACGCCGATACGATCAGATATATATTTGACCATGGATAAATCGTGGGCGATAAACAAAAAGGCGGTGTTTGTCTCTTCTTGAATGTCCTTCAGGAGATTTACAATCTGCGCTTGAATGGAGACATCGAGAGCGCTGATGGCTTCATCCGCAATAATCAGCTTAGGCTCCATAATTAGAGCTCTTGCAATACCGATGCGTTGACGTTGACCACCTGAAAATTGATGCGGATAGCGGTTCGCATGCTCACGAGATAGACCGACCTTGTCTAAAATCCGATATACCTTTTCAGTGCGTTCCTGTTTAGTTTTGTAAAGCTTATGGATATCGAGCCCTTGAGCAATAATGTCGATGACTTTTTTTCGTGGATTCAGACAAGCCATTGGATCTTGAAATATCATTTGCATCTTGGTGCGAAGCAAAGTCTGTTCCTTTTCCTTGAGATGTCCGGATATATCGACGCCCTGGAAAGTAACCTTACCTGCACTAGGCTGATACAGGCGAATAATCGATCTGCCAATCGTGGATTTGCCGCTGCCGGATTCTCCAACAAGGCCATAGGTTTCGCCCGCGTGAATATTAAATGATACGCCATCTACAGCTTTTAGTGTAAATTTGCTGCTCATTTTAAAATGCTGCTTTAGATCCGTTACTTGTAAGAGTGGGGCTGCATCCATTCGCTTCCTACCTCCTTGACGACCTTATTGATTCTTTTTCGCAATGTGTCGGACATTTCTACTCTAGGTGCGTTGTCATGCAGCAGCCAGGTTGCGGCATAATGGGTATCCGAAACCTTGAACATAGGAGGCTCCTGCTTGAAATCGATATTCAGGGCATGAACATTTCTTGGTGCAAAAGCATCTCCCACAACCTTGTTCAGCAGATTGGGCGGGCTTCCGGGTATCGTGTACAGCTTCTCATTTTCGGAGCCTATATCCGGCATAGAGGATAGAAGACCCCATGTATAAGGATGCTTAGGATCGTAGAAAATCTCGTTGACTGTAGCTCGCTCTACTATTTTTCCGGCATACATGACGGCAACATAATCAGCTACCTTGGCAACAACGCCTAAATCATGAGTAATATAGATTACGGAAATATTCGTTTTGGCTTGAATATCCTTGATCAGCTCCAGTATTTTCGCTTGAATGGTTACATCAAGGGCGGTGGTTGGTTCATCGCATATAAGCACTTCCGGATTGCAGGCCAGCATAATGGCGATGACAACACGCTGCCGCATGCCGCCGGATAACTGGTGGGGATAGCACTTCATTCTTTTTTCCGGATCGGTAATACCGACCAGGGTCAGCAATTCCAAGGCGCGTGCATAAGCCTCTGATTTGCTCATTTTCAAGTGGATGATCATGCCCTCCATAATCTGATGGCCTATGGTCATCGTAGGATTGAGCGATGTCATAGGGTCCTGGAAGACCATAGCGATTCGTTTGCCATTGATTCTGTTGCGCATTTCCTTTTTGGAGAGCTTGAGCAAATCCTGACTGACCCTTTTGCCGTCGCGCTCATAGCTAAATGTAATACTGCCTGAATTGATCCGTTGATTAGAGCTGAGTATTCTCATGATGGCTTTAACAGTAACTGATTTTCCGCTGCCGGATTCCCCGACTATAGCTACTGTTTCGCCTTTATGCAAATCCAGATCCACGCCCCGGATGGCATTTACCATGCCGCTTGAAGTCTTAAAAGATATGGATAAGTTGCGTATGGAAAGTACAGTTTGGCTCATCTTGTAATCCTCCTACATTTCTTTCATTTTTGGGTCGAGTGCATCTCTGAGTCCGTCAGCTAATAGGTTAAAGCTCAACATAAGCAAGGCAAGCACCGTTACAGGCGCGGCGATCATATACGGATATATAGTCATCGATTTGAAGCCTTCACTGATTAATGAGCCGAGAGAAGCCATAGGCTGAGGAATACCTAACCCGATAAAAGCCAGAAATGCTTCAGTAAAGATGGCGCTTGGAATTGAAAACATCGACATAATGATGATCTGACCAAAAATATTCGGCAAAATGTCTTTAAAGATAATGCTGAGATTGCTGGCACCCAAGGTTCGAGAGGCCAGAACAAATTCCTGCTCCTTAAGCTTTAGCATTTGTGCGCGCGCTACCTTGCTCATGCCGATCCAGCCCGTGATCAATAAAGCGAGTGTAATCGTAACGAGCCCTGGCTTTAGGACGATGATTAGAAGGGTAACAATGACCAGATTAGGTATGCTGCTTAAAATTTCGATAAATCGCTGCATCACATTATCTACTGCTCCGCCAAAGTAACCGGAAATGAGACCGTAGCACATCCCGATGACCATATCGATAACCACTGCAATGATCGCGATATAGAGTGAAATGCGGGTCCCTTCCCAGACGCGGGTCCACAAGTCCCTTCCTAAGGTATCTGTGCCAAAGAAATAGTAGACATCGTCCAATCCCTTTTGTTCGTATGAATTTATTCCATTAGCGACACCATTGAAAATAAATGAGTTCTCAAATCCTTCAATTCGAGGAGCAAGGCTCTTGTGCTTGATGTTCATCGATTTATAGGTGTGTTCATTCATCATGGGTCCAAATGCCGCAAAAAATGAAATGATCAGGATAATGATTAAGCCAAAAACAGCGCCTTTGTTTGATTTAAAACGAACGAAGGCGTCCTTCCAATACGATTGGCTGGTGTAGTTATGATCGATTTGAATTCGTCCGTTATCATTGGCTAATTCAAAATCGCTATTATATATAACTTGTGCTGGTTCACCCATGTTTCTCCCCCTTTGCCAAACGGATTCTCGGGTCAATGATGCCATATAGAATATCGACTAGTAGCATGATGCCGATAAACATAATGCTGTAGATAAAAGTCACGGCAAGGATCACGTTGTAATCGTTAATCTGAATGGCGGTCACGAGGAGACTTCCGATTCCCGGGATAGAGAAAATTTGTTCTATGACCAGGCTTCCTGTCATTAAAGTCACAACGAGTGGCGCAAGTACCGTGATGATTGGAATTAATGCATTGCGCAATGCATGGATGAAAATGAGCCTTCTTTTGGTTACTCCTTTACTTTCAGATAGTAGTATATAATCCGAATTCAGCACCTCGATCATTTCAGATCTTGCAAACCTTGCAACGGTGGCGATAGTAAACATAGAAAGTGCTATGGTTGGAAGGATGGAGGAAACGATTGGTTTTGCCGGGCTGTACAAAATCGGAAACCAATGCAGCTTGGAGCCGAGAAAAAAGGATAGTGCCAAGGCAAATACATACGATGGAAAGCTGACGCCGATGACAGAAATAAAGGTCGTCAGTGTATCGATGATGCTGTTATGTCTTAATGCAGCGATGATTCCGAGGATAAGTCCGATTAAGGTACCAAGCAGTATAGCTTGTGCACCGATTTGAATCGTGACCGGAAGGCGTGCCTCCAGCATGGTGGAGATCGGCATATTTTTCTGGATGACATAAGAAACCCCGAAATCACCGGTTAGCATGGATTTCACATAATCGATAAACCGAAAAAAAACGGGTTGATCCAGCCCGTATTTAGCATCCAGCACAGCTCTTTGGGCGGCGGTGATTTTCTCATCATTAAAAGGCGACCCCGGCATATACTCGAGCATTAGAAAAAGTACCATTAATATGATGAGGATCGTAGCCGCTGCAAGTGCTAATCTTTTGAATATATACCTTCCCATTACTTTCACCTCTAAAAATGCAGGACTACAGCTAAGAAATAAACACTGTAGTCCTGCTGCTTTTATGACAGCTTAAAGCTGCAATTCAATGAGGAAAGAGGTTGCTTGCCGATTATTGCTTGTCAGCACTTTTATAGAAAATGTTAACACCCACGGAGTGGAACTCTATTCCGCTTACTTCAGGCTTAATCAATACGGCATTCCCTTTTTGATACACAGGGAAAATAACCGCTTGATCCATCACGATGCCCTCCGCCTTTTTCAAAGCCTCCCATCTTTCTTCAGGCTTGCTGGCGAGGTCGCCCTTGCTTGCTCTGTTAACCAGCTCGTCGTACTCTTTGCTTTCCCAAGCTCCATAGTTGTTAGGGCTTCCGGTAGTCCACATATCCAGATAGGTCATTGGATCGGCATAGTCCGGTCCCCATCTTGTGAGTCCAACCTCGTAGTCTCCTTGCTGCATCAGCTCAACCCGATTTTTCTTCGGCTGGGATTTAAGAGTAAAGGTTACGCCTGGGAGCGTGCTTTCGATTTCGGATTGAAGGTATTGTGCGACAAGTGTAGCCGACTCTGTATCTTCAAATAGCAGCTCCAGATTAATTGAGCTGATGCCTAGGTCGGTTTTTGCCTTTTCCCAATACTTCAGTGCCTCTTCCTTATTAGTAGAAGGAAATGTTCCGGCTGTCTCTCTGTAGTCCTTACCATCAGGGCCGGTTGCTAACAAAGTAGGAACAGCAAAGTCCGCTGTGATAGAGCCGTCCTTCAAAATGTCATTAACGATAGCTTCTTTATCATAGGCTAGGGAGAGTGCTTTACGCAGATTCAAGTTTTCTAAGCCAGCGACCTTTTGGTTAGGTGAAAGATACCATAAGTAACCTGCAACAATGTTGTGATATTCAGGACTGTTTTGATAGTTTACGATTTGTTCGCCGGAGAGCATGATATAGTCGAGATCGCCATTTTCATAGGCCAGGATCGATTGTTGAGTGTCTTTGATAACTTGATAATTCAAGCCGTCCAGCTTGATGCTGTCAGCAGCAAAATAGTCAGGGTTTTTTTCCAGATAAAATGTAGTGCCGCCAACTTCCCAGGTTTTCATTTTAAAAGGACCGTTAGCCAGCAGTGCATCGGATGTCAAAGCGTATTCTGCCCCTTTTTCATTATAAAAGGCTTCGTTGATAGGGTAGAAGGAGGGGAATGCCATGAGGGAATTAAAGAAAGCGACCGGACGGTCAAGCTCGACTACGAGTGTTTTTTCATCGACTGCTTTTACACCAAGTTCTTCGATCCCTTTCTCACCTGCGACAATAGCGTCGGCATTCTTCACGCCTGCTACGCCCATGATGAAGCTGTATTCACTGGCAGTTTCCGGGTTCACCAGACGTTTCCATGCAAATTCAAAGTCATTAGCGGTAACGGGTGTTCCATTTGACCACTTCGCATTGCGGATGGTGAAGGTATATTTCATGCCATCATCGCTAAGGTCGACTTTTTCTGCTATAGCAAGCTGAGGTACGCCATCGGCGTCAATGGTAAAGAGCCCTTCAATGGTTGCAGCAATAACTTCAAATGATAGACCATCCGTTGCGATCGCGGAGTCCATAGACGCTAATTCTACATCCTTGCCAAGATTAAGTACCTTTGCTTTAGTATCGCTTGTGGTGTTGTTTGATGGAGTTGTGTTTTCTGTTGTTGCGGGTGTGTTTGGCGTAGCGGATTTAGAACAGCCTGCAATTAAAAAAATAATGGAGAAGATGGCGAAAGCTAACTTAACGTTTCTCAAAAAAAGCCCCCCTCGTTAGTGATAAATAAAAGGTGAAAACGACCCAATCCCAAATTGAATTTCTCCAACCTTTTTTCTGAATTATACAAATCAAGTATTTATATGTCAATAAACCTTACAACAATATTTGAAGTTAATGTTATATTACTAACATATATTAGATTATATGATATTTTTATCTATGAAATAGGTGTAATTCATCATTTAGATGTTAGAATATATAACATTAAATAAGTGTTGGGAATTGTGGGACAGATTACTCACGCCCACCAGTGTAAAATATGATGTTCCTCGAATAGAACGTATTGGTTTTTGTTTTTTGATTACGCGGGGCATGTGTTAGAATAGGGAAAGGAGTAAGCTTAAGGACGAGGTGTCTAATGGATAAATTAATTCTAATTGATGGAAATAGTATCATTTATCGGGCGTTTTTCGCTATGCCGCCGCTTACCAATTCAAGCGGTTTGCATACGAATGCTGTGTACGGATTCACAAATATGTTGCTTCGTTTAATTCAAGAGGAGAAACCAACTCATATATTAGTTGCATTTGATGCAGGCAAGGTTACGTTCCGCCATGAGGGTTACCAAGAATACAAGGGTGGACGTGACAAAACTCCGCCAGAGCTGTCGGAACAATTCCCGCTTATGCGTGAATTGCTTGAAAGCTTCGGAATCTCCTGGTTTGAACTCGCGGGATATGAGGCGGATGACATCATTGGTACGCTCAGCAAGCAAGGTGAGGATTCCGGACGTGAAGTGCTTGTTGTTACGGGTGATAAGGATATGCTTCAGGTGGTCAGTGACAAGGTTACGGTGGCATTGACGCGTAAAGGAATCAGTGAGGTTGAACCTTACGGCCCTAAGGAGATTGAAGAAAAATACGGCTTAAGTCCTTTGCAGATTATCGATCTAAAAGGGTTAATGGGCGATGCTTCCGATAACATTCCCGGAGTGCCGGGGATTGGAGAGAAAACTGCGCTGAAGCTGCTGCATCAGTTCGGTTCAGTTGAGGAAGTGCTTGCACGTACGGATGAATTAAAAGGTAAGATGAAGGAAAATCTCATCAATCACTCCGATGATGCTGTCATGAGTAAACGGCTGGCTACGATTTTCCGCGAAGTACCCGTTGAACGGTCTTGGGAGGATATGACTTTTAACGGCATTCAAGGCGATACAGCTGCTCCTATGCTGCGCAAACTGGAGTTTAAATCGCTTATAGAACGTTTGTCACTAATAAGTGGCGATGGCAATAATGAAAATGATGGAAGCAATGAAAAGGATCAAGCTGCGGCAGCATCTGAGGTAGAAGTTACTGTTGTTGATTCCGAATCTGTATCTGGATTAAACGAATTGCTGCCGACGATCGAGAGTATGTATTTGGAATCGTATGGGGAAAACCCGCATCATGCAAGCATTATGGGGTTGATTCTATCTACAGGAGAGCGTCATTTCTACCTTTCAGATCAGTTCTTGTCGGATAAATCCCTAGCAGAGAATGTCATCAAATGGCTTGGTGACGGCAACTATCCAAAACGTGGATATGATTTGCATCGCACGGATTTGGTATTGCATTGGCAGGGGATTCCGTTTGCGGGAGCAAGTCATGATATCGAGCTTGCAGCTTACCTGCTTGATCCTACTAACAATGATCAGACGGTGAGTGCACTGGCGGAGAAATACGGACTTGCTCATGTGGCTTCTGATGATGATGTATACGGAAAAGGAGCAAAATTCAAGGTTCCTGATACGGAAACGTTGAGCAAGCATCTTGCTCATAAAATTGAAGCTATCACCAAAATAATTCCGCTGCAGCAGGACGATTTGAAAAAGAACGAGATGAATGCTCTTTTCTTTGATCTGGAAATGCCGCTATCTCGAATTTTGGCGGATATGGAGAAGCAGGGTGTGTCCGTAGATCGTGAGTCACTAGTTGAGCTTGGCAAGGAATTTGAAGTGCAAATCAATAAGCTGGTTTCACAGATTTATGATATAGCAGGCCAGGAATTTAATTTGAATTCACCGAAGCAGTTAGGCGAAATTTTGTTTGATAAGCTTGGACTGCCGGTTGTTAAGAAAACGAAAACAGGTTATTCTACGGATGCGGAAGTACTGGAGAAGCTTGCTCCGTACAATCAGATCGTTCAATATATTCTGGAATATCGCCAGCTTGCCAAACTTCAGTCCACTTATGTGGAAGGTCTGCTCAAAGAAATTCGACCTGAGACTGGAAAGGTTCATACCTATTTCCGTCAGACGGTTGCGGCAACCGGAAGGCTCAGCAGTCAGTTCCCCAACTTGCAGAACATTCCGATTCGACTTGAGGAAGGCCGGAAGATCCGTAAAGTATTTGTTCCATCTGAAAAAGGCTGGTTTATGCTGGCAGCTGACTACTCTCAGATTGAGCTGCGTGTATTAGCAGACATTTCCGGAGATAAGGGTCTTCAGGAAGCATTTTTACATGATATGGATATTCACACCAAAACCGCTATGAACGTGTTTGGAGTATCGGCTGAGGAAGTGGATTCTAATATGCGGCGCTCTGCCAAGGCGGTAAACTTCGGTATTGTGTACGGGATTAGTGATTATGGTCTCTCACAGAATTTGAACATTACTCGTAAAGAAGCAGCCAAATTTATCGATCAATATTTTGACGCCTTTCAGGGTGTCCGTGAGTATATGGACAGCATCGTGAAGGAAGCGAAACGTGACGGGTACGTGAAGACGCTTCTGGAGCGTAGAAGATATTTGCCGGAAATTAATGCGTCGAACTTCAATTTGCGTTCCTTTGCAGAACGTACTGCCATGAATACACCGATTCAAGGTACAGCGGCGGATATTATTAAGCTCGCCATGGTACTGATGGATAAAGCATTATACGATCATCAATTGAAGAGTCGTATGCTCCTTCAGGTGCACGATGAATTGGTATTTGAGGTTCCGCCCGAGGAACTGGAGCTTATGACTAAGCTTGTTCCGGAAACGATGGAGAAGGCGTTGTCGCTTTCGGTTCCGCTTAAATCGGAAGTCAGCAGCGGCGTGAATTGGTATGAGACCAAGTAGAATAGAACAGCATGGGAATAAGCGAGGTGAATTGAACAATGCCCGAATTACCTGAGGTAGAGACGGTTAGAAGGACATTAACCGAGCTCATTGTCGGGAAACAAATTGAATCTGTGACTGTGTCATTGCCGAGAATTATTCAGCGTCCAGATGATATTCGGAGATTTGAAACTGAGCTTATGGGACATCACATTCAGGCTGTTGGCCGCAGAGGAAAATTTTTGCGGATTATTATGGATGGACTTGTTCTCGTTTCTCATTTGCGGATGGAAGGTCGTTACGGAGTATATGATCGCAGTGAGCCTGCCGAGAAACATACACATGTCATTTTTCATTTTACCGATGGTACAGATTTAAGATATAGGGATGTTCGGCAATTCGGTACGATGCATTTATTTCGGGCCGGGGATGAATTTAACAATAAACCGCTGATGAAGCTGGGGCTTGAGCCGCTTGAGGAATCTTTTACTGTTGAAGCTTTTCGTGAAGTGATGTCCAAGCGTACTACCAAGATCAAGCCCGCGCTGCTCAATCAGGAATATATCGTAGGGCTTGGGAATATTTATGTGGATGAAGCGCTGTTTGAGGCGGGAATTCATCCTGAGCATCCGGCGAATACGCTTACTGAAGATGAGCTTCATCGGCTGCATGAAGCAATTGTAAATACGTTGACTCATGCGGTAGAGGCTGGTGGTTCCTCCATCAAATCCTATGTTAATGGACAAGGTGAAATGGGGATGTTCCAGCATTCTCTGAAGGTATATGGACGAAAGGGAGAATCTTGCGTAGTTTGTGGTTATCCCATAGAGAAAACTGTTGTTGGTGGGCGTGGAACTCATTTCTGCCCTGCTTGCCAGCCGCTGATATGGACAAGTAATGACAAGTCTAAATCAATAAGCCGTAAAATTTCTGGAAATAGAAAAAAGACTTCTCCACGCGGTGCAAATGACGGAAGCGGGGTGAAAGGATGAATATAGGTTTGACCGGAGGGATTGCGGCAGGTAAAAGTACGGTTTCACAGATGCTGGTGAATCGTGGAGCAGCCCTGATTGATGCAGATGTTGTCGCAAGGGAAATTATGGAGCCCGGACATCCCGTGCTTCAAAGGGTGGTTGAGCGCTTTGGGCAGGAAGTGCTGCATGAGGACGGTACTCTTGATCGCAAAAAACTGGGGTCAATCGTTTTCTCTGATCCAACGCAGCGAAAAGCGCTCGAAGAGATAACCCATCCGGCAATTCGTAGTGAAATGCGCGAAGCTATGAGCCGGCTTGAAGCCGAGAATCCGGGGCGTCTTGTCATTGCGGATATTCCACTTCTATATGAATCCGGACTTGAAAATCTGTATGAAGAAATTATGGTTGTCTATGTACCAAGAGAGATTCAGCTTGATCGCCTTATGCAGCGGGATGGACTTAGTTTATCTGGAGCGGAAGCTAGATTAAGCGCTCAAATGGACATCGAGCTTAAGAAGCAGAGAGCGGATATTGTTATTGATAACAGTTATGGATTTAACGAGACAGAACGCCAAATCGATGAATTTTGGCGAAACAAGGGCCTCTCATGAAGTGGCTGCAGAAAAAACGTGTGCTGCTTCTGTTGTTCTTAGGTTTTCTCGTTATTATCTTTTTTAATTCATCCTGGCTTTCGTTATTTTATCCGATCCATTACAAAGAAGAAATTAAGTATCATGCATCCAATAATGACCTCGATCCGTTGATGGTTGCAGCAATTATCAAGGTTGAGAGTAACTTTAAGACAGGCTCGGAATCGAAAAAAGGTGCTCTTGGCGTTATGCAGATCATGCCGGATACGGCAAAATGGGTCATTTTAAAGGCTAAATTTGAGGATATTCCTCTTGAGAAGGTAAAAGGGGAGACGGGCGCGAATATTCAGATTGGTACTTGGTATCTAAAATCGTTGTCTGATCAGTTTGAAGGGAATCCAATCGCCATGATTGCTGCTTACAATGCGGGTCCGACGAATGTGAAAAACTGGATCAAAAGCGGCAGATGGGATGGAAGCCTGGAGAAATCGAATGATATTCCATTTGGCGAGACCCGGCATTATGTGAAAAGAGTGTCTCATTATTATGAGCAATATCAAAACATTTATGAGAACCTTTAAGTAAAGGAGTATTGACAACAGGGGTTGTCAATACTCCTCGATTGATCGGTTATTTATATTGACCCGCTAATTGTTGTTCGGCTAAAGTAACCAAACGTTTAGTAATATAACCACCGATCGAACCGTTTTCATAAGAAGTCAAGTTGCCTGCATATCCGTCTTGTGGGAAAGCGATACCTAGCTCTTGAGCAACTTCATATTTCATTTGCTCTAGCGCACCGGAAGCTTGTCTAACTACCAAATTGTTTGTATTGCTGAATCCATTGCCATTGGTGTTTTGGCTCATACTGTTCACCTCCTTGTGGTTGGTAACAGTATTATGTGTCATGAAGTCGAACTTCATTACGAAATTCGGAAGTAATATTTTGGTACTTTTTACATGGCTATAATATTGAATAAATAAAGGAGGGCTTCACGCTTGAGATGTCCGTATTGTGATTATTTTGGGACTAAGGTGCTGGATTCAAGACCTGCTAACGAGAATCGCTCTATTCGCCGCCGCAGGGAATGTGAGAAATGCAGCCGCCGCTTCACTACATTCGAGATGGTTGAGGAAATGCCGCTCATTGTAATTAAAAAGGACGGAAGTCGTGAGGAATTTAGTCGTGAGAAAATGCTCCGCGGCTTGATCCGCGCTTGTGAGAAGCGGCCCGTATCCGTTGACCAGCTGGAATCCATCGTGTCTGAGGTCGAACGCTCGCTTCGTCAGTCTGCAAATGCAGAAGTAGAGAGTCGTGGAATTGGAGAACTGGTGATGGAGCAGCTTTATCCCGTTGATGAAGTTGCTTACGTACGTTTTGCATCCGTTTACCGTCAGTTCAAAGATATCAATATGTTTATGAAAGAACTGACAGGCTTATTGTCCAAAGGCCCTCAGGATAACTAATGAAGATGATGCAACTTTAAAAATAACAATTGATTTCAGTCCGATAAGATGTGCAAATTCCTGCAAATGTGCAGTTACTACT
>RCUF01000488.1_pt1 | contig 11766 bp, 14 predicted proteins | sample 2166311 | NCBI WGS metagenome assembly RCUF01 (sample SAMN09932608, study PRJNA488358) | compost metagenome | feature: garden; material: soil; isolation source: compost soil in 4-hydroxybenzonitrile-enriched culture | place: Germany: Experimental Botanical Garden Goettingen | collected 2016-01-27
CTCTATTCTCAACCAAAAAATACTCCTGTTCTTTGTCCGTGTTGTATTTATAAATGGTATTGTAGTCTCCATGTTTAACGGTAATTCTCCCGCTGCGTTCATTCAGGTTTACCTCATTCTCGTACCATCCGACCAGCTGTCTCTGGTAAGCGCATATCGGGGAAGGAGTATGTTCATTATTCAATTGGTTTCCTGAGCCCATTAAACAATATTCTCCTATTCCTGCACTTTCTTTAGTATCACCATCGCGTTTTCCATAATCGTAAATATCGCAAAAACGGCATAGCAGATGCCCAGTCTCATGACAAAAAGTTCCAATAGCCAGATCGCTGCGGCTTCTACCAGCTCCCGTAAGCATGTACCCTTTAATTTTGTAGCTTCCGTACTGCAAGTCAACTTCAGAGTTGTGGGGCCACAGATTACCTTCAAACTTAATCGGTCCGGCATAAAAGAAATTTACAGCATCCACGATTCTTCTACCCTTGGAGTCATATTCTGACAGATCAATATTGAAATCTCTCATTAGAATATCCATGGCGTCTTCCACCAATAGCACTTGAGTGTAATAACTCCTGTTATGCGGCAATTTTACCGGACCCACGACATGATTAATATATTTTAGTCTCCCAGAAGACATCGTTTCAAAATACTTGCGGACGGAAGAGTAATTGCCGTTACCATGGTAATTTTCTCCGTTTAGCATTTCATCGATATCCTCATTAGAAACTGCTAATGGCAAATCAGCGAATTCAACCATTACGGTTAAACCGTGGATTTCTCCCTCTGTAAGAAGATTATCATCAATCAATCCTCTATATGGCCCAAAAGCTAACGGTTCTCTTCCTTCAGTTTTTTTTTGCCGAGGTCTAAGTTCGTTAAATCGCTTCATAAACTTTTGGCTTCGGACAGTCGAATCTTCCTTAATATGCAATTGAAGACCTTCTGGAGCCGGCTGATCCACCCCAATTCCCGTTGTAACAAGTTTCCCCTCCTGCAGTATAGCATAACAATATTTTTCTGCATCTTGATCATATATCGCTGTATAACCATCCAAAGACTCGTGACGGGCATAAAATTCATCACCATACACCCTTAGTTCAATTTCCTTATTATCCTGAATAACACTTGTTACTTCTCCGTTTAATCTACTCATAGCAATGAATCTCCTTTTATTGATTATGTGCTTAAATTAGAACCTCTTTATTGACTTGCTCTTTAGAGGCAGCCGTGTTTGAACACTCGCCTTGTAAAACAAGAAATCCATTTCCGACCAGCATTGGATCTGCATTTCGACAATCCGTCCGTTTGATCAGTTGAGCATAAATTTCAGGTTCCGTGAACTTTCTTTTGAATCGTGATTCACAGTAATTAATGAGCAGAGCAGCAGCTCCTGCCACATGGGGACTGGCCATGGAGGTACCGTTCATAACAGCATAATCTGAATGTTTGAACGTTGAGCGAATCGCTACCCCAGGCGCTACCAGATCAATTTCTGTATTAGTGTTCGTAAAGCAGGGGAGAACCTGATCCAGACCGATGGCTCCAACCTCAACGACTTCAGGGTAAGCTCCTGGGTAGGACAATTCATTTTGTAAAATACCGCAGTCTCCCCCTTCATCGGAACCACCTTCATTACCAGCGGCACATATGATTAGAATGTCATTATTAACCGCTTCCTTTACTGCGTCATGGACAAATGTACTATCTTTCCCACCAAGCGACATATTAATAATTCTGATCTTCTCCTGGTTTGGGCCGCGCCACGCAATACAATATTTAATAGCCTGTATTATATCTTCATCCGTGGCTTCATACTTTTCATTTCCAGAGCCTTCTACAACAGTCTGACCTCTATCATCCTTTTGCCGCTTAAACACCTTAAGAATGACCAGCTTGGATTGCGGGGCGACGCCTATGATCCCTTCTCCATTTTCAGACGCTGCAACTACTCCAGCGACATGGGTGCCATGGCCATTAAAATCAGTTACATCCTCCTCAGTACCTTCCGAAACAACATAATTCCGGGTGGCGATAATGCGGTCCTTAAGATCAGGATGGTCTACTTGGCAACCACTATCAATAATAGCAATAACTACGCCTTCGCCTTTGTAACCTTCATTCCACATATGCACAGCATTGATCATTTTAACGCCTTCCGGCACTCCATCTATACTTCTTTGGGTAGACTCTAATTTGTATGGAGTCAGATTATAATTTGCCATGCATCGGCACCCCCTTTAATGCAATTAATCCTTAAGAATTAATTCACATCATTTACGTACAAAGCTAGAGTTCCCAAGCATTCGCTCACTATTCATGTATTTGCAGCCTTCATCTTCATTAGACAATCATTATCGGTTATAAATATAAGGTACTCGTACATTAAAACAAAAAGCCGCCGATATGGTGACTTTTATTGCCCCAACATATGCATTTTCAAATTAATGATAAAGTGTTGTATCCTCAATGTTTTGTTCGCTGATTCGTTCATAGTATTTGTACGGAGTTTCTGTTCTTTCTCTAAATTTCAGTTTGTAATCATTAAAATCCCACTTTTTCAGAAATTCTTGTGCTGCTGCTCGTCCTGATTTATATAAGACTTTTTTATCTTGTTCGGTTAAATCGAATTTTGTACTTGTTACTGACTCGGTTGGAATAAATATTGTTCGTTCTTCTGAGTGTTCATCCACATGTCGCTGATCATGTGCCTGAAGCATAGTTTTAAATACTCCTTTAAACAAACTTATTGGCCCGTGTACTTCGTATTCGTGTACAAATGTGCGTCTCGCTGATAACCGAAACCCAAAAGTAGGCCAGCGTGGGATACCTTCGACATCGAATAACCAAATCGGATAATTACTTAAGAGGCCCCCATCTAGCATATAATATGGTTTATTTGAAATGGGTGTTTTCCATAGATATGGCTGAAAAAAGAAGGGTAAAGTTGTACTCATTCGTACAGCTGTAGCTATCGGAAAGGTATCGCGAGATAATCCATAATGATATAAATCATCTGGAAATATAACCATTTTTCAATTACTGATGTTAGATGCAATGATTGACAATTTGCCTTGAGGAAGGTCTCCAAAAGTATGAACACCTTTTTTTCTAACCAGCTTGCAATCAATTGTTCAAGTATATGATTTGAGTAAATACCTGAGGAAACAATTATAGGGAGAGCTTTGTTTATTAACGGAAGTCTATTTAACCATGTCTGTCCTAGTAGTTGTGTGTAATCAATTGAACTAATTAGTTCCTTAATTTCAATACTTGTATACCCACTTGCTAATAATGCTGCAACAATTGATCCTGCTGAAGTTCCGGCAAGCCTTCCCCAATGATATCCCCGTTCTTCCATACCTCAATTGCTCCTACAAATGCTTGACCTTTAACCCCGCCTCCTTCAAAAACTCCATCTACTATCAAGTTTATCATTTCTTCCTAAGGTTATTTTTTGGGATAGTTAAAAAGAAAAACCTAAAAGATTCCTTAACAGCGCTTTACGGACACGTCCTGTCTGGCAGAACACTTTTGGCTTATAGGTCTCACTCGTATGTATTCCGTAATTTAGCATCCGAACCATATTCCGGGCAGTGGAAGCAAATGTATTGATCAGTATGGTTATAATGTTCGCAACAAAGCCGCTCACAAATCCCTCGACAAAAGCTCTGGCAATATCCTTTGACTTAGCAATGACTCTCCCTGTACCCTCAAACAAAGACTTCTGAACTCTTCTATTCTTCTCGCCACGGTACCATAAGCCTTAAACTGCTTGAAGTATTCAATCAACTCAGGGATCAGCGCTGCCTGAAGCTCATAAATGAACATACCCACTGCCTGTTTCTGCCCTAATCGCAGACCTTGGCCCACCCCTGTAGACACCGAGTTGGATACAAAATATTTTGTTTCGGCTTTCTTTACGGTCGACTTTACATGCTTCAATATTCTTCTTAACAGCAGCTTCACGGTTAATTTCATAATGCTGGGCGTTAGTCTTGCCTGGACTTCGCTTGTTCTCCCGATCCATCCACTGCTCAAGGTCTTTATCGTTTTTAGATTGGTTCAGGCTGGAGTCCGTCCAGGCCAGATTCCTCTCTGACGTTGCCATTTCATCTCGCTGCTCAGCATTCATATACAAACGTGCTCCGTTATTGCTGTGAATTGCCTTGGCCGATATTACATGATCAAGGTGGGTTGTTCCATCTTTCTTGAGGACCTTCCCTGTATAATCATCTGTAATCTCTATGCTGGTCTGAAAGTTTAACTTTCGCTTCTTCGGAAAATCCTTTTCGTAATTGCCACGGTCAAATGCCTCCGTATATTGGTCTTCATCGGCTTTGTTCGCAAATATCCCCTTCTCAGCGTTATGCAACGTCGTCACGTTTCCGCCGTTCTTATAGCTATCAAAGATAGGTCCCAAACCGAACTGACTGATAATGGTTGTCAGTACCGTTTCCTTATACTGTAAAAGCAATTTCTTAATATGACTATTCTGTAGGGTGCCTTCATTTAAGATGATCTCCTTCAGGTCCACCTCTACGAGTAAGGTCATATCGAAAGCATCGCTAGACATGATTATTCATCCGCTCCAGCTACTCTGTTCAGCAGCTCCGCTCCGGCATTTGTATTATTCACCAATGCCCCTAACCGCTGCTTTTCTCCCGGTGACAGCAGGGTATAATCGGTAGGTGAGGTGCGGCATTTCGATAACATGCCAAGAAGAGAAGCTGCGGTGGTGGTACTAAGATATTAATCTCCTGAATTTCCTTACGTGTCGCCTCAACTACTCTGACATTTCTACGTATTTTGGCAGCCTCTGCATTAGCCTGTTCAGCCAATTTTTTATTTTTCCCACTTTTCAAAAGGCCAGCTGTCAGAAGCGCCCCTCCGCCGATTGCCCAACCTACGGGACCGGCCAATCCTAAGAGCGCAGTCCCCGCTACCGTTCCACCACCACCAGCAATCAGTGCTCCTCCCCCAGCCAAGCCAATGCAGCATTCGTGGCAGCTGCACCGCTGAGCGTAGCAATCGCCGTACCTGTAGAAGCAGTACCAAACGTAGTGGCGATTGCTAGTGCCACTGTTGGTCCAAAAGCAGCTACCCCCACCCTGCAGCTACCCCTGCTGTAGCTGCTCCTTTAGAGGTGAAATTGGCTCTACTTATTTCTGCCTCAATTGTTTCAAGCAAGCCTGAGAACTTCTTGGTTTCAATCTTTATTGCCTTTAATTCTGTATCCAGCGTCACTGGTTTATTACGCATACTATTAATGAACTCCCATGTTAAGTTATAAATAACATCTAATAATATGCTCTGTTTAGTAATTTAAAATCATATGAAAAGGCAATTTCCCGCTTTACTATTACTTATGATACGGTTCACCGCAACATCGTAAGGGGCAAACGAATGATTGCAATCAAACTTGAGGTGAATTTTGAACACTAACAACCGTCTTTGGACTTTTATTTTATCTCATGATTATCTGGATGTAGCCATTGAAATATATGGTAATGTATGGTACCATCACAGGAGAGGAACGTATGTTCTTAGTCTTTGACTCTTTATTCGTATCAAACAGAGATTTAGGAAGATTTATCCATTTAGGAGGGTGTCCGCTTGAACAAAGATTCTATTTATAGAACAAACGTTATTGGTGCTGGTGAGGCTGGTGTCGCCAACTCGATCAACATGGATAAGAATGTTGTACATAAAACAAACAGCTTCTATTGGGATACAAAGGGAAATGACTACTTAGGGGCAATCGTGCTTCCTTTTTATGGAGCATTTGTCTCAGAAGAAAAACACCAACTTTTTGGTGATGTTTCAGGAAAAAAGATGCTGGAGATAGGCTGTGGAAACGGTCAATCCTTGCAATATCAGGGGGACCGTAAAGCATCTGAACTGTGGGGTATGGATATATCAGAAAAACAAATCGAAAAAGCAATGCAACATTTGACCTCATGTGGTCTTTCAGCTAAATTGATCTGTTCCCCCATGGAAGAAGAATGTGGCATACCAAAGGATTATTTTGACTTTGTTTATTCGGTTTATGCTATAGGCTGGACCACCGACCTTGAGGGTACTTTTCGCCGAATCGCTTCTTACTTAAAAAAAGATGGCGTATTTATTTTCAGTTGGTCCCATCCTATACATAAATGTGTTGTTGCAGAAAATAATATGCTTGCTTTTAAGAAATGTTATTTCGATGAATCTTGGTATTCGGTGGCTCTTGATGACGGTGAGCTAACATTATCGGATCGTAAACTTTCAACTTATGTAAATGCGTTGGCAAAAGCGGGATTTGTCATTGAGCAAATGATTGAGGAATCTGATGATGAAATTATACAATCACGAGATAGCGGATTTGCAAGAAAGGCAACGATGCTTCCTGTAACTTTTGTCATCAAAGCAAGAAAGCTATAGCCCTTTATTTATGTACCGGATGAAGATCAGAAAGACGAGCAGGCTATCACTGGCAAGCTCGTAACAAACCCCGGCGACTTCGAGCCGATCATGGTTGATGGGCACATGAAGTCCCCGGAACACAAAGTTGTGTAGGCATGAAACAGCGTCGCGTTGTAGTCCTTTCAAATAACCATTTCAACCAGAACAATAGCTACGAATATATTTACGTCGCTCCGATCTTGAGTGTCCATCCTGAAAAGGACCACGGGAAAAAATGGTACAAGCGAATGATTCGCGATGAGCATCCAACGAACATTTACATCCCAACCATCGAAGGTTATGAGCGGTACATATCACTTGCACAGATTACAAGCATTCATAAAGGTTCCCTGCTTCGAGACGTCCATGAAACGATTGACGAGGAACGTCTTTCGGTCGTCAGTGGCAGTCTGAACTTCATCCTAGATCTTGGCCTGATGGAGCCAGATGAAGCCGAACAAGTTATTGAGGAAACCGGCACTGAGTAAGCAATCATATTCGATTAAAGCAAAGCTCGGGAAACGGAGCTTTTTCTACTGTCTACCTTTCTCCTCCTTTTTTCGTTCAAGTTAATATCTACCCGTGTCCTTAACAAATGGCCGTATGATACGCTAATTATGGTGATTTTATGTATATTGATCCGATGTTATTGGATGATTTAAAGGAACCTTTTGAATATCAGGACCATATCGCTGAACACAAAGTATCTCCATATAATCACATGTACAAGAATCTCAATATACCTTCAGTACGTTCTTTTGCATAAGAAAACCCCTCCGATCTACAGTGTTAAATTCATTGTAATATGAACTCTTTTTTCCACTGTCTATCATGAGGGGATAGTTCCAAACTACAGATAGTTAATCTGCAACTAAAGCACTTATTGATTTCATACTAAGCTGCTCTATATAGATCAACTCATATTTCCTACGTTTGGAGATTGCATCTACTGGGCTATCTAGTAAGCTAACTATCCTAATTTCTTATTTCTTTAATCAGCTCATAACAAATATAAGGAAATGAGAATATACCAATGAAGAATGAGATTGGTATCTTTATTGCAACTTTTAGTAAGAAAAAGAACAAATCTATAACCGAACCGCCTCTCATTGCAACGGCGATTCTCCATTCTAAACTCTTTTCTCTATAAAACCATTTGTATAAAAATCTATTAATAAGATGATATCCGCTGGGAATCGATCCTAGCATATAAGCAGCGAAAATAAATTTAAATTTAAGCCCCATAAGAAAAAATGACACAAAAAATAAAAACAAAGATAATAATATAGGTTTAACTATATATCTCCCATATGCTTCGGGACCAAAAAGTCGATACATAAATTCTCCTTTCATTACTGAATATATGATGCGATATTTCTCTGGTGTAAACTATGACTTTAATTACTCTTCTTACGCCTATAAGTTTATTTAGGATCTCATAAAAGCCTAGTTAATCGACGAATTATCGATATAACCCTGCAAAATCTCCGGAGGTAATTTCTTTTTAAAGTGACCTGGTATATGTTCAAAACAATACGCCAACTTACTAAGATTAAAACCAGGTATCGCCTTAAGCAGAGCCACTTCATTCTGTCCCAGTTGCTTGCTACAAATAGCACAGACTTTATTTACAACGGCCTTACTTTGTGTTGGTACTCCCTCTGCCGGTGGAACATTGTCGTCTTTTAGATGGGCAAGAGCTGGATTCTCTCCCCATTTTCGGTGTGGAGCCAGATCGGCCCAACCCATTTGCCAAGAATCCAACGCATTAACGAATGCCTGGTTAATAACCTGATCTGTTATAGTTGGTATTTTGCTACTGTCTGTTAGTGTATCTACACCATATCCATCACGAAAGTAGTCTGCAATATAGATCCGGACAACAGCTTTGATGTACCCAGCCCCAGGGTTGATCTCTAGCTCACGAAGCTCGTAAGACCATTCACTGCCGGTGGCCATTTCAAGTCGGTCCGTATAAACTTGGTTCGGAATATAGTGACGATTTTGGTTCACCACTGTTCCAGATGGAAAGCGTTTCTTAAGCGAAGCAACAACCTTAGCGTAGTCCAAGAATATAACCTTCCTTCATCGAGATATCATCAATTCAAAGGAATGTGTCCAAACCTATCTATGTAATGCTTGAAATTGGTATAGGTATTGATGGCCAAGTCAACTTGATCCGGCAACTCCTTTAGGAGCTGCTTAAAATAATCATGACCTCGGGGTGTGATGGAATAGTATCGGTTGTACCGATTATCTCCATCCCAGGCCCGGGTTACATGACCTTCTTCAGCTAACTTTTTCAGGCGAGCTGACAGATAGCCGTTATTAACGCCTACGTTTGTAGGAGACTGCTTCCCTAAAGCAACAATGATTTGCTGCTCCAATTCACTCCCATATAAACGGCCTCGTTGAAGCTCTGACAGCACGAAAAAATCAATGACTTGCTGAACCCTAACGATGTTATGTAACGAGATCTGCTTAGATAAGGGGTATTCATTTCTTGGCATATAAATCTCCTTCCATAATTACGGCTTATTATGGTCCATGAAAACAAAAAACAGTGGACCGCAAGAATCCAATTCTTCTAACTCACTACTAACGTCATTTTTTCATCTATATTATATCATATTATACATGACAACAATATACTTGTTAGCAGGTTTGTTAATAACGAAACCCTCACTTTTCTATTTTCTTGTTCCCTTTTTCCATAGCATGCACCCACGTATCTTGACTCCTACCTTAGTTGCAGAATTTCAAATCTTCTACTATGTACGTACTTATTTTTTGCTGTATCCGTACCCAGTCGAAGCCAACAAATCTACAACTAAATTCGGATCAAGTTGCAGATATGGGTTTGTGGGCGCGGGGGACAGGAAACCCGGTATAAAAAGGTCTCAGGACTAACATTAAGTAGGTGACTTATATTGTGTAAACTAACATTAATGCATGAATTTTGTGCTGTTGAAGCTAGATACGTATCCAAGTGTAGACTACGTATCCCCTATCTAAATTTACCTATCGATCTATCGAAAAATGAACACATATACAATGACAGAAGAAGGGTTTATCGAACTGAGCGCCGAACGTGGCTACGCGGGATGAGGGATAACCGTGCTAACAAGTATATTGTTGTCATGGTTGTTTCAAAAGAATGCCCCTATACTCTTCTAAAGAAAATCACAGCCCGCCAAGCTGAGATTTTTCGTTCATCATCATTATACAATTAATTAATTAGTTAATGAACGAAAACTTTTTATCGTCTTTCCTCATGTCTTCGAAAACGTTCGTCCACAGTTTTGTCATGGTACTCTATGTAAAAATAATAGGGGTTTTGAAATAAAAATCCGAGAGCGGTTGTAAAACCATAGCCTCATTTCTCTTTATATAGTGAACGCCCCAAAAGGCGATTACAATCCACAGGAGGTAATATCAATGGCAATTGGTGAACCACTAAGTTCAAGAAGTCAGCTTTTTGGACGTGACAGTGCCGATCTGTTGGCAAGAACACTTTATGGAGAAACTGAAAACGATTCTTCATCCCGTGTAGGTGTTGCTTATGTCGTTATGAATCGTAAAAATGCTACAACAGGAGAGTTTAGAAATCTAAACACCGTTGAAGCAGTCGTTCTACAGCAAAATGCATTCTCTTGTTTCTGGGATAGTAACTTGGCTAAATGTCTTGCCCCTAACACTAGCAGTGCCGTATGGAAAAACTGTGTAAACATTGCTCAAAACCTGAGTACCTTCTCTAACCCCATTGGCGATAAGTTGTTCTACACTGTAACATCATTATTTAACAATCTAAGCTACACTGAAAACGGAAAGCTCTACTACAAATTCCCAGGTGGTAGAACAGTCCAAATAACCTCTAAAGTTGCCCTCGGCGCGCACACATTTTTTAACTACATCTAATTATACGAGTATTTAATTACTTAAGAAATAAAAAAGGCTGACCATTGTGGTCAGCCTTTTTTATTTTTCATTAGGTACAAATTTGATTTGATCGGCAACAAACTCATTCTTTACAGTATCGAATTTATAAGTGATATGGAAATCACCTACATATTGGGGTGATGCTCCAACACTTGCGCCTATTTTGGAGACTATTTTTTGATTATCCAATTCATAAATAACTACACCGCCAAAAGCGAGCTTGTCTTGTTTATAATTCGGCGGTAGTACAACATTAGAATCGAATTTATATTCTTTCTCTTTCGTCTTAACTGTAATAGCTAGAGTATCGTCATTTTTAACAACATGCGTTTCAATCTGACCGGCAACAATTTCCTCATAATTTTGTACTTTAATTTCACTTAAATCCTTTGCATTAAGTATATGAATATCAAAAGTATCTAATCCTGTACCTCTACCTGTGTTGATTATAATCACGGCTTCTTCCTTGCCATCACCCGTAAGATCAGTATAAAATACCTGCGGTTTAGTTCCTGTATTTAATATGTTCCAATCAAATTCTTTCTGGTTGCCGTTAATCTCTACCTTGACTCCGTGTACATCCCCGTCTATTTTGTTGACAGCATAAAGCTTCACTTCCTCATTCTTGGAAGCCTCAATCAGCTTTGCATTAGTCTCTTGTTGCGGCTGCGTTGTTACCTGTTTACTGGGAGACTCGCCTGGCCCTTCCGTAACCGTTGCTGGCTTATTTGAACCACATCCCGAAAGCAAAACAACACTTAATAGCATCAATACACCAATTTCTTTTTTCAACTCCATATGCCCCTTTCAACTTTCCTAGCGAAATTATAGCAGAGCAAATAAAAAGATGATTTACATAAGATTAACAATATTTAAGAATAAAGTTAAAGTAATGTTAACAGACCTCAAGCATCAATTCAAACAATACGAAGATCCTGAAAGCGCTAAGGGCGTTCCCCGGTGGCACTGGCTCTCTCAAAGTATGGTAAATAGCGCAGCGGAATCATGGTGTGGCTCTGTGCATGCATACATGATGGTGCCTGCCATCTTTGATTCGGTCCACGCCTCTTACGCTCCATGGGGTGCGTGAAATGAACGACAGGAACGTAGAGCGCCTTGGCCGTCGTAAGCGCTCTTGTTATCGGCGTGGGTAGTGGGCCAGCGGTGCGTACTGGCTCTAAAACGGAGCACTTGCCGCGCTATTGGATTCCTCCAAAAATACCCCTACTAATTGTTCTTCAGCCCTATCAACTTCCTGAAGCTTACGGATAGGACACTAGTAACTGGATAGAACATTAGCCGACCAATGTAGTCACTTGGGGAACGTACAGTCGGCTCACGAGATCGTCTATTCCTTTAGCTAAAGAGATATCCCACATCGCCAAA